>Ga0325404_1005488_pt1 | contig 13353 bp, 11 predicted proteins | sample PopdelMetagenome_18_FD_205664 | JGI IMG/M metagenome (GOLD analysis project Ga0325404, IMG submission 205664) | Populus deltoides microbial communities from Bellville, Georgia, United States - Xylem-Control-R1 | ecosystem: Host-associated > Plants > Phyllosphere > Stem > Wood/Secondary xylem... | reverse complement strand
TTTCTTTGATTCCACGATCTAAGGGTATTCGAAAGTTCCGAGAAAGAAATATCTACTTGGCTTGATATATATTGTGCTATGGTTTCCTGAACGAAATTTCTTTAGGAATATGAAATACAAGCGAAATTTCTGGCAGAAGAGTGTCCTCCAATCTCTTGAACGAAATGGGAAATGGCACAAAATGTCCATAAGTTGCAGCCAACACACATACACACACATCTTCCAGCAGCTTGGTGATCAGTGTCCACCAGCAGCAGTGCAAGGCAAATGTTTATTTGATCGATGTGAATGAGCATGTTGCATTTGCGTATTCATTTGAATTATGACGCATAGAAGCAAACCTCCAAGTTTCAGTGTTCCACACCAGCTCTTTCACTGTTTGATTGCTAAAATTCTCGAAACCCACAAGTTGTGTGGCCACCATGAAGGGAAACATGCTTTCCAATTTCCTTATTGGGAATCGGCATCTCATAACGTCAACTATGAATGTCCCTTCCCATAATGGAAACCTGATCACTAATATTTTGGCAAGATATTTTCATTTGGAGCAGCTTATTTGGCCAACCAAATAATAAAGCACGCAGATCTTGAAGGGTTTATTGTTGTAATGTTGCTAGTTTGCTACCAATAGATGGCCAATAATTACGTGTGGTTAGAAAAGTTTTAGATTTTATTTTGAGAGGAGTTAATTCCAAAGGCATTTTGTCGACGCAAGTTGACCTCAACCTGAACACTATTAACACACAGACAACACCATGCAAGTAGCAGAAAGAGACAGTAAGGGCTTTAAGTTTGACAAGCTAGTCCTTATTGGCTTAGCGTTGTTTGATTTCATTCTCACAAAGCACAAAGCAAATTGCTTCTCATTAGAAACAAAACATGGCCATGACTGAACCTCCACTATATGGATGAAATTCGAATTACTCTGGATAAGTCCCAAGCATAGAACCAAAATAAAAAAGACACTTATTGTACATGCTGATCATCAATGGAAAAGCACTGTCCAAACTCAAAATGACCAGAGAAGCCCATCCTTCAATGCACACACCACTCCTTGGCTTTGTGTAGTGGGCAAGAACATGATGAGAAACCTTTCTTTCTGCGACTGAAACGTTGTGTCGATTGGACCCTTCAAGCACCAATTTAAGCGCTTACCAGCTTGTTGGAGAGTTTTTGCAATAGTAAAGTTTCTTGGACAACCCACATTCTACGATGCAAATATACTCATTCCATAAAGCTCTTAATATTATTAATCTTGTTCTATAAAATGGATCACTTAGCTTCCAGTTCCTTGCATAGAATTAATCCCATTAAAGTATGTTCAATGCTGTTGATTTTATATATTTAACTGAAATTCTATTTGTATCACTGAAACATTAATTTTAGCGCAATCTTCGTGTTTTAGATCATTGTGCTGCCATTGCAGTTGACATTTGTTTTACATTTTCCGACAACATCATTGCTTACACACCAATTTGCATAAAGGAAAGTGTTGAAAGTAAAATAATTTTTAGAAATTAGTTGAATCATTGACCGGTTGGGAATAGGTCGACTGCATGAGACATAATAATCGAGTGAAATAAGTTGAAGCGGTCGACTGGTTGAGAAACGGTCGACCGATTCAGCCGACATGATATAATTCCTGTTCAGATTAGGATTTTTTTATATTAGTTTAATTTCTTGATTATTTAGGACTTTATGCCTATAAAAAGGCTCGTAAAAAATTATTAAAAAGTACAAAAAAAGAGAGAATAACTAAGAGAGCTTAGAAAGAAACGCTTAATAAAAGTATATCTTCCTTTCAATCTTCTTTTTGTTCTTGAGTTTTTGACTTTGCATTACTATTTTTGATCTTCTACCACACCCATCATTCTTTTAACAAGTGATATCAGAGCTTAGGTTTTATTATTTAACGTAGTCAATTCAAAACTTCCCACTTCAATGTCCTAGGTTGACACAAGACAACTATGAAACTTGGTGTATTCGAGTAAAAGCTTGGCTAGGTTTCCAAGATGTATGGGAGATGGTTGAAAAAGGCTTTGAGGAGCCTATAGATGGAGAAATGTTGACTTCAGCCCAAAGGGAGGCCATGCAAAAGACACGACAGAAGGATCAACAAACACTAACAATCATCCTCCAATGTCTGGATGATGCCATTTTTGAGATAGTGACTAACGCAACAACTGCCAAACAAACATGAGAAGTTTTGCAAGAACCAAACCAATGAGCTAACAATGTGAGAAATGTACATCTACAAAAGCTATGTGGTGACTTTGAAAAGTTAAATATACTTGAATCAGAGAATATTTCAGAATACTTTGCAAGAGTATTAGCTATATACAATCAAATAAAGAGATATAGAGAAGAGATGTAAGAGACACATGTGGTAGAGAAGATCTTACACTCGCTGTAAAAGAAGTTTCATTATGTGGAGGCCACCATAGAAGAGTCTCAAAATATGAATGTTCTTTCAATCCAAGGTCTCATGGGAAAATTATAAGCCTATGAGAAAAAGTCAATGAGATTCAAGAGGATATGGGTGCACAAACACTTTTTTCAAAGCAAAATGATTCTGGATATTTCCAAGGGGGTAAAGAACATAGACAAAGAAAAGGAAGATGAGGAAAAGACAGATTTAGAAGAAGAGGTTGTGACAGCCTCAACAGGTTAATTGGTCGACCATCTGAAGCAAATCGGTCGACCGATTACACTGATAGTAACACTCTAAAATTCAGGTTTGACAAATCAAAAGTTAACTGTTATAATTGTAAAAAAACAGGTCATTATGTTAGCGATTGTTGGAGTCTAACCAAGAGGGTTAAAGATAATGCAAATCTAGTGATAAAATAGGAAAAAGAAGCCATCTTATTACTATTACATGATGAAAGAATACAAGATCAAGAGAACATGTGGTCTCTAAATAATGGTGCCAATAATCACATATTTGAAGATAAAGACAAGTTTATGGAGTTTGATGAATTAATTAAAGGTAATGTCACTTTGATGGATCATTCAAAATTTTCCATCAACAGAAAAGGTGCGATTCTTATAAAATTAAAAAATAAAAGTAATTAATTTATTGGTGATGTCTATTATATCCTTATTGTAAAAAATAATATATTGAGTTTGAGACAATTGTTAGAGAATGGGTATAAGATTAAAATAAAAGATCATACTTTGACATTACTTGGCACTAAAGGAGCTATGATTGAAAAGGTAGTCCTGAGAAAGAATAGAATGTTTTTGCTAAATATAAAGATGAATGTGCCTAAATTCCTAAATACATGTGTGAAGGATGAGACTTGGCTTTGGCAGATAAGACTCGGGGATGTAAACTTTGATAGCTTGAAGATGATGACACAAAAACAGATGTTGAAGGATCTACCATCCATTATATATCCAAATCAGTTATGTGAAGGATGTTTAATGGGCAATCAATTTTGCAAAACTTTTCTGAAGACGTCTACATCAAGAGCAAGTCAACCCTGATAAGAAATACATGATGATGTTTGTGGTCCTATCAAACCATGTTTGTTTGGTAAAAATCTATATTTTCTATTTTTTATTGATGATAATAGTAGAAAAACTTAGGTATACTTCTTAAAAAAATATCTAATGTATTTAGTTGTTTTAAGAAGTTTAAGGCATTAGTTGAAAAAAACCATTGTTATTCTATAAAATTACTTAGGACAAATATCTGGGGTGAATTTTTTTCTAATGATTTTAATGAGTTTTATGAAAATCATTGTATGAAGAGACTCTAACGGAGCCTAGATCCCCACAATAAAATGACGTGGTGGGGAAAAATAATAGATGCATCCTCAATATGGCAAGAAACATGCTCAAAACCAAGATGGTGCCTAAAAAGTTTTGGGTTGAAGCTATAGATTATGATATCTACTTGTCAAATAGATATCCTACTAAAGGCTTAAATGACATGACTTCACAAAAAGCATGAAATGGAACAAAGTCATGTGTTTCTCACTTAAAATTTTTTAGGAGCATTGACTATTTGCATGTAGATGACCAAGTAAGGACCAAACTAGATAATAAGAGCAAAAAAATTATCTTTGTGGGTTATGAATAAAAGTCCAAAAAATACAAGGTTTAAAAACCTAATAAAGGAAAGATGGTGATTAGTAGAGATGTTGAATTCAATGAAGAAGTAGCATGAGATTTGAAGGTAAATTGTGATGAGAAATATGACTTCGTACTGATTTTTGATGAATAATATAAAATACATGAAGATCATCAATAACCTATAGTTACACCTCCACAAACACCAATAAACTCAACTTCTTATTCTTCTTCTTCTTCTTTTTCTTCTTCTTCTAGTGAAAACTCAAGTAGTGACACTCCACCAAAAAAGATGAGGAGCCTTGAAGACTTATATGTGACAACTAATCCTATTAATAATGATGTAACACTATATTATCATCTTACTACATGTGATCCTATAGTGTTTGAAGAAGCAATAAAGGATGAAAAATGGATAATTACAATGGATGAGAAGATTGCATCAATTGAGAAGAAAGACACATGAAAATTAGTTCCTAGACCAAGTGGAAAAAAGTCAATAAGTGTCAAGTGGATTTACAAAGAAAAGAAGAATGTCAAAGAAGAGAGTGAAGAGGTACAAAGCGAGGTTAGTGGTAAAAGACTATAGTCGAAAGTATGATATTGACCATGATAAAGTATTTGCTCCAGTTGCTAGATTGGAGACCATTCGATTAATCATTGTCACAGCTGCCTAACATAGATGAAAAATCTATTAAATGGATGTCAAATCAACCTTTCTTAACGGTTTTCTTAAAGAAGAGGTTTATATTGAGCAACCTATTGGATATGAAGTGAAGGGACATGTAGACAATGTATTAAAATTGAACAAAGTCTTGTATGGATTGAAGCAAGCTCCAAGGAATTGATATAGTTGCATTGATGGCTATTTATTAAAGAATAAATTTGTTAAATGCCCCTATGAATATGCTATTTATGTGAAAATCAAAGAGAGTTGTGATACTCTTATTATAAGTTTGTATGGGGATGACTTGATCTTTACAGAAAATAATCCAAAGATATATGAAGACTTTAAACAAGCAATGATTAAGGAGTTTGAGATAACGAACATTTGTCTTATGATATACTACTTAGGGATTGAGATAAAACAAGGGGGGATGAAATCTTTGTAAGGCAGGAGAAGTTTGCAAAAGAGATTCTGAAGAAGTTCAAGATGAAGGATTGTGCAAAAGTGAATACTCAAGTTGAGTGTGGGGTAAAGATGTTAAAGAATGATGAAGGGAAGAATATAAACTTTACAACATTTAAAAGTCTAGTTGGGAGTTTGAGATACTTGAGATGCTCTCGTCCAGATATTCTTTTGGGAGTAAGAAAGATGAAGGATTGTGCAAAAGTGAATACTCAAGTTGAGTGTGGGGTAAAGATATTAAAGAATGATGAAGGGAAGAATATAAACTTTACAACATTTAAAAGTCTAGTTGGGAGTTTGAGATACTTGAGATGCTCTCGTCCAGATATTCTTTTGGGAGTAAGACTTGTAAGTAAGTTTATAGAGATACCAATAAGTTCAAATAAGCAATCTATAGTCTCTTTATCAACATGTGAAGCTGAATATGTAGCTTCTACATCATGTGTTTGTCATTCTATATGGTTAAGGAGATTATTGAATGAATTGCAAATGCCAAAATAGAGACTTAATAAAATTTATGTAGACAATTCATCAGTTATTGCAATAATAAAGAATCCAGTATTTCATGATATAAGTAAGCATATTGACACAAGATTTCATTACATACGAGATTGCATTGCAAACAAGGAAGTTGAAGTCAAGTATGTGAAGACAGACCAAGTCGTAGATATCTTCACAAAGCCACTCAAATATGAAATTTTTTTAATCAAGATGAGAAATATGTTAGGAGTTATGAAGAAATCAAGTTTAGGGGAGATGTTGAAACTATATTGATTTCTAGAAATTAGTTGAACCGGTCGATCAATTGGGAATAGATTGACAGGATAAGATAGAACAATCGGGTGGAATAAGTTGAAACGGTCGAATAATTGAGAAATGGTCGGCCGATTCGGTCAATATAATACAATTCCTGTTTAGATTAGGATTTCCTTATATTAGTTTAATTTCTTGATTATTTAGGACTTTATACCTATAAAAAGTTTGTAATTTAACATTATTAAAAAATATAAAATAAAAATAACTAAGAGAGTTATAAGAGAATGAGTTAAGAAGAAAGCTTTGCATTACTATTCTTTTCTTTATTCTTAAGTTTTTGACTTTACATTATTATTTATGATCTTTTACCACATCCATCCATCTTCCTCCGACATAAACTTAATAAGGAAGCTCTGCAAAGTTGACTTGAGAAAACTTTATCCATCCTCTGCAAGTTGAGACTGGACTATTATCCAGTCATATCGCCATTGCAAGGCCACTTCAAAATCTCACTCATTGATACTTACGTGGAAAGGGTAGGATTTGTCGAGTATTCCCATTTGCTGGGTACCATGATGTTCCCTCCCGTGACTGGGAGATGGATGAACCTAACGATTACGACTCAACCAATAAGAGGCTGCCGCTATCAACTTTTCTAATGGTAACATAATTGAAACTAGAGAGGGGTAATCAAGAAAAACACATCACTATTTCACAAAGCTGATGGCCTTTAGGATCAATCCACTAGGTCACTTACAATTTTTTTAGCGAGTTTACATGTTTCGTCATGAACCCATTTCGTTTCTTTAAACCTTCAATTTCTTTTTTTTTTTTTGAAATTGACCAACTGTCATCTATCCACCTAACTGAGGCCAAATTTCTTATTAAAACTCATTTGATATTTGAATACTTTTTGCAATCTGTCTTGCCTTGGACTGTCATTGGTTCATTTTAGGGGTGGGAGGCTAACTTGTAAGGGTAGCTCATATTTGGTGGAGGAGTGGAAATATGAATAGAAATCTTCGATTTCATTGTGCCAATGCTGATCACTCTGTAACATCTTGAGAAAGGAAGAAGACTGATTACTATATAAAAAGAAATTGGATAAATCAACTGCAGAATTTACAAGTGAGAAGAGAATGAAACAGAGAGAACAGAGATCTACATTAACAGGGGGAAGGAGATTCGATACATATGCTGTTGTAAATACACAATACCTCCTTTTTTTTCTTTTCATGTACATAATAGAGTGAAAGAATAAGAAGACGACCAGCTGAGCTCCGCATCTACCTACACCCAAAAGCTACAAGCTGGTCCCTCAAAACCTTTCACTCTAAAATAACCAAAGAAAAAAAGCTGAAACATAACCCAGCAACAGGGTTGTTGATGATACTGTATAGAGAAGGAGATTCCGGGGACGTATCTGCAAGCATCCCTCTGGAAAAATCTCATCTCTCTAATCTGCCAACAAAAAAACTAGATACAGGACACCAGGCTATACCATCCCAGCTAGGCCTGCTTCTCCAAATCCTCGGCACCAATAAATGTGCCATGAAAACCATATGGAACTCTAGATGGAATCTTAACTGTGGCTTCTAACTTTAAATTCATTGCATTCACAATTTGTAGCTCCGATTTCCACTCCTTCTCATCATGCACGAAAGCTAAAATGTACCCGTCATCTTCCCTCTCCGAATTGGGGTCTCGTGGAAGAAACAAGGGCTCTCCGCCAAATTTCTGGTCTCCGTAAGTGTGCTTGTGTACCTCCCCAGTTGAGAGGTCTACCTTAGCAAAACCTGAAACCTTAGGCCATGGCTCAGCAAGTGCTAAGTAAGCGAACCGGGTCTTTCGACCGAGCAAGTTCCGGTTCACCATTCCAGCTTCTAAATTGACCTGATCAGCTTCAGACATGATTGGACGGCGAGTTGACTTGCCAGTCTTCAAATTGAGCCTAATTTCTGATAACACACTTTTCAAACTCTCATCACATTCATTGAAAATGGAGTCTGGTGGGGTCATACATGATCCAATCACAACAACCTCATCAGTCTCAGGCTCCTCCCAAGCGTTCCAAAGATGGAAACAGAAGCAGTCAGGTGTTTCAATCCACCTCATATTGGAAGCATCAGTGGCATTCTTGTCCAAAATCCCAAACCTTGCCATCTTATTCTTGTCATAAATCACCGGAGACCCTCCCCGAATCATTTCAGGCAATTTGAACACAACTTGCTGATCAGGAACCACAACAAACCTCTCTGTGATTGCAAAATCATGCATCATAGTAGGTTGATCAAGTGAGATTTCAACATCAGGTGACTTTTTTCCATCCGGGGAGAATCTGAAGTACTTGAGGTAAGGCTTTTGAACAACATCATAACTAAGTGCAAACAATTCACCTGAAACTGGATCAACTTTTGGATGAGCAATCATTGTTGTCTTAAGCTGACCATCAAAATCATAACGACCAACTGTCTTAAGGTCACCAGAGGGCAGTACACGAACATGGTATGGCAAATCATCTTCAGACATTGCAAGTAAGTGACCATCAAAGTAAACAAGACCAGCGTTTGCAACACCAGTTCCATGGCTAGGATCAACAATACCAAAAGCTCCACGGGCATAAAAAAGCAAGAGTCTAGCTATGCCTGAATGACCATGTAGCTCACCTATGGCTTTTGGGAATAAAGGACGTCCCAAGTCACGTTCTTGAACTAGCCTATTGGTCTCAGTAAATCTGCTAGAATAGCTGACTGAGCCCTTGTTGAATTGAACAGCATGAACCATGCCATCACCATCGAAAAAATGGTGACCAGCTACTGGCTCGTGGAGTGGATTGGCTCCGTTTCTTAGATAAACACCTTGAATGCTATCTGGGATTTCCCCGGTGACCGGTAAATTGTGAACGACGGGCTGTTCCGGTACCGGAGCGAAGTTGCCAGAGATTTGGACTCTGGGGTCAGCTGTTTTGGGCAAAGGGTGCTGACGTTCATGTGAAACCAAGGCAGTTTCAACAGCATCTAAAGCCATAGCTGCTGTTCTTTGTAAGAAATTCCATTGTTTTTGCTGCTGTTGCTTTTGGGGCACAACCACAACAGGAGAGGGCGTGTTTTGTTTTGGGTGTCTGGTGGTGGGATTGGGGATAGTTGTAGATGGTGTGCACGCAGTGGATTGCTTTGGGAAATGAAGAATGGAAGGAGTTTGGAGGGAGCAATTGATGTTGACATTGGGCTTTCTACCAGGCCTGTTTAAAGAAGACGAAAATGATGAGGAGCCCAAGCTTGTAGGCACTGCTGTTGCTGTTGAAGCCATGTTTCTCTATTGCTTGAGCTATAGCTGTGATTGGTGTAAGGAAGAGGGTATTCTTTCTTTTGGTGCGCTGCCTTGTTCGGATGCGAGAGCGGTCTTGTTTGCTTTTGGTTCAAAGAAACAAGGAGTTGTGTGAGAGAGAGCAGGAAGAGAGGGAGGGAGGGAGCGAGCGTGATCTGAGGAGAGATGGCAGAGAGAGGAGCGGTATATATAGAGGGAAAGGAGAGGGAAGGAGGTCCACTGGGAACTTGTTTTAGATCAACACGTGTCTTGTAAAACAGTAGAAAGAGAGCTCAAAGGGAGGGAGGGAGGGAGGGAGGGAGTGATATAGTGTGGGGGTTGCGGGACATAGCTGCTTGAGACTTTGACACGACCACCCTCTTTTTCACTATCTTTCTCTATTATAAAATTCCTTTTTTATGTACGTGTATTTGCATAATGACACTAATAGTACTACAATATATCATTTTTTTTTTAATTTCATAATAGCTACCAACAAGTACCAGAAGAGAGAGCGAGAGGGCGGAAAAGGGCTTCTTGCTCCTCGAGAAAACAACAACACATGACAAAAAAAAAACCCAGTATGGCCAATCCAATAGAAGGATGATAATATAATAAAAAGAGGAGAAATTCCTTTTCCTTGTTAGAAGACCATTATGGAAGAATAGTGTACTGTTAATGGAGGGGAGGGTTGGTGGTAATGGGGCGTTAGGATTGATTGGGGCATTGGTGGGGAGGTACGTTAATGGCTTATTGGTCCCTTTGAACACGTCTAACCCCGCGTTCTTGCCTCTTCCAAGAGTAACCTGCCTCTACACGTGGCTCGCTCTTTCTTTCTTGTGCTGCCGCTAACTTAATTTACAACGAAAATCTTAGGTCACCTTTCACATACCCCACACGCCTTGCCTCCCAATCCCAATTCCAGTTTTTATCTATCTAATGATCTAATCTTTATTTCCCACTATATTATTAATTCCTACTGAGTGAATGTTCCTCTCATCCCACATTTTTCTGCTTTGTGCTCACAGAAAATGCAAAGAAAATCGATCCATTGCTTCCACTGTTGTTGTTTCCTGCTCCACTTATTGTCATCATCTCTTGTTTCGCGTAAAACTACTTGACAGTAACACACAGAATTTCCCACCTCATACGTTTGGATTTGGTTCAATTTCTCCCTAAGCATGTGAAGATCTTTTTTTTCTTCTGCGTTTCAACAATATTCCATTGTCATCTTTACCCACATCAAGATGGCCATGCATGAAATTGCATTCCTAAGAGTTTCAAGTAAGAATATTGGAGAATATTTATTATATCAATAACTCTGTTGATATTAGACTTCATCTAAGGGAATGGAGAGTGCAGTGGGAAACTCCTGTGCCATGCACTGTGTGGTGTTTAAATGCACCGATTCCCAAAGGAAAATTGAGCTTCTGATTTGGGAAGCAAAACTAAGACATATTACAATGGTGGCCATCATCAGAAGGCAGCGCATAGGTTCTCTGTGTTTTTTTTTTTTTTTTTTTAAAGGGTGTTTCTGAATTCTTGGTAATAGATTCAGAGATCCAACAAATACTGTCCCCGTTATAGATTCTCGAAAGAGCATTTGAAATATATATGTAAGAAATCTCGAGCACTTAATTATGCAGAGTCTTAATTAAATCATTAGAGAAAGAATCCCAATTATCCTTCATGATATCAAACACAAAATGATTGTTTGAGATTATTAATGTTTTTTAAATTTATCATTGATAATTTGCAAGCCACATTTTTTTTAAGCATGAGTAAAAGGATACATCTTTTTTTCTTTTGTGTCAAATCCAAAAGTATTCTGCATATATATTCATGCGTTGCTAATGGTGGGAACCCCACATCCCAAAATTTCATAAAGATCCTCCATAAAATTCAAAAGTTAATATTCTTTGTTTTTATCCTCACAAATATTAGTTTATTCCAAGAAAATGGAGGTGGCCAGGTGACCAGCCATAAATTTCAAATAATTACAACAAGGCAGTGATTTTCTAGGGAAGTGAGGATTCCTTAACTTTGTAGAAAAACTGGCTACGTCCATGGTCTAGAACCTGCCAGTGGACCAAAATCAATCTAAAACATTGGATAATAATTAATTAGGTAGAGGTAGAAGTTTGGTTCGTTAAGAAACAAAAATTGCAGCAAGAGCTGGGTATTATTAAATCTCTCCTGCCCCATGTGAGATATCTATCCTGAAAATACTGTAATGATTAGATGCCCTATTTAATGGCTCTGCCTCTCTATTCTATGTTAGCATATCTCCTCCAGAAAGATTTTTTCTCCTCTTCCTCACAGCAAAATAATGTTCAAAATGTTCTTCCGATTATATATATAATTACTAAATATTAATTCTTGTGTTATGATGTTGTAGGTACAGATTCCATTTTCATCAGCTAATTACACAGAGCTTGCCATTGTTTATTATTATCTTGGTCTAACCGCCGTATCCTCCATTCATGCTCTTTCATATGAAGAATAGCATTATATTATTAGAGGGATTAGTCTCGTTAATGTCATGGATGACCCCAGACCACTAAAAGAGCATAATATTTTATTCATTACTATAATATTAGGAGACATTAATGGATGAATTGATGATCGATAGAGATGATCCTCCTTGGTATATGCCAGATCTTTAATATATAGACACAAGCTTCCTTACGTGTGTGGGCTGCTGACTAGGACGACAAACTTGCGAGTGATCAGATCCCTAATTTTTAATACATGGTAAGGGATAAAAAAAAAAAAAAGGGAAAGAATTTCTACTATAATATCGCTACTAGCTTGCAATTAAGCCTAATAATACAAAGACTGAGTTTAACTACCTGCAATAGTGCACCTTCTTTCTGCAACTTTTGATTATTTCGTCGGATTTATAATTGCTTTACTTGTTATTCTATCAACTTTGTGATCGCGGCTTGTGTGTCTAATTAGTAATTATTCCTTATTACTTAATTAGGTTACAAAAAGTAAAACAATGGCGTCGGCAGGTTTTTATCAATAAAGCCAATGAGGGGTTTTACCCCACTGATACCCTTGACCTTGCAAAGAGAAATTAACTACGTGTTTCAGGTCAGTGATGGATGCAGAAAAACACATGTGCTGTTTGTCTTTTTGGTTTTGTGCTTCGTACAAGTGTTACATTTTCACAACCTTTTGAGCTCATGATTCCACAATTGCTAGGCCTAGCTAGCTAGCTAGCTAGCTCAGGAGGACGTAGTACAATACACTGGGACATGTCGAAGCTGTTGCTACATATAGCTAGGCTAGCCCAGTAGCCGACCACTTCTTTGTGATAAAAATTATTCTGCTTTTCAACTCTGTGCGTTCATAATTTCTATGATCTAGAGACAGGTACAAGTGGGTGCATGTCGATCGTGGCTGGTCACTTCACATAATCAGAGAAACTTCATAGATATTTCAAGTTGCGATCCATGGAGAGATCGTATGATCTCACCACATGGACCAGATTTTTTTGCTCTGATGTCATTCAATTTTCTTTAGCTTAATTAACTGCATATACACTTCATTTCTTGTTATTTTTATTTTTAGTAATTTTAAAATTTATAAGATTTAAACTGATAATCTTTAAAAAAAAAAATATAAAATCTTATTATTCAAATTATAACCTTCAAAATTATTTTTCGTTTACTATGCGTAGAGTAGTTAAAGCATGAAGTTATATGTCGCATTGATCTCTGCAGATACATATAAACTGCATTTGCACGATCAAATGGGAGGTTGGTTTAGGCATAATTAACTGATAATTGAATTAATATGAGCTGATAAATTATTGATGCCCGCGATCCATAAGAAGTGGGCAATTCACGTGATTTTACTTTAAAATCAACATCATTAACACGTAGCCGACATGCATGGGGTAAATCACATTATTATCAGGAATTTACCAGGCTTGAATGTTTGATTGATTATAAGTAAATTCCTATAATTTTCCAGAATTAAATCCTCACATATCTCATGTCCCTTGAGGATTTCAATTTATATATATACATAGATTTCTGTATATATGTACGTATACATACATACATACATACATA
>Ga0325404_1005487_pt1 | contig 13355 bp, 7 predicted proteins | sample PopdelMetagenome_18_FD_205664 | JGI IMG/M metagenome (GOLD analysis project Ga0325404, IMG submission 205664) | Populus deltoides microbial communities from Bellville, Georgia, United States - Xylem-Control-R1 | ecosystem: Host-associated > Plants > Phyllosphere > Stem > Wood/Secondary xylem... | reverse complement strand
TTTTTTTTTTAATCTAGCTTAACTCACAGATACAAATGTTTTACAGTATTTATGGATTTATTTTATGTTGAGATTTATGTATTGGGTTTCTTTTTGAGTTTTGTAATGATTACATATTTCGAGTTTGAGTATTTATATTTCATGCTGAGCTGTTTTATAAAATTATGACTTTAGATAAGTATTTTCTGTGGCTTAGCATGGCGGAACGTCTCCTAGTGTCCCGTTTGCATTGTCAGTCATGGACTTGGAAATCGAGCTGTGGCATCGTAAGTTCCATCGAGGTATTAGCCATAAATATCATCCATTACACCCTTCGGTTTATAGTGCCGTTACACTTAATTGTAATTATTTATTTTTTTACATTCTTAATTACAGATATCTCACTTATTGCATTGCATTTAGAGGCAATTAATGACATCAATTATATTTTTAAGCATCTCCGTTTGATTGGCACCTTTATGTTTCGGATGCTGATATGCCATCCCACATATAAACACTTAGCAAACCAGTTCCTGCAATCTCTCACATACCCTTGAAGTCTCCACACCAACTCTGGAAATTCTAACCTGAGAGATTTACCAAGCAAATAAAAGTTGAAGCATGAGATACCTATACATGCAATATTCACTAGCAGTAAATTTGGGTTGAAATTAAATATGGTGAGCGAGATAAGTTGCATCGATCAATAATCACCTGGGCATGAATTGTATGGAAAACCTTGTCTCCAACAGTTGCATAGCTAGCACTGATAACTTCAGCTCCTTCGTCACTAAGAACATTGATAACTTCATAAAACATGAAGTTCTTGTTCAACCCACTAATCAACACCACTTCTATGGTTGACCCAAAATCTCTTAGTTCAACCACTGGCAATCTCAAGCCAATCATCATACTAGTCATGGCACTGCTGCTTGTTCGAGTTGTTGTGATTGCTTGTTCTTCTTTTACCCTCTTCAGTCCCTCTACTCTTTCTCTCAGTTGCTTTATGTAGCAGGCAGCAAGCTCAATTTGATCTTGTTGTGATAGCATGTCCTGATGTATGTCACAAAAAACAAAACAAAAAGTTAGGTTGTCAAAATTATTGTTCACAGTATACAACTGAACTAGTACGTTCAAGAATTGATTCAACATAAACATACAAATTATAATTACTTAACAAAATACCCAAAAAATGTTGGAATCAAAACTTAGCATACAGCCGATTTCTACACCATGTAAAATATTATATATATATATATATTGTAGCTGAATCTAGATTAAACATCTTGGTAAAAATCTACACTGGTTTATGGGTACTGCATCGATCGATTAACATGTTGACATGCATAAAAAGGAATAACCACGAAAAAAATTCTTCTTTCAGTTTAGAAACTTACACAGATGTCTAAAGTAATCCAATATTCTAATTTGAGGTTTCACCAAGAATTTTGAAAAACATCTTCATGCCTAAATTATCCAATGACGTTGTAGATAATTAATGCAGAAAGAGGCATTGCGTGGTTTGCTTTTGAGGAAGAGAGAAGATGCCTTCTTAATTTGTTGGGATTATTTGATTACGGGAAAAAGGTATTGGTATCAATCAGTCAAGATCACTTGCTAACAGCTAGCCACTAGCTAGGAGGAACATTGGCGTGCGCTTCCTTTTCTAAGCTTCAATTCAATGTCCAATCCTCGATTGAATGTTCCCCTGATTATGCTATTAAAACATATGCAAATAAATTATTGACAGCAGAGATTTCTTTTCGTTTCTTTTTGTGAAGCAGTATTTACTACTATATTTCGTAAGGACAAATTGATAACAGTACACAAGAGAACACGACCACAGAAAGCCTTTCAAATTTATGCTAGCACAGAAAACACAGCAATTATTGTACCATCTATTTATTGGCAAGATAAGCATTGATATACTTTGAATTTCCATCCCAAAATGTAAGCTATAGAACGTGAGGCCCTCAGCTTCTTATCTGCATTTTTTTTTGCTATTGTTGAATGAAATATATATTTTCAAAAATTAATTAGACTATATATATATATATTTAATTAATTATCGTTTGGTGTTAGGGTTTTAGCAACGAATCTCTTCTATTATTATTTATTACTACCCTTACCTGCAAATGCATTTGTAAATATGTTAATTAATATTCCACATGCATCTTTTAACACTTTCAATTTTTTTTTTTAAATTTGGAGAAGAAGGAAGAAAATAATATGATTTCATGTGTATTTCTATCATACCTAACTTCTTCACAAACCAAAAATGCCTTGGAGGGTTTGAGAAGATGATGAGGAATTAGAGAAGCAAGCTTGAAGCATAAATCTTTTAACATTTTAATTTTTTTTTTTAAAATTTGGAGAAGAAGGAAGAAAATAATATGATTTCATGTGTATTTCTATCATACCTAACTTCTTCACAAACCAAAAATACCTTGGAGGGTTTGAAAAGATGAGGAGGGAGTAGAGAAGCAAGCTTCAAGCATAAATCTTTCATGTGAATCCTCCGATTTCTCTCCACTGTTTTTCTGTCAAGCCTGGATGACTCACTATTTCTCTTCTTCATCTTAACTCTCAAAACAAACAAGAAAAAGAAGATGAAATCCTTTCCTTAATTTGTTTTATACTAACAAAACATTGACCAGCCAATTCTTGGAAACAAAGATTGGAAAATGGAAGGAAATAGATGGGCTGTAAAGGACTAGCTTGGGATTCAAAGGGTAAGGAGTGATACACAGGTGAATGCACCAAATATACACAGGTGCATGCACCAAATATATAGAGAGTGAGAAGGATGAGACTCCTTCGTTCACATTGCAAGTGAATATTGAATGAAAAGCTTTAATTCTTAAATGATAGATAAGGAAAACGTCATCAGTTGTTAAATGTCAAAGGAACAGAGAGCTGGCCCCAAGAAAGATAGAGATGGAATATAAGGACAATTATGGAGATTAGAATCTAATTAGTACTGTTTTTGTCTTTGATCAACATGGCGTGCATTTAGCTGATGACACGTAGCCTCTCCGACCAAATACTTTAGCCTTCACGGGCCACTAATTGTACCTTAGACGCCCTAATTAGTGGTTAATAGTTAAATGACCACAATTTACTGTAAGTCGGATTTTTTTGGAAAAATATAAATCAATATATAAGTTTTTTAAGTGTTTTTTTTAATAAATTATAAATGAAAAAAAAACTATGCATGCATTTAATTAAATACATCAAAAATCATCTACGTCAATAAATATAAAAAAAAAAGTGTTAATGTGTCTATTCAACTCACCTTACTGCAGGGCGAATAACTTTTTCTAACGCAAAAAAATTAATGTTTAGATGTTATTAACATTTTTTTAGAATCGAGTAAAAAAATATAACTATAAATCTAAAATTCAATATTTACATATAATAAAATATAGCAAATATCATATGCGTTAGCAAGAACATATAAAATCTGAAGCTATTTTTTAATGTAGCATAAGAATGGAACAATATTGCTACTATTATAGCGAAACATCATTTCTTTAGTCTTTGTTGAATAATTTCTCAAAAACAAAATGTAAAGAAAAAAAATTACAAAAGAATAAGGATAAGAACAAAAAAAATATTATAAATAGGCCAAGTGTAGAGTGATAAATATTTCAAGTGTAAAAAATAAAAAAATAAAATATTTTTTTCTAAAAAAAGGTGTAAGGAAAAAAAAGTAGATACAAAAAAAAATTACAAAAAAATGATGATAAGAGAAAAATTGGTGATATATAGGCCAAGTGTAAAATGATAAAAATATCGAGTATAAAGAGGAAAAAAATATAAGAAAAAATGAGGATTATAAAAGCAATTTAATCTTGGAATTATAGAAGATGATCCTTAATAATCAATAGAAAAAAAAAACACCTAAATAAAGCTGAAAGGCATGTAAATATTCAAGGATTAATAAAGGATGAGCATGTTGTACAATAATGATGATGATGCTCAAACCAAATAAAAAACACAAAGACAAGTAATTCAAGCCTAATATTGGGCGACATGACAAAATCATTTTACAAGATAAATTCTAAGATCTAAGAGGCCATCATGAAGAAAAAAAGGAATCCCTGGAAACGAGTGCTAGTGATTCTTAATCCTAAAAGCTTTTAAACAGCTTTTAAGCCTGTAAATAACATTCTTTTCATAACCAAGAGCCACAACCTCTACTACATGTGTGATAAAGTCTTTTTTAATCAAAGCATGCAATCTGGGTTCATAAGCAATGTTATCTCGTGCAAAATGAGATTTTCAAAAGATTATAATTATGCTTTACTATTTATATAAGTAAAATAAATGCTTCAAAGATTTTTTTTTCTTCTGAAACTCTCGAGTTGAAACTCGAGCTCTTTTGACTACAAAAATCATGACAAAAAAAGGTCACCTCACATTTTTATCAAGGGAAAAATCTGCATCAAAATCTAAGATTTAACCTTCATGAAACCCTATCTATATGAGTCGCTTAAATTTTTCAAATCAAATTTGCTTTAAACTTGCATCAAAAAATTTTTGCATTTGGAAATAACTTTGAAACTCCTAAGAATTTTTTGTGATATCGATCTTTTGTGAGAACCAAACATTTTATATGAAACATCATCCTTGAAAAAACCCAAGCAAACACAAAAATATAAAATACTTGGGTGTATGATCAGGCTGGGAGCAATTCAAGAAACCCAACAGGACTGATACATAACTACTTTTATAAGAAGACAAGAATAAAAAGCAAACTATTTAAATCCTCTAATGTCTTTTCAGAACTTAAGATCCAGTTTGGTCTTTCCATCTCTTATTTGTGTATGTAGATTTTTTATTTATTTTTTTGTATAAAAAAAAGGATAATTATAGGGGAACCTGAAATTAAGTTGTGATAGAAAATCTATATAAAAACTAAGTCTAATGAGCTTAATTTTATTACGGACTTAATTGGTGAAAAATTAAGGTTAGAAGTTTAATTTGGGTATAATTGAGAAGATTAAAATTTTGAAGGACTAAACTTAATTTTGAAAATTTTAATTGGATGAAATCATGGGTAAAATTGCAAAATAAAAATAAAGTTTATAGGTCAATTAAGGGCCAAATTGAAAAAATTCAAAACCAAACCAAAGACCTATCTTCAGATCAAAGTTTAAGGTTTAATTGGGGACTAAATTGAACAAATTAAAAACCAAGGGCTACTGTGAAAAATGGATCATACTTGATGGGTTTCAATTGATTTTTAGCAGGGGCATAATTGCATAAAATTAATCAGTTTTGTCCTAATTAAAGATATTTTAGCTTAAATTGAAATAATAAGGACTAATTTAAAATTTACCAAATTTCCAATTAGAAAACCCTATTTTTTAGGGTTTAAGCAAATGACATGTCACCTTTTTTAATGAAAAAACCATGTGACATATCATTTATCTCTGTTTTATTATCTCATTCTGCCAAGAAGGCTAATCGAAGTGCCACCTTCAAATGCATGAACATGGCATCTTCAACTACCTTAAGGGCTCCAACCATCACCATTCGAAAGAGAAGATTCCCCTCTACAAGATGGTGCCACCTTTTGTTTATGTTTGTAACCCCACCTACAATTAAGAAGCCCTCAACTTCTTGTTTGATTCAGTAAATTTAGAAGTGTGGCACCTAACTTTGAATCGATGCTTGGAAAGCTCCAGGCCACCAAATCAAGCATGGTTTAATCACGTATGGTTCGTTTGACTCCAATGATCTCCCATTTGCCATGATTATTTCATGCAAAGTGCACCCCCATTTAGCTATTTTTGGTCAAGTTTCATATATGAGGTGCCCAACTTTTTCTAGAAGTTCCAAAAGTTTATTAAACATCTAGAAAGAGGGAAAAAAATAATAAGAAGGGAGAATAATAGTCTCCTAATAGATCATTGGCAAAAAATGGAAACAATTCCTCATGACCTAGTTTTGAAAAAACACCTTTCAAACCCATGTATTTTTAATATCAGGTTTGTATCCTACAGTGTAATTCTACAATCCAATAATAAATGAAGTTCCTAAAAACAATATTTTTATGTTTTATGAAATAAATGAAGTTTCTTTTTGAATTTTTGAAATTCCAAAGAAAAATCAAGTATTTTTAATATCAAATTCGTATCTTACAGTATAAGTCTACAGTCTGATATTAAATGAAGTTCTTAAAAATACATACTCTTATGTTTTATGAAATGCAAGAAATTTCTTTTTAAATTTTGAAATTCTAGAGAAAAATCAGGTATTTTTAATACTAGGTCTATATTTTACAATGTATGTCTAGAATTTGATATTAGGCAAAAACTTTTGAAAAAATATGCAAGGGGCCTACATGTAATTTTAAAATTATCCCTGGAATTTTTTAAAATTTCTTAAAATTTGCAAAGGCTTGTTTGGCTAGATTCCAAAATAAAAACAAATTAAAACTAAATGAAAAGACGTATAGCATGTTTGTCAAACGCACCTTTAGGCTAAAATGAGAGGCCTTAAAAATGCTTTAAGAGCATGATTGTCAAACATGCCATAAGTAGCCAAACAAAGCCTTATGTCTTAAGGAAAAATATGGTGTGCCAAACACACTCTTATATTTGGTTGGCTTTGGCCCAGCCACATGGTTGGGCCTGTTAAGCTCAAGGCCTAAGGTCATGCATTTGGGTTAGGCTCAAGCCCACCCAACCTGAATTTTTAGGATGGCAAACGACCTCACATGCTTTTCTCTTCTTGTTTTTATGATATGGGATGGACCAAGCATTTTTTAGGACGGCAAACGACCTCACATGCTTTTCTCTTCTTATTTTATGATATGGGATGGACCAAGCCCAGCCATACGAGCTACACTGAAACAAGGGTCTAGCCCTTTCTTCTATCATTGACCCAACCCAGTGAGTTGTAATCTCACTTTAAACAATGCAAAACATCATATAATGAACCAGAGGGGAAAAAGAAGCTTACTTGGGTGAGAGGTTCTTGTTGACTGTCTGGTGGTGGCACCTTCGAGGTTATTGGTGGCTCACAGTGGTCGTTGGAGGAGGAGAAAGGTGACTGAGTGGGCAGATGAAAAAAAATAATGGATTTTGCCCTTTTTTTCTCACAATTTTCTCTTTTATAACGATTTTAAGGCTTATAAAGGACAATTTTTTTTTGCTTAGGTTTGAGTGTAATGGCAAGTCACAAGAGTGATTATCTTTTTCTTGTATGGTGAAAGTATGAGAGAGAAAGAAGGCTTAAAAGGTCACATCATAGCTATCATTTTTTGTTGACCTCGGGTAGAGAATGAAGATAATAAGAAGTGGTCAGATGACAAGTCATTTGGTTTTTTTTTACTTGGTGTTAACCAAAACAATGCTGTTTTGAACCAAAAGACATCGTTTTGGTCAAAACATAGCCAAAACACACGTTTTCATTTAAATAAAACAACGTATTTTTGGTGTTTTGGCTTTAATCAGGTAATTAATTTTCTTTTTAATTTCAGCCTCTAATCTTTTAATTTATACAATTAGGTTTGTAATTGAATTGTGATTTTGATAATTAATTCAATTTCATCATTGAAAAACTTCAAAAACACCCCCTAATTTAAGCGTGTTTTTCAACTTGGTCATTGGTCTTGGGTATTTTTAATTTCATCCCTAATTGACATTCAAACTTTTAATTTCTTCAATTTCACCCTTTTCAATTGAATTAGGTCCCTGAATTCACACTTTTTTGCAAAAAGCTTCTTGGTTCCAAATTTCTTCCATTTGACCTTTAATTGACCCTAAAAATTTGACCTTTTTTCAATTTTGTTCTTAATTTTACCCAATTTAATTTACAAAAATGAAATCTAGTCTTCTAAAATTTCAATCTTCTCATTTAAGCCAAGCTTCCAAACTTAATTTTTCACCAATTAAGTTCCTTATAAAATTAATTTGGCCCATTAGAAATATAATTAGTCTTTGTACCTAATTAAATCTTTTAATTTAATCAAATTTAATTCTTAAACTTAATTAAACCTTTAATTATGCCCATGATTATTATGATTGAACATATAACCTTTAGAAATCAATAAAACAAAGTTCTTCACCTCTACATTATTATAAAACCAATTATTGAATTCATTGCTCTATTTATTTATTTAATAAAAAATTAGCATGAAATACTTTAGTATTTATAAATTCTTTTATAAAATGCTCTTCTAATATCCAACCTATATTACTTTCCAAGAATGGAAAACATAAAAAAAAAAAAAACCTTATTTTTCACAAAGAATTTGCTATAATACAATACAAAACCACATCATCAAGCAATGGACCTATATTGAAAGTATCCCAACAAATTTTTCTTATATGACCCTTAACTTTTCTATTTTATTTTATTATATTATATTAAAGACAATAAATTTTTTTAATTCAGTTTGATTTTAGATTTTTAGAGTAATTAGAGAGTGTTTTAAGGTTGAAAATAACTTTATAGAAGTTTATAGGGTGTTTAAGTTAAAACAAGTTAGAATTTTAGTTTTTGAAGTCTAAAACTTAAGCCCTAGTTTTTTAGTTATCGAAGGTGGTCAGAATTTGAATTGTTGTCTTCCAAGATAGATGATGTCATCTCTTTTATTAAATAAATTTTTTTTTAAAAAAAGGAAATTCATGCACGAATAAGCCTAGTCTTCCAAGTTATGCATGCCTCACCCTTTTCTTTTAGACTAGGGGTGCAAAATTTGTCCTTGCCTAAGAGCGACCTTTTTTCTTAAATGGCCCTTAACTTTTTTATTTTATTTTATTGTATATAAGAAAATTCTCTTTCCATAGATTTATTGAAAGGATATTTAAAGAATTATCCAATATTTAACGTTGGGTTAGTTGACAATTAGGCTTCTTGAATTTTTTTTATTTGCTTTCTATGGGCTTATTCTAGTTTCATAACCTAGATCCTATGTATGACAGGTTGATCAGATTGCCTCAGAATTGTTTTTCATCCTTTGTTTTTATTGATTTTTTTTCCTTTAATTATATCATTCAATATTGGTTTGGTGAGGGATTGAGCTTGGTAATTTTTCCTAATTTTCTTTCCATATGGTTATGTAATTGTCATGATCTCAGTCGTGAATTTGGTAGATTAACTCGAGTTGACTTTGATAGTTTTTTTGACTTTTTTTTAAAATTAAATGTTTTTTTAATTTCATCTTTCAATATTTTATTGATTGAGACTTCAACTTCATGATTTGTTTTGATTTTCTCTCTAAAAAGTTAACACAATCTTATTACCCGGGTCATTGATTTGGTAGGTTATCCAATGTTAGCATTGGTTGATCTAATATACACATCTTAGTATTTTAAAAAAAATATTGTCCATTATATCATCTTCTTAATATTTAAAAAAGTTTCATCCAATGTGTATCTAATTTTGAATTCATGATAAAAGAAAACCTTGCAAGAAAATGTGTTAACAACGCCTAAGCATTGTTTTTGTTAAAAAAATAATTTGATGACCCACAACATAACACGGGTCAATGATCTAGTTTGAATTAAAAATATATAGTGCTACATTGATTATGTTAAGCTGCAAAGTCCGAGTAAATTTAATATGTTATCGTCTTAATATAAAAAAATAAGGTCATATTAAATGTTTTTTAAAGTCATCCGAGTGGTCTTGGGATTTACCAGGTCGACTAGGTCATATCGAGACAACTTCTACACAGTTTAATTTTAAACTCGAGTTAGTTAACAAGTCAAGTTATAAGGTTTTAAAGTTTACCCGTTATACTTGGTTATAAATTTTCCTGTTGCAAATAGCCTTCGAGGTTAAAACCTTAGGTGAGATTATAAGAGGTAAATTCTAAATACTACTAAGAGAAGTAATTTTTAGTCTAGGTTTAGAAACATGGTCTAGGTCAAAAACGGAAACAAAAGTATTTATTATAGACAACTAGTTTACAGGCCGAACTATATTGTAGGTCGAATAAAAAATATTTACTGTAACATAAAATATCGAGGTAGTAGAGAACTATTTAGTATTATTATTAAACCCAGCCCAACAATAAACCTTGAAACCTCCTTATTCGACTTCTTGGTTAGTCCGATTTTAAAATTAAATAATGCAGAAGTTAGTTTGACATGATTTAATTAACTCGGTTAGTTCAAAGATAACCTTGTTTTTTGTAATAAAAAAAATGAAGAATTAAATTAAGAATAAACCTTGTAGGAATATAAATAAAAAGATAAAATAAAAGGAAAATTAATGGAGGGAAATAGGAAAAAAAAATTGACTGAATTGAAAAAAGAAAGAAAAAAAAGTTTTTCAAGTTCTTTAGATGTATCAGGAACACGTAGGTGTTCCCGTTGCAATGTAGTTGTCAATTAATGACAATTAAAGCTACTTGGTGATAGTTATTGATGCAAGCAACATCCTTGTTGCTTCCGATTGGCCAAAGTTAGATTTCTAGATGCTTTATTCAAACTTAGATTTCTAGATGCTCTATTCACACTTGTAATTCAAGAAAGAAAAGAAGAAGAAAAAGTAGGTTAGGCCCCCACTTATGTTTCAGCTTTTAGAACTGTTGAATCATAGAAACTGTCCCGTGGTTAATGACGGAGCCAAAGTTTCTTAGATGAGGGGGTAAATTACTAACAAATATTATAAAACTTTTTAATATGATTTTTCTTTGAACTTAATTGAGTTACATGATTTGAAGTTTTGAATGATTCTTCATCCTCAAGGGATTTACGCTTGAAATACTTGTCTAGTGACATATTAATTTAATTGATGAACGTACGGATTTTTTTTATTATCATTAATGTTTACATAATAATTAACATAACTACACAATAATTCGCTGTTAAACAAAAGTCAGTTGAGTTACACAATAATTCTAAATCTTCCATATGAAATTCATAGCAAAATACACATCAATTCATTAAAACTCATTTCTATTCATATCTATATATGCATTTAATAAGTATGTTGATTATACTTAATCATTTCTATACATATAAATTATCTCTAGACACAATTTTTTTTTTATAAACTCACTAAGTCAAATACGTGAAACAAGTTTTAATACTATACTCTAATTTCAAATAAGAGAAAATACCGAGATAGAAAAAGTGTAGCTTATGGGATTTAAACTCATGCCCTCTCCTAACTCCAAACATCTCATTAACAATTAATTACAAACAAATTTGTGATATAAAATGACAATCAATATATGTACATTATAAATTAAGAGACCTCAATTAAATAATTAATTCATGATTATAGTGAATTAAGAGACCTCAGTTAAATAATTGCAATAATCCACTTTGTCAGTACAAGATATGTCAAGAATAGCGGTTTTGCATGAACATTAATTTATTCATTTATAATAAGAAAAGAAACATTTAATTGATTAAATTAGTAAATTCAGACATTTATTTTGAACACATTCATATCAAAACCCCTAAATTATCATAAACCCTAATATTTTTAATAAATAATTATAAAAGAATAAAACTAAAATTAAACAATAAAATAAATAGAAAAGATGAAAGAAATTAACATAAAACATAAAGCAAAAGAAATTACTTGCTTATCTGGATTTGAAGAGAAATTTATATAAGAGAAAGAGACAGGCAACCGAGGCTCGAAAGAAAATATATCTCTTTATTTATAAGAAAAAATTTGGGTGTGTGTGTATATATATATATATGTCAATAATAACTTTTCACTTTTCTTTCCCTGTATTAAACCCTCACCAAAACTATTATATTAATATCCTAATATAAAAACTATTAAAATAATAATTAAGGGGGCATTTGCTCCTTTTTGTCCTCATGTGGCTCCGCCACTGCCCGTGGTCCACTGGTTGTGTGGTCCTGCTCGTTGAATTGAAACACTGTTGCATATTTGATCAACGAATTTAAACATAAGACACATCGAAAATTAGTATGATAATTCAAATCTTGAGTATGACAATTAGTATTAACATTTCTTTCTTGTTTTTTTTTTAAAACATTTCTTTCTTTAATTATGACAATTCAAATCTGGAGTAAAGTTCATGTTTTTCATTTCTCTTGTATTAAAACTATTTTTTTCATTCAAACTACATATTTTAACATCTAAATTGAAAGAACTCGATTTTCTATTATGAAACAGACCCCTTTTCGGTATTGCGTTCTCACTGGAGGTTGGACTAAATTTTAAAAAATATTGTTTAAAATTAATTTTTTTATGTTTTTTTATCATTTTAATACGTTGATATCAAAAATAATTTTTTAAATAAAAAATATTATTTTAATGCATTTTCAAATGAAAAACATTTTGAAAAATAATTATTACTATACTTCTAAAGACATTCTGAATATGACCAATCTATTTGTAGTGGGGTTCCGACCTTATATCTATATCTATATTTATATCCATATCTATATCTATATCTATATCGACACAAAAAAAAAGCCTATTTGTAGTGTGGTTTTGACTTTATATCTATATCTATATGGACACACACAAGACAATCTATTTCTAGTTTGTATAGTGTGGTTCCAAGCTTATATTTATATCTATATCTACACACACAAAACAACCTATTTATAGTATGGTTCCGACCTTATATCTATATCTATATCTACATCCCCACACACATACACACAAAACTGCCTAATTAGTGTGGTTCCGGAACATGCATCTTATTAGCTATAAAGTCGTGTGATGTTCATCCAATTGCATATGTCCTGTATCTCATTTTCTAGCGGGTGTGATCTACATTTTGTATTCCAGCAGTTGCAAGCTAGCCGAGGAGATGGAATGAAGACATTTCTGTCTACTCTGTGGGGTACTTTGCTTTTAAATCACTGAGAAAAAGGGGGGGAAAGAGAGCCTAAATCATCACATTTTAACCCCACTAGGAGAAGCCAGCTATTTGAGGCAATCAATAAGAGCTTTCGAGAATAAAATAAGATAAAAAAATACTTTAAAAAATAATTAGTATTACGCTTCTAAATACTTTTTAAAACCTAAAACTTAAAATAACCGGAATCCAAATTTTATGGTAAAACATTAATTTAAATTAATCTGACTACATATTTGGCACCCTGAATGCTCAACGAAATGTACACTCTATAGGGTACAAGACAGCCATCTCCGCATGACCTTGCATGCCCAAGACTTCAGACGATTGACCACTGTGACCACGTTTCAAGCATGCAAAGCGGTCAGAATATGTAAAACGAAAAAGAAAAAAAGAAAAAACCACCAATCTTGTCACGTGTTCCAGAAGGCACGTTACTGCAGTGACCAACGGAATTGCTCCATGTGGCTAGATGGTTCACTATTCCTCACTGGCTTTAATTGCTCTTGTTTGCCGCAAAATTGACCTTAGAATCTTTTTATTATTATTATTATTA
>Ga0325404_1005486_pt1 | contig 13357 bp, 9 predicted proteins | sample PopdelMetagenome_18_FD_205664 | JGI IMG/M metagenome (GOLD analysis project Ga0325404, IMG submission 205664) | Populus deltoides microbial communities from Bellville, Georgia, United States - Xylem-Control-R1 | ecosystem: Host-associated > Plants > Phyllosphere > Stem > Wood/Secondary xylem... | reverse complement strand
CATTATTATATTTTTAAACACTAACAATGCACGAGTGGAGATAATTGTAGGCTTAACAGGAACAGTTGCAGTTTCTGAAGCCTTGGAATAAGCAAGAAGAACTGCTCTTCATTCCCTACTTCTTGGCCGTAGGCCTTTCTCTTCCATCTTTTATAGCAATCGGACAGCAGCGGAACCAAGGGGAGGCCAATGGAAAACAAAAGCTTTTTTTTAAAAAATATAATAAATAATAGGCTTTTTAATACTAAATTATTATTTTATTAGTTATGTTTGACTTTAATAGGCTAAATATATGTGTATCTCTATGCAAGTGGAAAACAAAAGCTTTTCAATTTTTAATTCCTTTCCTTTACTGTCTCTCTCTCTCTCTCTCTTTCTTCTCTGCAAACCTAGCCGAAAAAATTAACAATACAAAGCATAAAAGTTAAAGCAAAGTTGCTGCCAATTAATTCATCGAAACAATAAGGTGATTAATAATTTAATTTTTTTTTAATGTTTGTTAAGAACTTAATGAATACATATATATAATTCTGTTATTTTTTTTAGATCTACTAGTTTTACCATTTTTTATTTCTTGTTATAGTGAATGTTGTTTTTTCTAATTAATTGGATATATTTTATGGGTTTGTTTGTTTCGATTATGCTTGGATTTTTTTATGTTTTGTTTTTAGCAGAGCTACCAAAATTATCAATTTTTTTCTCACGTGTACCTTATTATCACCAGGTCCAATATACAATTAGACACGGTCTTTCTAGCCAAATTGAGTTCTTTGAAGAGCATGTACCCAACTTTGATTCAGTGTAAGTTTTTTTTTTAGGAACCAGTAATCCCATTTTTATGTTAGATATGCTTTTATATATCAATTTTTTTTTAATATGTTAATTTTGCTTTCATATGTCAGTGTGGTTTATATGTAAAAATTTATTTTTGGTTCTGATTATTGTTTCAACACATTGTTATTTGTATTTATTTTTTAAATAGAAAACAATAAAAATTTATGATGTTTTGATTTTAGGTTGAACCATGAACAAAATAAGAAGAATTGATTCCTTTTTTGAGAAAAAGAGGAAAAATATTGATAACTCACAACCTAGTGAATCAACTCCAATGTGTAATGTTGAAGTTATGGTTGAACAACCCTAATGTGCTTCAGTTTATGAAGAACCTGCATTGATTAATGAGCAACCTCCTACTAGAATCGACATTGCTCATCTGATTAGAGATCCAAGCGATCGTCCTCAAATTTGGGAATACCCGGTTAATCAACAAGATGAAATTAGAAGGGCATACATTAATTTGGGGTCATATCAACCTTTGATGTCTGAATATCCGCTGACTGGTAAAAAACATCCTCGTCGATTTCAGTCTCATTGGTTCAAAAGTTATTCGTGGCTTGAATATTCAGAGAAAAATACTGCATTTTGTTTCCCTTGCTATCTATTTTCAAGTAAGTCATCTGGAAAGCCAAGATCAGACACATTTACTGTTAAAGGATTCAATTGTTGGAAGAAAGTTAATGATGGGGAACGATGTGCTTTTTTAACTCATATGGGAAAATATTCGAATTCAGCTCATAGATTTGCTACCAGGTGCTTGGAAAATTTGAAATATCAGTCATGTCATATTGAGAAGGTAGTTAAAAGGCAAACTACTTAAGAAATTCTAAATAATCAATTGCATATTAAAGCTTCAATAGATATTGTTCGTTGACTCACATTTCAAGCATGTGCTTTTAGAGGACATGATGAACGTCCAGAATCAAAAAATCAAGGTAATTTTCTTGAAATGTTGGAACTTTTAGCATCATATAATGAATAAGTAGGTGCTCTTGTTTTGGATAATGCTCCACAAAATGTTAAATACACCTCGCATCAAATTCAAAAGGAAATTTTGCATGTCTTTGTTAGAAATGTTCAGTCTTCAATTCGTCATGAGATTGGTGATGCAAGATTTTGCTTAATTGTTGATGAAGCTCGAGATGAATCCAGAAGAGAGCAAATGGCCCTTGTAATTAGGTTTGTTGATAGAAGTGGATTTATACGAGAGCGATTTTTGGATATAGTTTATGTCAAAGACACAACTGCTTCAAGTCTTAAGAAAGAGATTTCCTTTGTTTTATCTCATCACAATCTTGATGTTCAAAATATTAGGGGCCAAGGGTATGATGGTGCTAGTAATATGCGTGGAGAGTAGAATGGATTGCAAGCTTTATTCATTAATGATTGCCCTTATGCATATTATGTACATTGCTTAGCTCATCAATTACAATTGGCTCTTATTGCTGCAGCTAGAAAAATATCTGATGTTAACACTTTTTTTCAGAACTTGATTTTTATTATTAACATTGTTAGTGCTTCTTACAAGCGTAATGATGAATTACGGGCTTTTCAAGCAGCTATAATTGAACATTTAGTTGATATTCGTGAGATTGAAACGAGTAAAGAAGTTAATCAAGTAGGTGGTTTGCAACGACCTAGAGATAGCAGATGGAGTTCGCACTTCAAATCCATTTGAAGTTTGATAAAAATGTATGGGGCAACTTGCTTGGTTCTTGAAAGCATCGCTTTAGATGGATCTGCTTATTCTCAACGTGGTGATACGGCCTTTTCATTTAAGTTGCTAATGTCATTTGATTTTGCATTCATCTTGCATATAATGAAGAATGTTATGGGAATTACTGATGTGCTTCGCCAAGCTTTGCAACAGAAATCTCAAGACATTTTAAATGCTATGCATTTGGTGACTACCACAAAGATTTCAATTCAGAAGTTAAGAGATAATGGCTGGGAAATTCTTTTAGAAGAAGTGACATCATTTTGTAAGTATCAAGACATTGAAGTTCCTGATATGGATGCTTTTTTTTCTAGTATGGAACGATCTCGCCGTAAAACAAAATCAATAACAGTTGAGCATCACTATCGAGTTGATATATTTACAGCTATCATTGATCAACAGTTGCAAGAGCTAAATAATAAATTCAATGAGCAGACGATTGAGCTTCTTAAGTTGAGCGCAACTTTAGATCCTAAAAATAACTATCAATTATTCAGTGTTGAAGATATATGCTTGTTGACAAGTTCTATCCTGAAGACTTTTCTAACAAAAAAAAAACTCATTTGAGATTTCAGTTGCAGCATTATGAGCTTGATGTGCCCAATCATCCAAAGTTAAAGAATATGTCATTGATTGCTGATTTATGTCAAGGATTGGTTGAAACAGAAAAATCAACAATTTATCCACTCATTGACAGGTTGATTCGGCTTATTTTGACTCTTCCTATTTCGACAGCAACAACTAAACGAGCTTTTTCAGCGATGAAGATTGTTAAAACAAGACTTCGTAATCGGATGGAGGATGATTTTCTTGCAAATTATTTGATTGTCTATATAGAAAAAAAAATTGTTGAATGATTCACAATTGATATGATAATCGATGATTTCTACTCCATGAAAGAACGACGAGCACAATTAAATTAAATATGTAAGAATCATTCTTTATTATTTTTTACTTTATTTCAAAGTTTTATCAAACATAAATAATGCATCGCTTTAACTAATGTTTCTTATATATTTTGTATATTTATATTTGATAGGTACAAAGACCAACAAAATTAAAGTGATGAATACATTATGAATATGACATTAACTTCATAGCTTTGACTCAATTTGATATTATTTTAAACTTCTTATCTTATACAAAGATCATCATATGTTTGTAGTTACTTCTTTGAATAAAACTAAATCATGCAGTTTTTTTTTTTTTTACAATTTATGTATAGTAAATTAAAAAAATATCTTTTTATATTATTTTGGCCCCCTTATTAAATAATCCTACCTCCGCCCCTGCAACCGGACACCCCGTTTCCAATAGGCTTTGGACCATAGTTTTCAAACCTGGCCTGATCCAAGACCCGGGTTTCGGGTTTTGACCGGGTCACTAAGTGGTTCGGGTCAATTTTTTTAAAAAATAAAAATGATGTCATTTTAGTAAAAAAAAAAGTCAACAGGTTGCAACCGAGTCTTGCCAGATCAACCGGGTCACGCCGGATCAACCGGGTCACGCTGTTTTTTTTGTTTTTTTCAACCCGGCCCGGTTCTAGCCCCGGATCGGCCCGCTAGGCCGGGCCGGGTTTTAAAATTATACTTTGGATCCTTGTCTAATAAACTAGCCAGGCCGGATTTCAAAATTATGCTTTGAACCCTTGCCTAACGAGCCCTTGTATGTATAAATTGTGAAGTTTTCATTGCCTAACACCCCGTTTTCATGCCTCGCAAACCACCGCCTCGTAACATAGCAGCAAGCACAAATTGTAAAGTTTTCAAGTTTTACATGTTCCTTTTCCCAATCTTCGTCAGCATCCTTTCCAATTTCCCTTTCCAAATGCTTCTCTTTTACTTCTACGAAGAACTTGCGGGCTCCATTCCCGCCTTCCTTTTTTCGATAAGTCAACAAAGCAGAATAATGTGATGCAGCAGATGAGGAAAAACCCTTCATACGCATCTCTTCAAGAACATCAAGGGTCATTTTAGCTTGACATAGATAACCATCAAAATGTTACAAGGTACCACATTTGGAGCAACCCTATCCCTTGTTCCAAGATTTTTTCCATTTCTTCATATTGTTCAGACCGTCTCACTGCACTCAATAGACTTCATGTAAAATATTTGGACCATTAATGCAGGCTCCATTTTCTTGTCCCAGCCAAAACCTCTAATCATGGATGAGCACGCTTGAACTGGCAATTCACATCCTTAAGATTCTTAAGAACACTCTTCTATATCATCCAGAGTTTTCGTGAAATGTAAGCTCCATGCGAGCGCAAGAACACCAATCTTTCTATCCTGTTCTTCCCCAACTTCTCCCTCACTTTCACTTCCCTATTTTTTTTACTCATCACTACTATCATTATTTCTTTCTAAATCATTATCACTTTTATCTCTCTCATGTTTCAAGGATGACCGATCATCTAAACTTGGGATTACTCTATGAAACCCATCCCCAATTTCTTGTTGCCCCAATGTCGAAGCTAAAGCCAGTGATGAACCATAAGAGCCTTCCTTTGGCTCCCAAAAACAAACATATTTAATCTTTGAATACTCGGAGAAAAACCCACTTTTCACACCAAATTCCAAGCTTCCACAACAAGTCCCACTTAAATCATACCTCGAATTGTTTTAAACCGTAAAGAAAACAGAACTTGCACCATGAAAAAGAGTGTCAATAATACCCCATCTCTTGGTATCAGGTGGTTAAGGTGCTCGTTCATCCTCAATGAGATCTTGGGTTCGAGTCATCCCAACTAGCCCTTGCTGAGGAGATACATCTACATCTCAAAACTCCGCTCGTGGAGATGCTCTTAGCTTCGGTTCCGACATAGGTGTGGTGGGGGTCCCTCCATATATACGGGCATAATATTCCCTACCAGGTATGAGGTCAACCTACATAGGTGTGGTGGGGGTCCCTCCATATATACGGGCATAATATTCCCTACCAGGTATGAGGTCTACCTATCTTTATACCTATTTTTTTTCACAGAAAAAAGAACCACCGTTCTTTCTCCTTCTTCTAGCACATAAAAGACAAGAAGAATCAACCTCAAACTCCAAATGGCGCAATACACATAAGCCACCCCTCAACGGTAAAACACTCAAAGGAGAGATACTTTAGCAATGAACAAAAAAACCTACAATATAAAATAATAATTAAAGAACAAGAAAACATGATATCCACTTCTCAGGGATGCTTCCAACAATGGTTTCGGATGGTACAAAACATATATATAATTAATTTGTTGCGGTTTGAGCCGTTATAAAAAATGTCTCTGTGAAACATTGTTGTCATGTGAAGAGATTCATTAATCATTAGAACAATATTATTCTATTTTAAGTCCCTAGAACTTTTTATGCTTTGGTCAATCAATTTTTTTTCTTCTAATTTGGCCATTTGACATTGTTTTAATTTTTTAATTTATGATTAATGTTGATGATTTGTTTTCATGTGGGCACATGAGGTACTGAGATGCTCGGTTAATTCTTGGTTTTGCAAGACAAAATTCATTCTTATTAATTTTTAAAAAATTAAAGCTTCAAGTAACAAATTAAAAGGTTGAAGGAATTTTCAACCCTTTTTTCCAACTTCAAGGACTTTTTTTCATGGTTAAGGAGAGCTCAAGGTCATTTTTACAATTTGTTCCTTGAACTTTCTTTTTCAATTTGATCCCTGTATATTTGCTTTATTTGGGATTTGACTTGGTGTTTTATTTTTTCTCCTTGATACAGGGATCTTGCAATAGCGAGAGAATTTTTTGGTGCTTCATTGATGCTCAGTTTTGTAAAATAAAATACAATTAGGCTAATTTAAGAATATTAAGTGTTAAGGGTGCAAACCTCCGGCCTGAATTTGTAGTATTAATGAAAATTCAAATTTAACTTGAGAATATAGTGGGTTAATTAGAAAATAAAATAAGGAGATATTGAATAAATTGAAATAAGTTTGAAAGATTAAAATAAATAAATAAATAAATATAAAAAAATTCATAAACACAAATAAAAGTCTAATGTAAAGGATACACAAGGAAAAAAAAAGGTATTGGGATATAATTTAATAAAACTTGAAATAGCTCAACTTAAATTTAGCATAAACAAGTGATAAAATCTAAAAAATATTACTCGAGAAACATAAAAAAAAATGTAAAAGAGGGATATATTGCGAATTAACAAAATTATTTTTTTATATATATATTTATATGAATGTGTGTTGCCGACCTTTAATGGAAAGAAGGAGGGAATGAAAGTTCATTTTCTTAAGCTTAATCTTGTGAAAACCTAGGGAAAACTAAAGATTTAAGGGGGAAGTGTGAGATTTACTAGAATAAACATTCAATCACTTGAAATTAGAAAGATTTAATGAGGGGAAAGTATGGTATTAGAGATCCAAAGTTAGGGAGGTGAAGGAAAAAGAAGAAAGTTTGAAGAAATTCTATTTGGTTAGCTTTTAAAATGCATATTATTGTGTGATAAAGTGCTCCAAGCTTATTTTAACTAATTATCAAGAAATTTAATTGATTTTCTGGATTGTATTCTTAATTCTTGAATTTAGGGTTTTTACGTGAGAATTGAAGGTTTTGTGAAATAGTTATGTGATGATGTTGTTCGAGTGGAGTAACATTGAAATGACTTAAAATCATGAATAATTGAACAAAGAAAATTGATAATTTTGTATGATTAAAGCTGATCAATTTTAAAGAGGAATTTGGTAAATGATTTTAAACTTGTAGAAATTTATATTTTGATGAGAATTGATGTAAATATGATGATTTAGGATGAAATTAATGATTATATCTAATTGTGATAGGATTGTTATAGTATTTGGGGTGAGAATTTTGTAAGATAAATATGTAAGATTGTGTTTTGAATTATAAAGGGTGTGAGTAATATTGGTAAGATATTTGTGATGAAAATAATTAAGACGAAACAAATTATGAGAAATTAAGACCCTTGGGTTAGTCAAATGAAGGAAGTTATTTTAGATAATTGATGTATACTTTTTTGACATTATAATCAATTATGAGTAATGAAAAGGAAATGTTGGGAGAATTTAGGCAGTTAGATGTTTGGGAAATTAAGTCAATAAACTTACATGAAAGATAATAAAAGTTATGGATATGAAAATGAGAATGTTTAGTTCAGGATGTGACATATACTATGATGAAAATTTTTGTAAGGGAACTTCATTATGATTCCTAAGTTTATAGGAATGGATAACAATAAACTTGTCTTTTTTTGACAAAAGACACCTCATGTAGTAGGTAAGCATCCTACACTTTGAGGTATTTAATGTTTTTTCCTTAAATTTTATTAATTGTAATTTCTTTGGAAACATAAATCATGAACAATAAATGGAGAAATAATAATGTGAAAGAAAAAGAAAGAATTATGAACTTGATTAGTTGTCCAAAGTAAATTGGGAGCTAATGATATTAATATGATATACCCATGCACAAAGATTTTCTCTCTCTTGCAACAAAGTGGATGAAAATTATGAGAAGTTTCTTATAACCACACAGCTATAAAGGTAACTTTTTGATGCACGTGTAGCCATAGAAAAATAACATTTACACTGTAAAATATTTTTCTCTATTTTTGCTAGTTAAAGTCTTCCAAACATATATATTTAAAAGATTTATGGGTGATGATGGTATAAAATTATTTAAGTGTTTTTTTTAAAAATAATTTATTATGGTTTAGGCATGTAAGCTAAACATCAATAATTATAGTTATCTTTTAGGCCACATGGTCGAAACAATAAAAAATTAAAAAACAAGAAAACATGATATCCACTTTTCATGAGACACTTGCAACAATAATATTTGATAATATAAAAAATAATTAATTTTTTAAAAAATATATATAATTAATTTGTTTTTGTTTGAGACATGTGACCCAAACAACAAATGTCCTTTGTCATTGTTTAAGCCTTGGTCCAAACAACAACACCTATAGGCTCGACCTAAATAGGTTACACCTTATAGCTTTTCCTCTATTTTTTTTTCAACACATTCCAATGTACTTTTTCAAATTTTAAGTAATCAGAATGCAGCAACACGTTTCACCCACACACACAATATTTTTATGATTTATTGATATATTTTTAACAAACTCTTTGCAAGTACAAACTTTAATGCATGCATCATAATTTTTTAGTCAGTGTTTGACATCACAAACTAGAACAATTTTCTCTCCTACTATTACTAATTAAGCATTAGAAACTCCCTTATTTTACGGGGAATTTATTTTCTAAGGATTACTCAAGCCTAGATATAAGCCAAACATGAAGCTTATCTCATGCATCTTGGTTCAGTTTTACAAACTGAGGAAAGCCTAATTTCTATGTAATGGTTTATCCCAACTTCATCAATATCCATGTTAGTTAATTATAAGAAAAATAATCAGAAAACTATAATTAATGGTTAATGGCCATTCAATTGTAGTAAGTAGATCGGACAACTAAAAATGTTAAAGTTATAAAATGAGCCAAATAATTAGAATAGTAAAGAAGAAAAACTCATTTTAACATCTAATATAATATATGTTGATGATATTCCAAAATTCAAGATGCTTAGGAATAAGTTTTTTGGTGGTTAGATAATAGGTTTAATCAAGTGTTCATGCAATTAGATCCATTTTTCATTAGGAAAGGAAATGTGGTGGCTTGATGTAAGGATTGTGATACTTATATGAAAAAGTCTTTTTTCTGGTGGATTTAGGGACCCTCAATGCTTAAATCAATATCTTTATAGAGAAAAAAATGTATTAAATATGCAAAAGAGTATTAAATTCTAATAACAAAGTTGTGTGTTCTTGTTTTTCATATGAGAATAAGTGTTTTATAAGAAAATGATGTGTATATATTGAGAATGAAAATTGTGAACCCATCACCTAGGTGGTTCAAATGACATTTATATTTCATGAATCTCATCTTTTTGCTTGAATAAAGGGGTTAAAAAGTCATTCAACCCTAATAATATTAATGAAAGATTAAATATCTCTTACACATGCATTAATAAGAGATAAATATCCTTACACAAACATTAATAAGGAACAAATATTCTTGAAAAATGTGTTAATGAGATGAAATTATAATAGTACATTAAAAACTCTTTGTACACCTAAATATGTAAATTAAGCAGGATTAAAGCCAAAGATGTAAACTTTAGACCAAAAAAATGAGGTTGAATTAAGATTTAGAAAAAAAATTAAATTTTTATATCAAATGTGAAAAAAAAATTTCATATTATACTTAAGGAGGGGTAAAAAAGTAAATTACCCTAGAAATAGTATAAAAAAAGGAGATTTTCTTCTCTTTAAGTCGCCAACTACAAACAAAGTAAAAGGGAAGAAATTCTCAATTTTTCTCACGAAGAATCTTAGAGAAACCAAGATAAAATCAAGGGATTTAAGGAATAATTGAGGGAAACACATACACACATCTTTGAACACTTGATTAAGAATGAAAGAGAAACAAAATAATTAAAGAGAGGGGCTCCATAATCATGGCAGCAAGGAAGAAAAAAAAGGGATTCAGAAAATTTTTAACTAATTAAAATTCAAAGACTTGAATTACATTTAGTAAGGGGTTCTGGACCTACTCTAGCAATTTCATGTAATTCAAATAACATATAATGTAGAAATCATGAATTTTAGGTTAGGGTTTATATAAAAAATTTTGGAAAAATAAAAATTGACTATGAATTGATAAAATTTAATTAGATTAAGTTGTGTTGGGTGTTAAATTTAGTAAAATTAATGAAGAAAAATATAGGGTCCTTAAAAACCTGAGTGGCCAACCAAAGAGAAAAGTTAGGCTCATGATATATAATTACATGTGATTAAGTGAAATTATTGTGAACTAATGCATATTTATGTGGGGAAATAATTTCAAAAGAATTGAATTATAATTTGAAATTTTAATTGAAATGTCTTAGTGTAGTCATGGATTTTATTAACATGAATATTACATAAATTGACTTTAGATGCTTGAATAAAGATTTAAATGAGCATGAAGGGTTTTAGAGGATTGGAATTAATGATATTACTATATATATATATATATATATATAATTTGGAAATGAGAATTTATTTGGTTACGAGTATAAAAATGAAATTCGATATGCCTATTGATACAGAAGAAGCTTTAGTATTGGTATCTACATAGTAATGGGTAGAGAATTTAGATTGTTTGTAAGTGGAAATAATGTATGCACTTAGACGAACCAAGAATTACCTAGTGTTGGATATAGGTTAAAAGAGCTTGATATGAAGATTACAATTTAGGAAAAAAAATGTGTATTAGAAATAATGATAAATGAGAAATATTGATATAGAAAATAAATTGTGCAAGTTAAAAGTAAATTATGTTAATGATAATTGAATAAATGAATTGTGTTCAAACATGTCACTGCATTTATTTTAATTGCCTAGGTAAATTATTGTTACATACTAAATTGTTGCTCGTATATTAATTTACAGGTACCTCTCAGCCTCGAGCAGCATAATAGATAATTAGAGATCTTTGTTAATTTTGTAAAGGATTGTAATAGTTATCATTTGTAACTTAATGTCAATTTACCTTGAATTGGGTAATTATAAATTCAATTTAATTATGCTAATGTATGGTGTTATACTCATTCTTTTGTTGTAGCTTATACTAATAGTATCATATAATTTATTATTATAGATTTTGATTTGAATTTTGAATATTATAATTACATATATGACGTGACATTAAAATGAATTACAATAATTGTGATAAAATGTGTTGTGAAATTATAAGTCTAGGATGGTTGGGCAATAATTAGGCTTTGTTCGATGGGTATATTAAGATGATACAAGTATTTGTCGATAACTTGGAACTCCTAGTATAGGTGAGACTCTGTCAAAATTTCAGTAGATTCTTGTAAAACTAAGTTTTTTTAAAGAAACATCACCCTAAAAATAGTAATTATTTACAAGATATAAAGTTTAAAGTGTATGAAAATACTAGGGTGTTACAAAATAACTTGGGTTTGATAAAAAATTCTCAAAGAACTAAGTATTGGAATTGGGCCACAAAACAAGGCCTAAAAAAAAACTATGACGTGTACTTGGCCGAAACGCATTGCCTGAACCTAAAAGGTCCCATGATTGCACTATTGCTTAGGCCCATGCACATTGCCTAGTATCATAAGCGCCAAGCTCGCGTGCCTAGACTAAGGCCTCATACTTGAGCCTATGAACACTTAGCGTTTAAGTTCAGGCTCATTGTCTAGCCCTCTAAGACTTAGATAGTCATTAAAACAAGCTTCGAACTAACAAAATGTAGTTTAAAAGATAATTATAAATCCTAATCCATCATTTTCCTTTATCATTAGAAATCCAAACATTTTAATCATGTCCGTTGGAGGCTAAATTGAGATTTCTTTAAAGATACAAATTGGAATTATAGGCTATTCGGTCAAAGTTGTATTATGAGTTATTTTTAATCATTTCTCTTTCTTTTTTTTGAGAAGGTGGCTGAATTTTGTATTTGAAAAGCAACCCAACTAGACTTTTTATGGACCCAACTTAGCTGTAGAGCTTTGCATCTTTTTTGAACAAAGGTTGCAAATGTCACATCTAGATTCTAAAAGGTTTTCGAAGGGTTGGGCCATTATACTGGCTGGCCTGTGCCTCTAAAATGTATATTTACTTAAAGAGTTAATTGATAAATTACCTATACTAGTAAAGAGGGAGAAACTTTACACAATAAAAGAACATCTATTGTTGATCTTGCTAAAGACGATTTGATTTATAAATGGATTAAAAATCATAGTGTTAATCAATATAACATAAAGTTTAAGAAAGAATATTGATAGACAATATAAATTTTATGAGGTCAAATTGAAATGAACACTTCTTATCATTAAATAACCATGAAGCTTTTTCATTGTTGAAATCTTTATTATTTCCTTTTTTACATAATAAAAATAAAATTTTTATAGATGACTACAGTGGTGGCCCATGTAATTCTATGAGTCGGGTCAAATGTTTTCTAAAATAAAGTAAGATTTCTTGACAATAATAAAGTCAATCCAGGTTAATTTGACAAATATGAGACTCATAATATAAGATCGGGATAACCCTTCAAAAAAGTGAAAAAAAAATAAAAAAAACTCAAGACCCAATAATCTAATGTTAAAGGATGAAAGTTAAAAAAATCAATTTCAAAAAAGTAAATGTTGAAGAAAAAAAACCTCAGTTAACCCGGGTTAACTCTACTAATCTGCCAAGTGCGATATTAGATCAAGATTAAAAAAAATTATCTTTTTTCAAAAAAAGGACCTAGAAAAAAAGGATTGAGGTTAAATCTATAAAAAAAAATAATGAGAAAAAACACGTGTTAACTTGACTAACTCGCACCCGGGATAACTTTACATAAAGGAAAGTGAAGAAATCACAAAGCATAAAGCCTAATAATTTCATGCCAAAGGATAAATTTGAAAAAAAAAATAATTAAAAAAAACTGAGTCAACCTGGGTTAACTCAACTAACCAACAACTCGAGATATGAGGTAGGGAGTTGCATGGATTTAGTTTCTTTTCAATTTTATAATTTTAATTGTGCTTAGTTTTGTGGGTGAACAGGGAAGTTTTTTTAAAAAAAAAATTGGTTCATTTTTTATTTGTAAAGTATTTGATACTTTGTTTATTGTCATTTTTTTTTCTCATTTTGTTTAGGCATTTTTTAATGGCTATAAAAGATAGTAATAAAGTTTTCATCTTTGATAAAATAAAAAAAGGGAAATTTATGGCTCATAGTTGGAAGGAGACGTTGGGTGTGT
>Ga0325404_1005485_pt1 | contig 13357 bp, 5 predicted proteins | sample PopdelMetagenome_18_FD_205664 | JGI IMG/M metagenome (GOLD analysis project Ga0325404, IMG submission 205664) | Populus deltoides microbial communities from Bellville, Georgia, United States - Xylem-Control-R1 | ecosystem: Host-associated > Plants > Phyllosphere > Stem > Wood/Secondary xylem... | reverse complement strand
TAAAAAATTAAAAAAAAATGAAAGGTGGAGAAATTAAAATAATAATAATTAACATTTCATAAATTATTTCAAATAAAATAAGTAACAATCAAAAGAATGAGGACCAAATTTGATAGATAAAAAATTTCAATAAAAAATGATAAGGAAAAAGCAAATAGCAATTATAAAAATAAGGACCAAAATTAATATAAAAATTAAATTTTAAGAGATGGAATTGAAAAATAAATATACAAAACAAATTATAGATAGCAATCAAAAGTTTGAGGATCAAATTTGATATAATCAGCAAATAATGACATTTCTAAATTTTACACAACTTCCGGAAAGTGTTTTCCGCCCAAATTTTCTAGGAAAACACTTTCCTGAAAATCAAGTTAAATTTTCCTTTGACTGGAAAGTGTTTTTCGTTGACCAAATTTTCTAATGGCAAACAAACACAGAAAAGTTTGGAAAGTGGTTTCCCGGAAACCACTTTCCGCTTTCCGAAAAACAAACACAGCTAAAAGGGAAAACACTTTTCTGGAAACCAAACCAATTTTTTCTTTGACTGGAAAGTGTTTTTCGTTGACCGGAAAGTATTTTCGTTGACCGGAAAGTGTTTTCTGTTGACCAGAAATTGTTTTCCCTTGACCAACTTTCCCAATGACAAACAAACACAGAAAAGTTTGGAAAGTGGTTTCCCGGAAAGTGAATTCCAGAAAACAAACATGGCCTTAAGTTAGTTGAGATGTGAAGAGATAATAATGCACTACTAAAAGAGAGAAATGAAAATGAGAGTTAAGAGTGTGTATTTGTAAGTTTTATGTGGCTTTGTATAAAATTTCCCTTACTTCTTGGTGGCGGAGTGTATTTATACACTCAGCCTTATACTTTCTTCGTAAAAAAGGAGACGTTTCATTAATGGAGATATTGGTGTTGGACATTGATTGTGGAGCTAATAAACCATTGACTAGCAATGATGGTTATTGACAGTTGTGTCATGTCATGATTATTGTGTCATGCACCATTAATGTCGTGGTTATAGACATTGGTGTAAGAATATGGCACTAATGCCTCCATGCACAAAATTTGTGTGTGTAAAAATATTACGTGTATGTGTCTTGCACAAAGATAAATTATTAGTGGCACATGGGAAAACAAATACATAAAGGTGTGTGTGGTTTGACAAAGAAGAAAAAAGAAAGAAAGAAAAAGTTGAAGTAGAAACAGAGAGAGGGAGAGGGAGAGAGACAAAGATTGAGTTGGTCAGATTAGTTTGGCCTATATGGCCAAGGGTTTACCGATGTGACTAAGCAAGTTAGCCCGCACGATAAGCAACCTTGACCACGTGAGTTAAGCCTGCATGACTAACATTTTTGTTTCTTGATCTTTTAATTTTTTTTATCATTTGTTTTTTTTAATTCAAACCTTTAACATTTGTTTTTTGTTATTTTTTTTTAAGGTTAGAGTTTTATAATTTGTTTTTATTTAATTTATTTTGGGTTATTAAGAAGAAATCTATTTCTCCTCTTGGAAACATTGTCCATCCCCTCAAAAGTTATTATAGATTCGTACACTCCTCACCTCAGAAGAAATAATGCTTTTTTATTTTTTGTTTTCGTCATACAACAGGTATATATATACAACCCTACACTTTCCTAACAGAATAATGAAAGACTAATTACTTCCTAAAATAGGAAACCAAATATTGTAGGAATCCTGCAAATTATAGGAATCCTAATACAAGTTAACATCCCCCCTCAAGTTGGTGCATAGATGTCGCACATGCCCAACTTATCTAGAAACCTGAAGAACTTGTTACTAGAAACCACCTTAGTGAGAATATCTGCTACTTGGTCGTCCATTCCTATGGGAGGAACCTCAATTACTTTGTTATCTAGCTTTTCTTTAATAAAGAACCGATCAACCTCTACATGCTTGGTCCTATCATGTTCCACTGGATTATGAGCAATATCACGAGCAACTTTATTATCACAAAATAACTTCATCGGTTGGCTATGGTTGACCCCCACAGCTTGTAATAGAAACTTAAGCCACAAGAGTTCACAGATACCAAGTGTCATGCCTCTAAATTCAGCTTCTGTGTTTGATCTTAACACAACATTCTGCTTTTTACTTCTCCACGTTACTAGATTTCCTCCAACAAAGGTAAAATACCCGGATGTCGAACGCATATCATTCGTGGATCCAGCCCAGTCAGCATCCATATAGCATTCAATTTTGAAATGCCTATTTTTTCGAACTAAAACTCCTTTACCAGGGCTTCCTTTCAAGTAACTCAATATTCTCATGACTGCACTCATGTGTTTTTCTCCCGTATTGTGCATATATTGACTAATTATGCTCAAGGCATGAGCTAGATGCGGTCTAGTGTGACCCAAGTACATCAATCTTCCTACTAACCGTTGATACCTCCCTTTATCAATCGATCCTTGAGTCCGATCAATACCCAACTTCATTCCTTCAGCCAACGGAGTGGATACCGGCTTGCACGTTCTCATACCGATTTCTTTTAATAGGTCAAGAACATACTTTCTTTGCGATAGAAATATCCCGGACTTGCACCTCGACACTTCAATCCCAAGAAAATATTTTAAAGAACCAAGATCTTTCATTTCAAATTCTGTGGACAAATAGTTTTTCAAGGCTGCTTGCTCAGCAGGATCGTTACCAGTAACTATCATATCATCCACATATACAATGAGAGCTGTAACCTTTTCATCCTGGTGTTTCAGGAATAATATGTGATCCCAATTACTTTGTCTATACCCGAATGCTCTCATTGATTTGGTAAACCTACCAAACCAGGCTCGTAGAGACTGCTTCAACCCATACAATGATTTCTTAAGTCTACATACCTTGGGTTTTCGTATGTCCGGAACACTCTATCCAGGTGGAAGGTCCATGTAAATCTCCTCAGTTAAATCTCCATGGAGGAATTATCTACTGTATTTATTCCTAACACTGTGCAGGAGGCCTTAGTAGATTCCCGTTGGAAAGATGCAATGAATGAAGAATTGAGATCATTGAAGAAGAATGCTACCTGGGAAATAACTGACTTACCAATTGGAAAGAAATCTGTGGGATGCAAATGGGTCTATACAGTAAAATACAAAGCAGATGGAACAATAGATTGCTTTAAGGCAAGATTGGTGACAAAGGGATATACACAGAAATATGGCATCGACTACATTGATACATTTGCACCAGTGGAAAAAATCAACACAGTTCGTGTTCTTCTGTCCTTAGCAGCATATCTAGATTGGCCTTTGCAATAATTTGATGTAAAAAATGCATTCCTCCATATACAATATGAAACATCAAAGTGTTGAAAGGGAAAAGGGTGGGGGAAGGATTCGGTAGAGGTTTAAGGGATCTAGCAAGGGATGTTGATCCATTTACTACTTTGATAGAATGAGAGTGTTTAATTAGAATCACCACACATGAAAAATGGCAATTGTTTCTATTTATATTGTATTGCATATATTGAATACATATTAGAAAGTATATACAATAGAAGTTTCTAGAACTTCTGGTATGGTTTTAGTGTTCATGCCGTATACCTGGAATCATTGTTGCTTCAGGTGTTTGTATCTGCAGGTGGTTGCTTTTCTAGACTGTCATTAATCTAAAAAGAAATTGTTTTGACTGAACTCTAGTTATTGCAGATAAGGGAGATGGTACTGCACCGGCTGGGCATGAAGCGCAACAAGTTCTTTCGGGCTATCTCTCTTAATTTGCTCGAGGATTAATGTGATGGCGAAAGCTGCTGGGCTGGTATCTCTGTTGACAAGAAATTGTCCTCTCTTCTGTTTTTGTTAGCTTTTGGCCAGGATTGGGATTCAAAAGCTGCAACCAAAAGTCTCCTCAATTGATTTTTATTTCTTTGTCCTCTTTTAACCTTCGAACCTAGAGAAAAAAATTAAAAAATCAATTAAATCAATAAAATAAAAAAATAAAAAAATAAACAGTGAAAAAAACCAATTAAACCAATTAGAATATTTAAAAACTGACCGGTTCGATTCAGTATCGGTTTAATAAGCCTGAAATCAAAAAAACCGAACCGAACAAAACCGAGCCAAACCGAAACCAAACCCATTAGAAAGTAAAAAAAAAACCCCAAAAAACAATATAGTTTTTGGTTTTTAATATAAAATAACCAAACCGAACCGAAAATGAGTTGGTTGGGTTTTGGTTTTGTCCTAAAGTAACCAAACTAAACCAAACTGAAACTGGTAGGTTTGAATTAGTTTCGGTTTTTTTTTTAAAATCAATTTAATTATTTTTTTAAATAAAAATCAAATCAAACAAAAAATCATCATCCCTAAGAGGCTTTGTGGGCTCTCGTGTTACTCCTAGATTATGGAATTAATATTAACATTAACAAACAGCTACTTTGTTAGTATTATCCTCTAGTTATACTCGTGAGACAACTTAATTTTTTTATTGTAAAAAAATGAAGATATTGTTTTCAGAAGAGCAATGAAAATTTAGATATTATTAACCATCTAGGTGGTGGCCCAGTGGTAAGAGATTGAGATCAAAAGGTTTGCTCTCTCTGTAGTCTCAGGTTCGAGCCATGTGGTTGCTCATATGATAGCCACTGGAGGCTTCCATGGTCGTTAACTTCAGAGCCGTGGGATTAGTCGAGGTACGCACAAGCTGACCCGGACACCCACGTTAAACTAAAAAAAAAATTGAGAACTCTGATCATAGATTCAAATGTAAATTTATTTAATTTAATAATATAATTATATATAAAAAACAAAAATAACTAATAAAAAAATAAATATTTGTCCATATCATTAAAAGATACACTCTACTTATTTTTATAAGCTATTAACAATTTCTTTGATAACAAAGAAAAAACTAAATAAGAAAGGGCAACCTTATAAAACGAAAATGGAAAAAAAAATCAAAGCTCAATCATTAACAAATCAAACACTAAATGATGAATTTTTAAAAATTAAAAAAACAAAAAAATAAGACTCAAATCAAGATGCCTAAAGGCTCAAAAATACAAGGAAGATATAAAAGAAAAAACACAAGAAAATATCTCACACGCTTCTCATTTATTAGCGCATGCATTGGACACCCCAATAATGTTTTTTAAAAATAATATTTTATATTTATCAAAATATTAAATTGCTCAACTGTCAACTTAATTGTAAAAAAAACCCATGTTAAAAATACAAGAAAGCTCTTGAAAATCAACTTAATAGTTTTTTTTAAAGAGTAATGGTAAAAAGAAATAAAAAAATGTGATTATAATTCCAATAAATTTGATAATAATAAATAAATTTGATAAAAAAATTATTTTAATTTTAATTAGTTTTTGTTGCAAAGAATAAAAAGTTGATTACACTGTTTCAATCTACTGTTGAATGAGTTTTGATCAACACGAAACACTTACCCATCGTAGTTTTTTTTTTTTAATTAGGATATATATATATATATATATATATATATATATAAACAAATAAATGATTTTTGGGGTGTGATTGACACGAGGAAAAAAGGTCCAAATGATTATTAGTGTTATTAATTGGTTGTGGCCTGCCAACACTACCGGGCCCACTTGAATGACAACAGAAAAAGGCCGTCAAAGTCAGCAATTTACACAAGAGATAGTGTTTAGTAGGTGACGAGCAGAATTTTCATCGTGTTGATGATTCTTTAGCCTCTTGTGCAAGCAACCCTCTGGTCGGCGTTTTTCTTCCTCCGCTAACTTCCTTCCCACCACACAAGCACCTCCTTTCCTTTTCCACTGGCGGTGGATTGACTTCAGGTTATGTGGACGGACATTCTATGACAAAATCACTAGAAATCTCATTATTCTTTCAAATGAGATCGACTTTATCAAACTTTCTAACATATTATTGAACACCTTTTGAGCTGAAACTACATATCATCTTGCGATGATTGGGAAAAAAAATCAAATGGCTGTTAACATGTTTTATAGTAAAAATCAAATAATAAAAAATTTATGCATATTTGAAAATATGTTTTAAAAAATATTTTGAAGGTGATATATCGGATATTTTTTTTAAAAAAATATCAAGACGATGACATATTAAATCGACTTAGGTTATTCCTTATTAATCCATAAAATTCACGACTCGAATCATGAGACTACGATAGACCAATAGAAAGAGAATCAAACCAAATAATAAATCTCTTGTCGAGATGATACTAATAATACCAAGAAAGGCTACCTTTGGAGCACAGATGAAGCCATATGTGCTGTCATATCACATCGCCCTCTCTCGCATGCCCGACACGTGTTTTACTTGTGCTAGTCACTCTTTTATTTTTCACCTTAGTCCTTGATCTAATAAAAAAAAGACCTGGTTTGTTGTAACTATTTCAAATTCAATCTTTAAATATTTAATTGTTTTAAACTAATAAAACCAAAATTTATTTTGCTAAATTGAGCATCAACCAAATGCAAAAATATTTTTTCAATATTGCAATAAACACATAAAAAGTAAGATAAAACGAATCTCAGAACCCAATTTTTTTTAAAAAAAACAAAAGACAAAAGGAAAACAAATTAGATGTTAAAAAAAAAGTTGGAAAAAAAAGGGTAACAATGCACAATGATTTCAACAGTGAAACCACTATCTTCATTGGTTGTTTTTGCTAGATTTATAGCCAATGCTTCATCACGGGTGGACCAAATTTTTTTCGATGAAAAAAATAATGCCAAGGAAAAAAATTAAGACTCAAGTCATTGGTTAAATTGGTAATGTAAATAATATGAATAAAAAAATAAAATAATAAAAATTAAATTGATAAAAAAATAATAATGAGAGAAAGATAAAAAATACCTAACCTAGACATTCCAGATTAATAAACAACTTATTGTTGAAGGGTGAACATAAAATAAATAAATAAATAAATACCCTGGTTAAACCGAGTTATCTCGCAAACACCATGACCATGGGCATAAGAATGAAATAATCTTATAAAAAAACAGGAAAAAAGTCTAAAAATCATCTCTTAATAAATCAAATGAGAACAGGATAACTGTATAGAAAGTAAAATAAAATAAAAAAGTTAAAGTTCACTTTTAAGAAAATAAAATGTTGAAGGATAATATATATATATATGGGGTAAAAAAATATTTGATCCTGGCCCACTCGGGTCAAGATTCAAAATCTTTAACCCAATCATGATACTAGGGTAACCGTGTTTGAAAATAAACTGAATAAAATCATGAAGCTCAATTATCGAACAATATAATGTTAAAGGACAAAAACAAAAAGTAATTTAAAAAAACAATGAAAAAAATCTTAGTCGACTAAAGTTAACCTATTAACCCTGTGACCATGGGTATAGGATTAGAATAATCTAATAGAAAGGAAAGGGAAAAAAAAGTATGAAGATAAATTTTCAATAAATTAAATGTTAAAGAATAAATTTTAAATAAATAAATTAAAAAAACAAAAAAAGGTCAACTTACACTAACCTTTGAAATTTGTAACTCTAATCATAATCCCAATACTAACCACATAGAAAACAAATCATGAAAAAAAAACAAAAACAAAGCAAAACTCTAAAAAAAGGTTAAAAAATCAGCTTAAAAAAAAACTAAGTAAATTGAGTCAACCCTCTAAATCTGGTTTAATCTCTAAAACTCACCACATGTGAAATCATGAACTTGAATTCAATCAAGAAACTTAATTTATAACCAATTTAATTTTAAAAAATGAAAATCATAAAAAACATTTCAATTTAAAAAAATTGTCAGAGCATAAAAGATAGCAATAAAAAATGGGTATTCAAATTGAAATAAACTAAAAGACGATGAAATTGTAGAAAACAATAATCTAAAAATGATCCCAAACAAAAACAAATTGCAATCTAAAGAATTTGGACCAAATTTAAAAGAAAAGGAAATAGAAAGGGTAAAATTGAAAAACATTTATAATTTTATAGATTATTAAAAATAAAAATAAAATAGTAATTAAAATGACATAGACAACATGTAAAGCAAAAGAAAATTGAAGAAGCTTGCGTGAAATTCGAGGAGAAGAAGAAAGAGAGAAAAAAAAAACATTCCTTGTACTTTTGAAAAAGACATTTGTTTCTGATAAATTTGATAATAATTAATAGAATTTGTGAAAAGACTTTAATACCTTTAATTATCAGAGTTATATCTTTTTTTGAAAATGATAGAAATTCGATGAATAAATTTTTTTGACTCAAATGCTACAATGTTATTCAATATCTAATTAGTATTTTTTTATAAAAAACCTTTCAATAAATAAGATTAACAATTCTGGTTACCCCCAACAACTAATATAATTAGAGCGTGTTTGGCAGTGTGGTTGCGGTTGCTTTTCAAATAGGCTTTTATGCTGAAATACATGCCAATGATGTTTTTTTATTTTTTAAAAATTATTTTTGGCATCAGCACATCAAAACGATCCAAAAAGTACAAACCGCACTCAATTTTAGCAAAAAAAAATTCAAAATTTAATAAAACACAGTTACAAACACAATACCAAACAGAATCTTATCACATTATTGTTGAAAATATTTTCTTGCATTCTTGTGAACGCACATCACACGTTGCCGGTCACATGTGAAGTGTCTTTGACCCAACCCACAGGGTATCCCTACACTCCTCCAACACAAATCGATCCCTTTTTTAGGATCACACGCCTGTTATGATCTAATTTAAAAGTTGTGGCATCATATCTAACCAATTGATCCATATTCTCTCCTTTTACGCTGATTGTGACCCTCCGGTGACCGCTTTATATCTCTCTCTAGCAGCGGAGTGGGAATATTTTATATGGGACTGGACGGGCATAACCTAAGGTGGAGAGGATTCCCATTCTTGAATGGAATTGAAATGGTAGAATAATCACAAATGTCTCTCTTATTTTGGCTTTTACTAGGTGACACAAGGAATCTTGTTCACATAACCCCATATGAGAGGTTGCGTTCTTGAAGCTTGGAGGTATTTAGTAAAGAAAATTTGTGTCCCTTTCCCAAACAACAAACACTACTCTTTATACAGGATTGGTTTGGATTTGAATGTGATTACCATTCAAAAAGCAAGAAATAATGAGAGAATCTCTTCGTTCGTTTGTATATGGTCTAGCTAGCACTTGAAAACATTGCAAGTGAACAAAAGTCATCGACAAAGCATTGAAAGAATCATATTTTAGGAGGGAATCAAGCCCCTCTCTATTTTTGCAATATGCGCGAGAATCGAGCCCCATTTGTAGATTTGCCTTTTCTTCACCACAATCTCTTGGCATCAATGGCTTTGGGTGCTTGTCCATAAGTGATCAACTTTTCTTGTAGTGTTATTATTAGATAACGTGGAACCTCTTTCCTTTTTTTTCTTTGGATACATGCTCTTGATGCCTACTTTTCACCATTCTTCTCAAAAATCTGTTCACCTTTTGACAGTAAATTGCTTAAACTAAACAATCAGTACAAAATCTTTTTCTGAGTCTTAAATGGCTTGGTTTATTGGTGCATAAATGATAATGATAGTCCTGCACGTTGCAACTACTTCATCTCAAATTCTCAGCACAATCGTCTGTGTGAGATTAATTGAATTTCACATTTTTAGCACGTCGAGTACATATGCTAACATCCAGTACGAGGGTCACAGCCTTTAAGTGCGAATGTTCTGTTAAAACTTAATTAAACAGTGATGTACAGGGAAAAAATAATTAACACCTCATGCAATTCCTTAATTAGATAGACAAACACAAATATATAAAGCCAATGGACAATTGGATGCCTTCTCTTTTAATTTTTAGTAATTCTGATAGCTAGCTTGTTGCACGTACAGTACTATCTGAGTTATCTGATACAAAGTTTCCTTGATTAGGAGCAAATTCTAAGTCCTCTTCCTATTGCAAGGATAAGAAAAAAGGCTAATGGAGGAGGAGCTGATTTCTTCCTGATCTACCTCGTTAGAAGAGACCTCGGTGACTCCACTTGAACATGGTGAAGGAGGACCAACTCCATCAGAGCTTTGTTCCATCATAAAATCCATAAAACTAGGACTAATGATCTCAATATTTCGAGTCTCGTTAATGTTTGAAGGATTGGAAATGACCACGTTTTTTCTAGGTTTCCTCTTCCTTTGAAATACACTGTAGGCAACCCAATCTCCCACCTCCATCTGTACAAGAAAGTATCAAATACACATGACCCGTTAATTCTATGGCAAAAACACTGCTGCAACTGCGTGGTGCGTACCATATATAATATCATAAGAACCACTTCATATTTTTACCTGGGTCGTTTTGGGGCCTGTTGCCGAGCCTGCAAGGCAATATCCATGCATAACCCATTGACTTCTAGTCTTGATAGAATGCTTTCTTTCTTTGAAAACCAGGGTTTTCCTTGTTCCAACTGCTTTGTTGCTGTCAGAAGCTACGATTTGCTTGCCTTTGCCAATAGGTTTCCAGTAACCAGAAGGTCCAGAGCCTGCAGTTCTCTTGCATTTTGTTCCAAAGCCATTCCACTTCTTTTGGCTAAAGAAGTACCTCTTTTCCTTCAAATTACCTAGAACAAGAACAGATTATAAGGTTTAAACCAACTCAGGATCTCTCAAATAAAGGTCAAAACTCAAATGGTGAGCTTAGATAGATGAATCTAAAGTCTTAAAACAATCTTGAAAAGCAGATACAATTCGCTGTGATCCAACTTAGTTAAAAAAAAAAAATCCCAGTTTGCTCAAAACAAAGCTAATAGAAGACTTGTAAGCACTAAACAGTATCTGATTTACAAGTTGAAGAATTTGAATTTTTGACAAACCTGGCAAGCTCGAAGGATCATTTTGGAAAACATCAAACTCAGGAATGACTGAAGCTGGCATTGGAAGACCAAGGACCTTTCGTTTCAAGTAATGAACAACAAGCTCTTCATCCGTTGGATGAAACCTGTATCCAATAGGCAATTTGAACCCTCCATTCTCAACAAAGTTTGGCCTCTCCATTTCACAATCTCTCTAAATCTCCAAATTAAGTTTCCTAACCAAGTTGAGCTAAGACCTGGATGATCATTAACTCAAGAAGGTAAAGCTAACTTGACACATATATAGAAACTAGCGACCCATGTTGTTGTAATATACTAAATTATGCAAACAAAAGATAAAAGGGAGAGAACCGAGATGAAAGAAGAGGGACAGAAGACTCGTGAGTGGCCTTGGTTTGTCCTCGTGGGCTTAGGTAAGGAAAGACAAAGGTTCTTTGTACGTTCATATATATATATATATATATATTCATATGGGGCATGGCATGAAGTTAAAGAGGGAAATACCTTGGTTGTTTCTAATCCCTACTCTTGCTAATTACATCACTGGAACCCCATCCTTGACTTTGAAAAAAACTTGGCTCTATTCTGACGGGTTATTTCTGTCAGAATTCACAAACAAACGTGTTCACTTGTGCTTCGGTCAAGAAGCACGCGCTCGTTTCAGACCCATGTTTAGGTCATAGAAGATCTGGTCTACATTAGACGGGAAATCCAAGAGATTAAAACACTATCCTACTGGTTGATGTGACATAACACAACCGCAGATGATCCGTCTTGAAGACACATGCAGCCAAATACATAAATCACTGGAAGATAAAAAAACAATTCTAGCCAAAACTACAGCGATGTTCACCTATATTATTATATTCAATTTTTTTCTTTCCAAAAGAGTTTAGTTTTTTACGTAGTTCCTATATTTCCCTTTTGCATATTACAATATAAGACAGTTCCATTAATTTCTTAACTATAAATCTCAATAAATTTATTCAGAATTTTTGTAGTTTACTTAAAGCATACAGTTCTTAATTATGTAGTAATTAAGTATTTTCAAAAAATAGTTTTATCATTGTTAAATTTAAATTGTAGATATATGAAATTATTTTTTTGTATTTTAGAATTCCATAATTTTAAAATAGTTGGTAATTTTGCTTATAAAAGTATACCCTAGCATTTTAATTATAATTTCCTTTAATGAAGAAATAAATTTTGTTGAGTTCTTTTCCCTTGAAAGAGGAAATGCAATTGTTTGGTGGTAATTTAGTTTTTTTTTCCAGTATAATATAAAAACTATACTACTTTTAAAAATAAAATTTGTTTAAAAGATAATTACGGTGAATTTGATCTTTTATATTTTCAGGAATAATGTTAAGACTTTCATACCTTAAAAGAAAAAAAAAATTCAAAACTTACAACTACGGAAATTTGTGTAATTTTAGGCATTTGTTTTTTAATTATTAAGTTGTTCAGGGTTAATTTTGATCTTTTTACATTTTTAAAAAACAATATAAAGACTTTCATATCTTTAAAAGTAAAAAAAAATAAAAACTTGCAACCAATGATATTTGCGTATTTTTAGGCTGTTTTTTTTTTATAATTAATAGATTGGGTTAGTCTTTTAATAATTTTAATATTAATTAAAAGAAAGTTGATGGCATGTGCAAGACACGCATCACCAAGTGGGCGACACTCGTGCACTTTAAATAGCATGTGTACTGTCATCTTATGTCCAAACACCACTTTCTAGGGTAGTGTTAGAAGCTTATCACTGTGTTCTTCGCGGTGGTGTCGCGTGTGTGGTCGGAAGAGTAGTGGTTGGACTCTGGTTGAATTTTTTCTTCTCCTCCCTCTTTTCTCTCTTTCTTCCCATTCTCTCTCTTCTCCTTGCAAAAAATAAGTACGTCCTTTCATTTGTCTTTCGTATTCAATTTGGTCCTTATTTTTTCTATTGCTGCTATTTGTTTTGTATTTAATCTTTTTTTATTGATTTTTTTTTTCAATTATGTCCCTCATCCACTACCAAAAATTCGCTAAATACCAACGGATTTACCGACGGAATATTTCGGTCGGTAATTTGAGGTCGGAATTACCGACGGATACTTTTCCATCCGTAATTCAATCGGTAACTACCGACAAAAACTTTTCCGTCCGTAATTCCGTTGGTAGTTACCGACGAAAATATTCCGTTGGTAGTTACCGATGGAATTACGGACGGAAAAGTTTCCGAATTAAAAAAAAAGCGGGTCGCTGACGTGGAGGTTTTGATCGGTCATATTTTTCCGACGACATCACCGACGGATTCAAAAACGACAGCCCGTACAGTGACGTGACCGGTGCGCCGTTTACATTATCGACGGACTCACCGAGGGATTTGAAATGGCAGATCCGTACGGTGACGTGTCTATGTTTCCGTCAGAATCACAGACGTGATCACCGACAGAATATCCGTCGGTGAATCCGTCGGGAAAAGTTAATATATGTCAGCTCTACCGACCCTCTCCTCCCCTATTTCTCCTTCTTCTTTCCTAATCCCAACTCTCCACATCTGCAAACAACCAGCCCCCCC
>Ga0325404_1005484_pt1 | contig 13357 bp, 11 predicted proteins | sample PopdelMetagenome_18_FD_205664 | JGI IMG/M metagenome (GOLD analysis project Ga0325404, IMG submission 205664) | Populus deltoides microbial communities from Bellville, Georgia, United States - Xylem-Control-R1 | ecosystem: Host-associated > Plants > Phyllosphere > Stem > Wood/Secondary xylem... | reverse complement strand
GAAGGTAGGGTAAGGAAACACACTACCTTGGATGGTCAAGGGCTCGAAGGAGCACTTGAAAGGAAATGAAGGCTTGAAGGCGCCCTAAAAAGATGATCGAAGGCTTGAAGGCGCATTCGAAGGAGGTGGAAAAACACAGAGATTTTTCAGGTGGCCTAATTCTCATAAGCGGCCTGCCCAAGTTGAAAAATTCTGAAAAATTTTCAAAAGCAATTTCAATTTTTGGCCATTTCAAGTTGGCCTTCCACTCGATGGATTCCGCCAGAATTTTCTTTTATGAAATTTGCAAAACTCATTGTCCAATGTCTCAAAGTTTAGATGATATGCATGCATCTTTACCTGATTTGAAATATAGGCCCCCATTAATTTTTAGTCTTCTTGTTGCTTGACTGATGAGGACTTGCTACCTCTGATTTGGGTCCTCCTTGTCGCTTAGTTTCAAGCCCACTCGAGTTGGCCCATGTAAATCTATTTCCAGATCTGTTTACACAACTCAGCCTTTGTGGTGCCCATTGTGACCCACTTGCTTGCTAAAGATTTTTTTGTCTCGTCAAATAATTTGAGAGGACCACTCATTACTACTCGTTTCACTACTAGAAACATTCGGTGTCACTTGCTGAAAGGATCAAGTTGCCTTTTGTAAACCAAAATGCCCCCTTATCTGGTTGAAGGAAATGTTCCTCTCTTTTTCTAGAAGAGATAGATTTTTCTTAAGCACAATATTGCCCCCTTGTACTGGTCATTGCCCCCAAGAGTGCCTTGTTAGCGACTTAAACAAATAATGGTTTTAATAAACCAAGCTCTCATTTCTCTCCTTTTCAGTTTGGTGAAGGAGTATGGGTCTAGAATGAATCTTAAAATCTTGATCTTGCATTTTGAAAACAAAAATTATTTCGATGTGAGTCTAAAACAATTTGCTTTTGAAATCTTGCAACTCCTTGGTTATTTTATTTCTTGGAAAAGAGATTATTTGCTCTTGTGTTTGGCAATGAGGTTTTCAGTGAAAATACGTCATGAGATGACCTTTTGTTTCAAAGTGAAGGGCTTGAGAAAAAGCTCGAGGTTTTGTATGAGAAAAACTTGTCTCTTTTTGAATATTTATTTTTATCAACATGAATAATAATGAGTAGTTTATTCTTGATGTCATGAATCTTGTGAAAAAGTATTTTCTGCATTTTGAGAGCATTGTTTATTGTTCTAAGTTGCTTGCTTACTTGATTAGAAATGACTTCTACAGGCACGTAACGTAGGCTGTGATTTTTTTTTTTTGGTTATGAAAGAAAAGGATTCATAAGGCTCAAAGAGTGTTTCAGGGTTTCAAAGACTGAGGATCACTATCAACAGTTTGACTCTTAACGTCATTTATACTTTCTTTTGCCACTCTTCTTTGATTTGTTACTTCTTATTTTTTTATTGCTTTGCTAGGACATACTCATTTTATCTTGGATGTCACTTTTTATAGTGATTTGGGCATGCCCCCCTAGCATTTGAGTTTCTTGAGCTCTTATGCCTTTTTTGGCTTTTTGACGGCCTTTTCTCTTTTCTCATTGAAATTTTCTCTTGCCCCCTAGTGTAGGGTGTGATCCTAGTCGGGATTTTTTTCATGAAAGAAAAATTATTTAGGCTCAAAAAGGAATCGCAAGGGATCTACTTATTTCAGAACGTGAAAGGAATAACAAAGATGGCTTTTCCTCATGTCAAGCACAGGCAGCTATGATCAATAAACTTTGACCTCATCCAGTGTGATGGTTTGGTCTTTGCAAAGATACATTTCATGGGTCATGAGCAACGAGTTCATTACATACTATTATTCATACATTTAAAAACACATGATTCAAGAGTCATAGGGTAAGGGTGTTTATTCATTTCTTTTTTCTTTTTGGTTTATAATTTAGTCATCTCACTGATGGAGTTGCTTGATTCACATGTCATTCTACAAGTAGAATGTCAAAAATACCATTTTTGAATAAACATCAAATTATTTTTAAAATCAAAATGCCAGATCAAATTTTCAAAACTCCAATATGGAAGCTAAAACAGAGATGAATTACTTCTACGAGATCACGCGAGGCTTTCAAAGTGTACTCGTGAGTTCTTATAAGAAAACTCTCTTAATAAAATGAATAATGATTGGTCGTAAACATGATTGAATGATAAACTCATTATTTCATTGAAACTTTGGAAAATAAGTTCAACAACAAAGAACTTATGCCAACATCTTGGGCCATAAATACTGGCATGATAACATATAAAGGGGCTAAACATTTAGTGATCATTGATTGGAATTTCTGGGATCTTTCAATCATCCATCCTCCTCGACAAGGGCATCTTTTCAACAGTCAATTAAAGTCATATGTAGATCATTCTCGACCTACTATCACCATAACTTTATCTTCAAAATAGTTGATTTCTAGGAGTCGGTGCGAAGAAATTAGCTATAGGAATGGTAAGTGCCTTGACAACCCCCTTTAGTGTCCTTTCCTTTTTCAACCAAAACTGTTATTCTCAATTGGGTCAGCAATCTTACCTATCCTAATGGCTTTTTCAATCCTCTCAGTTATAACAAACAGGTCAGTGAAATGTTGTGCAGAGTTTCTAACCAGGTATTCAAAGTACGGAGCTTTAAAGGTGTTGGAAAATAAACTGATCATCTCTTTTTCCAACATGGGAGGATTAACTTGTGCAGCTACCTCACTCCATCTCCAGGCGTATTCTCTTATGGACTCCTTGTTGTTCTTCTCCATAGCTTGCAAGCTTAACCGATCAGGGCCCACGTTTATATTGAACTTATATTGCCTCATAAAGGCATCAACTAAATCCTTTCATTTTTTAACCTAGGTATTGTCCAACCGCATATACCAAGTGAAGGCAGCGCCACTTAAGCTGTCTTGAAAGAAATGAATCAACAATTTCTCATCATCAACCACCTCAGCTATTTTGTTGCAATATGCCTTAAGATGAGTTACAAGGCATTGAGTTCCTGTATATTTAATGAATTTTGTCACCCTAAACTTTTTAGGAATGACTATGTTAGGTACCAAACACATATTTCCAGCTTTCACCAGGTCACACAAATGGTTTCCCTCAACTACCCTTATCCTCTCTTCTAAGGCAGTCTATTTTTCCAAACCCTCTTCTTTCACCATCTTGCCCTTTTGAGATTCTTTCTCGGTAGAATCAATGGTAGATGAAATTCTCGAGGAGTATGCTGGCTGGAAATGCATAACTTGTTGAAATTCAGATGACACCCTATTTGCCCCCAGATTCTGTAGATCAAAATGAGTTACATGCATATCTTCAGGCTAAGCTATAAGTGTTGCTTTTCTAGATTTATCTCTCAAGGCCTGCTCAAGTAGACTAGTAAGCCTTGCGACTTCTTCTTTAAGATTGTCCACCTTTTTTTATGTTGGGCTTCCAACTGGGCTCTTTCTTCGTTTTCCATTTGTCTTTTTCTCGAACGAGTGTTGTAGATGGCTTTCAATAGGGAACCTATATTTCAACCTACTAAATGTAAATCATACAATTTATGCAAAAATATTGATTAAAAAAAATATGTATGAAATGCAAACTTGCCCTTTGCGGGGTGACAACCTAGTAGGAAGATCCTAATTGTTGAGTGCATCAACGGGTTGGTCATTATCTAGTTTTAAAGGGTCTCTCGCATGCTTAGTGATCGTCCTTGAAAGGTCGATATGAGGCTTACAAGTAGTGTGAAGATAGAGGCCCTAAGTAATATTAGTTTGGCATATCAACCACTTCCAAGAAAACAATCAAGCGAGAGTTGGATGGTTTCACGAGTCTTACCTAGGCTAAAGCCGTTGGGGTACCGTTACTCCCCCACTTATCCTAGGTTGTAAAGTGTGTGTTCTCAAAGTGATGCATGACAACATAAACAGGGATGCATACTAAAGCAGTAAATATAGGAAAAATAAACAAATAAATACAACAAAAAAAATAGCAATAATAAGACAAAAGACAAAGCTTAATCCTAAGGTCCCCAGTGGAGTCGCCATTCTGTCACACCCGACATCGCGGCGACCTTAAATATATCTTTGAAAAGATCAAATTTCTAGCATCTTATTCTTTTAGGGGAAAAGGTATCGTTTAAGGACTCGCCACCTAGTATTATGGTCACTAGGAACTGTAATTGGTCAACAGAGATTCTATGATTCGGGACTACTTACGTAAAATGGAAGATATTATTACCCCTAAAACGTTCTGCCTGAGGCAGATTGCATTGCTAGTTTTGTCTTAAATTGCTAAACATTTATTCGCTTAAGCTATGATGATTTGTTTATAATATTCCTGACTCTGGCGCCAGTGAATATTCCACCCCGAATAATTTCAACTCTGGCGTTTGTAAAAATTCCACCATGAATAATTCCAACTCTGGCGTTGGTAAAAATTCGTAGCTAGAAATTGACAAAAATACATTTTTTTTCTAAGACATGCAAAATTTTTATTTCTACACTTTCTATTTTTTTCTACTTTTTTTTGGGCTGGGCCCAGCCCAGCTTAGCCCGATCACTAGCCCAAGCCAGTGACCCGGCTGGGCCAAGGCACGCATGCGTGAACTATTCGCGCATGTTGTGCACAGGGGGAAGGTAATTAAAATTACCTCCACCCTATACTTACACAACTATAAATGAAAGGGAACAGGAAGCTTCCTTGGAAGCAGGAACGAAGATGATAATGAAGGCGTGGTCGGCTAGTTGCTTTCTTCCTCTGCTTTTGTTTTTCTTTCGCTTCACCTCTGTTTTTGGTTTTCTTTGCTTGGTTTTTTCTTGTTCGTCCCCTGATTTGTGTGTGTTTCCTTCTCCTATGGCCCTCTGTTTTTGCTCGTCTTCTCTGTATTATCTCTGTTCTTGCGTTTTGTTGTGTTCCCGATGTTACTTCCTCTCTGGAAGCAGGGAGACGGAGACGTGATGAAGAGCTGATCGGCTAGTTGATTTCTTCCTCCTCATCTGGTTTGTTCCCTTTTCCCTTTTCTTCCCCCTGGCTTTTTTCATGTTTCGCCCCCCGCGCTCTCTCATCTTATCTGGCTTTATAGCCAGAGAATGCCAAGCATCCTTACAATTGAAACGACTTTGAGCCTTTACTCCAGAAACGGTTGCTGAGGAAGAAGGCGATGAATCACTTCTCAAAACGAACCGTTTGTGTGATGGGAATATCCATTTTCAATCTAGTCACTGAAGTTCTGAAATCATGTAATCAAACCCCTGGGTAAATTGTAATTGAACCCCTGCATTTCGGCACCTTTTACAAGCTAGTCATTGGACTTTAATCTGTTGCACTTTTGCCCCCAATTAACCCCAAACTTTGGTATTTTTTCAATTAAGTCCCTAATTTCATTAATTAAATTAATTTCAAGTTCAATTAAGTCTCAAAACATATTAATTTTTCAATTAAGTCCTTGATTTGATTAATTATACTAATCAAGAGTTTAATTAAATCTTTAAACTTCCAATCATGTTGTCCTTCACCCAAATTTTAATTCATTCTTCATTTATTTCATTTTTACTTGTTTTTCATTATTTTTTTTATCATTTTTAGTAAACAAAATAATAATAATAATTAAAATAAAAAGGTCAGAAATTAGGTTATGACAGTTGCCCCCTCTTTATAATATTTACGATGCAAAGATATTGGAAAATTTCATTTTCCTTTAGCTTTGTATAGTAAATTTATAAAGAAAAGTAGATACAAAAAGAATTTTTGCTTTACCCTTTTTCAGAGTCTTGAAAACTTCGAAAATAGTAGATTGACATACGACCTTTACAGAGAGATGTAGAAATCAAGAAACAAGTCATTTGGAAGATGACCTATTTTTTTGTTTCTTTTTTATTTTTTGTTTATTTAGAAGTGGTCTCATTGTAATTGGTGACCTACCCAAGTGGAAAAATACAAAGAAAGGGTTTCATTATGATGGGTGACCCACCCAAGTAAAAAAAGAAGGAAAATAAGGGCTCGAAGGCGCACTCTAAAGAATGGTCGAGGGCTCAAAGTCGCCCTCAAAAAGAAAGATAGGGCCCAAAGACGCGCTCGAAAAGTAGACGAGGGCTCAAAGGCGCGCTCGAAAAGAAAGCGAGGGCTCAAAGGCGCGCTAAAAAAGGAAGCGAGGGCTCAAAGGCGCGCTCGAAGGAGCACTTGAAAGAAATGAGAGCTTGAAGGCGCCTTAAAAAGATGATCGAAGGCTCGAAGACGCATTGGAAGGAGGTGGAAAAACACAGAGATTTTTCAGGTGGCCTAATTCTCATGGGCGGCCTGTCCAGGTTGAAAAATTCTCAAAAATAAAGAATTTTCAAAAGAAATTTCAATGGCCATTTCAAGTTGGCCTTCCACTTGATGGATTTCGTTAGAATTTTTTCTTCTGAAATGTGCAAAACTCATTGTCCAATGTCTTAAAGTTTAGATGATACACATGCATCTTTACCTGATTTGAAATATAGGCTCCCATTTATTCTTAGTCTTCTTGTTACTTGACTAATGAGGACTTGCTACCTCTGATTTGGGTCCTCTTTGTCGCTTAGCTTCAAGCCCACTTGAGTTGGCCCATGTAAATCTATTTTCAGATCTGTTTACACAACTCAGCCTTTGTGGTGCCCATCGTGACCCACTTGCTTGCTAAAGATTTTCTGTCTCGTGAAATAATTTGAGAGGACCACTCATTACTCCTCGTTTCACTACTAGAAATATTCAGTGTCACTTGCTGAAAGGATCAAACTGTCTTTTGTAAACTAAAATCCCCCTTGCTTGGTTGAAGGAAATTTCCATCTTTTTTTCTAGAATTTTTCCTTCTAAACACAATGTTGCCCCCTTGTATTGGTCATTGCCTCGAAGTGTGCTCTGTCAACGACTTAGACAAATAATGGTTTTAAGAGACCAATCTCTCATTTCTCTTCTTTTCATTTTGGTAAAGGAATATGGGTCGAGAATAAAGCTTGAGATCTTGATCTTGCATTTTGAAAACAAAAATTGTTTCGATGTGAGACTAAAACAATTTGCTTTTTAAATCTTGCAACTCCTTGGTTATTTTCTTTCTTGAAAAAGAGATTATTTGCTCTTGTGTTTTGCAATGAGGTCTTCGGTGAAAATACATCATGAGGTGTCCTTTTGTTTTTTTGGGTTTTCAAAGTGAAGGGCTCGAGAAAAAGCTCAAGATTTTGTTTGAGAAAAACTTGTCTTTTTTTTAACACTTATTTTTATCAGCATGAATAATAATGAGTAGTTTGTTCTTGATGTCATGAATCTTATGAAAAAGTATTCTTTGCATTTTGAGAGCATTGTTTATTATTCTAAGTTGCTTGCTTCCTTGATTAGAAAGGACTTCTACAGTCACGTAATGTTAGCTGTGTTTTTTTTTGCTATGAAAGAAAAGGATTCATAAGGCTCAAAGAGTGTTTCAGAGTTTCAAAGACTGAGGATCACTATTAATAGTTCAACTTTTCGAGTCTTTCATCTTTCTTTTTACCGTTCTTCTTTGGTTTTGCCCTCTTTTTTCTTTTTTCTTTTTCATTGCTTTGCTAGAGCATACTCACTTTATCTTGGTTATCACGTTTTCTTGTGATTTGGGCATGCCCTCTAGCATTTGAGTTTCTTGGGCTCTTTTGCCTTTTGGCTTTCTCATGGCTTTATCATCTTTCTTGATCATGGAAATTTCACTTGCCCCCAGTGTAGGGTGTGATCCTAGTCGAGATTTTTCAAGAAAGGAAATTTATTCAGGCTCAAAAAGGGATCACAAGGGATGTACTTATTTCAAAACGTGAAAGGAATAACAAAGATGACCTTTCCTCATTTCAAGTGCAAGTAGTTAAGATCAATAAACATTGACATCGTCTAGTGTGATGGTTTGGTCTTTGCAAAAAGATTTATTTCATGAGTCATAAGCAACGAGTTCACTACATACCATTATTCATACATTTAAAAACACATGTTTCAAGAGTCACGGGGTAAGGGTGTTTATTCATTTCTTTTTTCTTTTTTTTTCATATTTTTTGGTTTATAATTTAGTCACCTCAATGATGGAGTTGCTTGATTCACTTGTCATTATACAAGTAGAATGTCAAAAATATTGTTTTTGAATAAACATCAAATTATTTTTGCAATCAAAATACCAGATCAATTTTTCAAAACTCCAATAGGGAAATTGTTTTTGGTTAAAGAGATGAATTGCGTCTATGAGATCACGTGAGGCTTCAAAAGTGTATTTGTGAGTTCTTATAAGAAAACTCTCTCAGGAAAATAAATAATGTTTGGTCGTAAACACAATTGAATAACTAACTCATTATTTCATTGAAACTTTGGAAAAGAAGTTCAACAACAAAGAACTTATGCCAATATCTTAGGCTATAAATACTAGCATGGTAAAACATAAAGGGGCTAAACATTTAGCGATCATTGTTTAGAATTTCTGGAATTTTTCAAATTCATTCTCCTTGATAAAGGCATCTTTTTAGTAGTGCGTTGAAGTCATATGCAGACCATTCTTGGCCTAATATCACCATAAATATTTCTTTAAGGTAGTTGATTTCTGGGAGTCGGTATGAAGAAATTAGCTATAGAAAGGGTAGGTGTCTTGACAACCAACTTCAATGTCCCTCCCTTTTTCCAACTAAAACCGTTCTTCTCAATCAGGTCAGCAATCTTACCTATCCCAATGGCTTGTTCAATCCTCTCAACTATAACAACTAGGTTAGTGAAATGTTGTGCAGAGCTTCCAACCAGGTATTCAAAGTACGGTGCCTTAAAGGTGTTGGAAAATAAACTAATCATCTCTTTTTCCAATATGAGAGGGTTAACTTGTGCAGCTACCTCACTCCATCTTCGAGCGTATTCCCTTATGGACTCCTTGTTGTCCTTCTCCATAGCTTGCAAGCTTAACCGATCGAGGCCTACATCTATATTGAACTTATATTGCCTTATAAAGGCATCAACTAAATCCTTCCATTTTTTAACCTTGGTATTGTCCAACCGCATATACCAAGTAAGGGCAGCGTCACTCAAGCTGTCTTAAAAGAAATGAATCGACAGTTTCTCATCATCAACCACCTCAGCCATTTTGTTGCAATATGCCTTGAGATGAGTTACAGGGCATTGGGTTCCTGTATATTTAATGAATTCTGGCACCCTAAACTTCTTAAGAATGACTATGTTAGGTACCAAACACATCTTGGCAGCTTTCATTAAGTCACACAAATGGTTTCCCTCAACTGCCCTTACCCTCTCTTCTAGGGCAGTCCATTTTTCCAGACCCTCTTCTTTTAACATCTTGCCCTTTTGAGATTCCTTTTATGTAGAATTAATGGTCAACGACATTCTCGTGAGGTATGCTGGTTAGAAATGCATGGCTTGTTGAAAATCAGATGACAACCCGTTTGCCCCCAAATTCCGTGGATTGAAAGGATTTACAAGCATAGGTTCAAGCTAAGCTATATGTGTTGCTTTTTCAGATTTGTCTCTCAAGGCCTGTTCGAGTAGACTAGTAAGCCTTGCGACTTCTTCTTTAAGATTGTCTACCTCTTTTTGGTGTTGGGCTTCCAACTAGACTCCTTCTTCGTTTTCCATTTGTCTTTTTCTCAAACAAGTGTTATAGATGAGTTTAAATGGGGAACCTATATTTCAACCTGCTAAAAGTAAATCATGCAAAAATGTTGATTCAATTAAAAAAAATTGCATATGAAATGCAGACTTGCCCTTCACGGGGTGACAACCTAGTAGGAAGATCTTAATTATTGAGCGCATCAAAGGGTTGGTCATTATCTAGTTTTAACATTTGTGAGCAACCTGGAGATGATAATGATTCACATGAAGTAGATGTTAATGAAGAATTAGTTTATAATCAATTTGAATCCACCGTGAGTAAAACAGAGTTTGACGAATATGCAGATTTGCAAATGATTTATTCTCAAGAAGAAATCAAGGACAAGAAAGGCATCGAAAATGTTGATACATATCTTTTATCAAGATTGACAATAGATTCGATATCCGACATCACACCAATCGATGATTACTTTCCTGATGAATCCTTACTTTCTCTTAGTCCAATGCCTTGGTTTGCTAATCATATCAATTTTCTTGCAACAGGAGATTTGCCAGCTCACTGGAGTACCGAAGACAAAGGAATGTTTTTGAATGAAGAGAAGAACTTTTATTGGGATGACTCTTACTTATTCAAATATTGTCCTAATCAAATATTTCAAAGATGCATTTCAGACAATAAGGCAAGTAATGTCATTAAACTTTGTCATTATAAGGCATGTGGGAGTCATTTCTCGTCAAAAAAGACGACTGCAAAAATCTTACAATATGAATTCTATGAGCCCACCATGATCAAAGACTCACACGTGTTCTGCAAAGCTTGTGAAAAATGTCAAAAGTCAGGATTGATTTCAAAACATAAGGAATCTTTAGATAATCTTCTATTGACTTTTGGGACATATCCTAGTGGCAATGTGCATTGTGCATTTCATAACTTATGACCCCATTTTCATATAAATATGCTCAACATAGTCTTGGGAATCTAACTATAAAAGACCTTGTTTGCTAGTTTTTAAGAAAACTGGATGGGAAGCCTATCCCCAACCCATAGAGGGCGTTTAAGTCGTTCTTGGATGTAAAACCAAGGGAAAATATGAGCCACAATCACAACTACCTGTACATACACGCTTTTCAAAATAAATAAATAAATAAATAGAGAGAGTGTGTGAGACTCTAGATGGCCTACATATAGGTGGTATGATTGCATTTTCAATTTCTCATCTATAAAATCTTCTCTTCCTTTCCTTCATTTCTACTCAACCCATACATTCAACAAATATAGAAGTGTGTAGAAATGGCAGATCCCTCAAGTTATCATATAAGAAATATTTGTGTTTTCAGTGGATCCAGACCTGGGAAAGAAAATGAGTTTTTAGAATCAGCAAATCATCTTGATCAGGTACTAGCTGAGAGAAAGATTCATTTAGTGTATGGAGGAGGCAACCTTAGGTTAATGGGGTTTGTGTCAATAGCTGTATTTTTAGGAGGCAGTCAAGTTTTAGGGGTCGTCCTCAAAGCTTTAGCAAAAGGGGACATTATTGGAAAAAAAATTAGAGAGGAACTACAGGTCTCCACAATGTATGATCAAATGAATGCAATGTTTAACCATGCTGATGCCTTCATTGCCTTACCAGGTGGTCTGAGCACATTGGAAAAGATCTTTCATATTTCCTCTTAGGCCCAACTGCACATTCACCATAAACCCATAAGTTTGTTAAATGTTAATGATTTTTATGATAATTTGTTGTCTTTTCTTGATCAAGCTGTGGAACAGAAATTTCTAACATCTTCGACACGATAAATCATAATCTCTGCTCCTACTGCTGAACAATTGATTGACCAACTACAATCTGTCATCTCTTGACTTGATCCCTCCATGAGTCGCATAAATTGGTCATCTATGTAAAGCCGTAAAAATCTTAGATTATATTTGAGCCTTTGTTTATGAAACCTTGTGTCCTTTGGTTTTATTAATAACATTTTATTTTGTTTTGTTATTTCTTATATTTGTTTAAGTGTGTTTCAGGTTTGTCAGTATTCGTTGTTTCAGGTGATGTCTTCTATACTCTATCTTTCTACCTTAGGATATTGAGGACAATGTCTCGTTTTGGTTGGGGGGAGGGTAGTAGTTGACATAAAAAAACTAACTAACTAACTAACTGTTTTTAATAAAACCATTTGACAAAACTGTTATTACTGGGATGGTAGAGTAAGGGAGAATTTTATTGACTCTTGAGACGCATCTTAGTAAATATTTTCCAATGGTTATTTGCAATATTTATAACAAGGTTTATCACATACTTCTCTTGAAATATTCAAGTTTACAAACTCTCGCATTGTTATCACTTGATTCTGCTCATATACTCATTTAACATGTATTCTTAAACCTTCATTTTCTCACCCACACTTTAACATATGATTGTGGATTGCACATTGGATTATTACGTTATTTATGTTCTTTTGTTAAAGGTAACAACTAAGGAAAAGGGATAGTATATAATTTACAAAAAAAACAAAAAAAACAAAAAAACAAATTGATAATATTGATGATAATAAAAACATAAATAAGTTTGGTTTCGTAGCCTTCTTAACTTAAGCAATTAAGTCCGAAGGGGTGTTTTAACACCTAATACCCTAAAGTCAACTGACTTGGGAGCTATTGGCCCAAAGCTTGTTACATGGGTTAAGGAGAAAAGCTTAAGGGAATCAAACATTGCACTATCTACGTATCAATATCTGCAACCCGAGTTACTAAGCTCGTAGGGGTGTTTCAACACCTAATGCCCAAGACCAACTGGTCTGGGAGTCATTAGCTTAAAGCTCGTTACATGGGTTAAAGATGCATTGCGTTTTAAGTTATATGTATATATAACAAAAAAAAAGAGAAAAAAAGAGAGAGAGATAATAATCACAACCCAAGGAAGTTAACTTTAAACATTAGAACAAAAATTTGTTTTCTTCCAAGTAAAGCCCCATAACATGTGTTAATATATTGAGCACAAAAGGAAGGTTTATTAATATCTTATTTAAGAAGTATGAAGCAGATATATAAATGAAATGAGAGTTTGTTTATTTGGATAGATTAATGAAAGTTGAATGATGAATGCTTTGCTTTATGAAACTTGCAAATTGTTTTTCTATTTTAACCCTTTGATTACTAGGGACTAGTAATAAGCTGGTTGGGGGGTGATTAGTACTTAAAAGTTCATTTTTATCAAGGTTTTATATCATCATTTTGCACTTGAAGTATCAATAACTCTTTAACTAAATCATTTATTATTATAACATGTCTGATAATATAAGATATCTTTAATTTATAGTAAATGTTCATCTTAAATGCAAACCTATCACATAAATCAAAGGATTGATTGATGAGTTTAACTACTAAAATTGAGAAGACAAATAGAGGGCCAAGCTTAGAAAAGAGATGTTGGTTCAGTCCAAACAGGAACACCATTTGGTTATTGGATCATAACTAGAGCTATATAACTTGGATTTAGGTTTGGTTTATATGTATGGAAACCTAAGAAAAAGGCCTAAAACTTTCATGAGAGTCCAAGATTCAAAAAGGTCATTTTCAAGATCAAATTCTAGCAACAATGGAAAAGTCAGAATCTATCTTGCATCCCATATACTGCTCAGTGTTCGGCCCATATTTCGAGTTCTAGAAGTCCAGATGCACTGATTCTTATTTTGTTAGAAATCTGAGACAATTTCCCAGAACTTTCATGAAGATTATCTGCTCAAATTCTGATGTTAGCAATGACGTTTTGTTCAGACAAGAAGATAAGGATTGTCACCAAGTCAAGATGTGGCCACC
>Ga0325404_1005481_pt1 | contig 13361 bp, 4 predicted proteins | sample PopdelMetagenome_18_FD_205664 | JGI IMG/M metagenome (GOLD analysis project Ga0325404, IMG submission 205664) | Populus deltoides microbial communities from Bellville, Georgia, United States - Xylem-Control-R1 | ecosystem: Host-associated > Plants > Phyllosphere > Stem > Wood/Secondary xylem... | reverse complement strand
CAAACAATCCTATTTAGATTAGTTCTAGATCTAAATCCTAATCCTTAAAGACAAACAAAAACCCGTAATGTTACGCTTCATAATCTTAAATTTTGTATTTAGTGTAGGATTTTTATTGTTTTTTTTTAATTTCAGGTTTTATATTTAGTTTGTTTAGATTGATTTTTTAGCTAATTAAAGGAGTTGAAACAATTAATATTTGATAATAAAATCTCTAAATAAATTTTTTATATGATGACCGTTTTTAATAGAATTCTAAGTTTTTTTTTTTCCAACAATTAAATGGAAGTCAATGTCAGATCCTTCTTTTATTTTACTTTATACTGAAACGTGTTTGGCAGTGTGGTTGCGGGTACTTTTCAAATAACTTTTCGTGCCAAAATGCATGCCAATGATGTTTTTTTATTTTTTAAAAATCATTTTTGACATTAGCACATCAAAACGATTCAAAACATATAAACCATATTAAATTTAAATAAAAATAAAATTTTTAAATTTTTTAAGAATGTAGCCGCAACCGCAGCCGCGTTCCCGAACATTACCGAAGTTGTTGTTATCGATGTGCGTTTCACGTGGAACTTTGGATGCATGGAACTCATGGGTTTTTTTTTTTTTTTAAAGGCTGCTAAAGGAAGGCCTTTTCTTCCACAAACTTGAAGTACAGAAATCACTTGGACTTTTGAATTAAATAAAAAGCAACACGTGATCACTTTTACTTTTTCTTTTTTTTCTCTAAATTGATTTAATTTGTTTTTTTAGATTTTCCTTCAACAACAGTCATGAACATGTTAATTTGTTTCGAAATAATTTTTCAATTAAATCAAACTGTACTTGTTAAGTATTTTATGGTTATTTTTTGCATGATTTTTTCAAGTTAATTTAAATTGTTTTTTAAACTTTTGACTCGAAAAAGAGTCACAAGAAGCTAGTATGTTTGGGCTATTACAAAATTGAATCAAGATTTTTCTCTAATTAGAAATTTAATTTTTTAATTTTTAACTTGTAGATTCTAACTGATATCATAGTCTGATCGCGAGCTAGCACCCCAAGATTAAGTAAGAGAGGAGAATTTAGTCCAAATATATTTTTCATTAACATAATTAAATTTATTATTTTATTATTCTATTTGAAATTGAGTTAAAATATATTTTTCAATCAAGTATACTTGTTAAATACATATATTTAAATGTCGTTTGGGAACGCGGTTTGCACTGTGTTCCGCAAAATTTCAATCTTTTTATATTTTTAGATCGTTTTAATATGCTGATATCAAAAATAATTTTTTAAAAGTAAAAAAAATATTATTTTGATGCATTTCTAGATGAAAAATACTTTGAAAAATAACAAATACTACACTTCCAAACACTCTTTTTAATATCAAAAGAAAAACATCATTTTTTTCAATCACTCTACTCTAACTGTTAGGTTATATTTACTTGTGTATATTGAAATTTTTTTTGTTAAAATGATTTTTTTTGAAATAGGATCATAATTTTGATAACAAAATGATTATGAGTTCAATTCTTACCCCTTCATTCTCTAATTAAATTTAAAATCATTTAAATAATCACGTTAAATAATAATATAAATTATATTCTATAGTAAAAAAAATATTAAAGCTAATTTATCATTCTCTATAATATATTTGTAAGAAAAACTAAGTATGTCACTAATTCTTGGTAATCAAAAAACTATAAAATGCCATTATTTTTCATTATATATGGACCCATTAAGTAATTTTGTAGTTATGACACCAAATGTTAGCTTAGATATATTGTATTATTTGGATACATAAAATTGAGTTTTGGATTTATTATCAAATAAAAAAAATCAAACAAGCTAATAAAATCTATCCTAATAATATTTAATCACAAGGAAATCAATTATAATAATCATTAATTAATTTTATAATTCTCAATCTATTAAAAAACATAAAATAATAATTCACAAACATCAAATAAAAATGCAGATGGTTTTAAACTGTGTAAGAAATAAAGCAACTAAATCAAGTCATCTCGCAATACAAGGGCATTAGACTATTGAATTTAATAATTGAGTCTTACCGCTTTGTATTTATATATTTATTGCATACAGGGCATGTTAATTAATGTTCTCCCTGACTTGCAATCACGTACCACCACAGAAATGAACTATACTGACGTCATATTGCGTCCATGAAAAAGCTGTTTATCCATCAGCAAAAGCATGTCTGATGGAATCGTGTCATGAGGCAGAATCACGTTGATGATTTCATATCCGTTGTAATTTAATTATTAATTTAATCACTGGCCGACAAAATATTTATTGATGATAAAAATATGTGATGATCAGTATCAGTACGTAAAATATTATTGGTGGACTTTTGACAGATAACATGTGAGTAATTAATTTCATTTTTCTAATAGATACCCAATAAAATCATAGACAAAATATTATTATTATCAATTATAAAAATATACGAAGATCCGTTTTTGTTGGTATATCAGTAGATAAAATATTATTGATGGACTTTTGATACATAACATGTTAGTAATACATCTTCTTTTTCTAATAGATACCCAATACAATAATTGACAATCACGTCTTGTAAGTGATTCTAGCGGTCTATATTAAAAAACTTGGCAATTTTCTATAATTTTCAAGAAAAATTAGCATGTTTTATTTATAGAATAAACAGTGTAATTTATGTGTTAATGATTCTATCGGTGGTGTAGTATTGTTTTTAATGCTATCAAAACAATTTGATATTAAATAGTTAAACAAATAATTTAACTTGAATAATACATTTAATATTATTAATTTAACTATAAAAATCAATTACAAATAGATTCTAGCGGTCTATATCAAAAGACTTAGCAATTTTCTATAATTTTCAAGAAAAATTAGCATGTTTTACCTATAGAATAACCAATGCAATTTATGTCCGTTAATGATTCTATCGGTGGTGTAGTATTGTTTTTAATGCTATCAAAACAATTTGATATTAAATAGTTAAACAAATAATTTAACTTGAATAATATACTTAATATTATTAATTTAACTATAAAAATCAATTACAAATAGATTCTAGCGGTCTATATCAAAAGACTTAGCAATTTTCTATAATTTTCAAGAAAAATCGGCATGTTTTACCTATAGAATAACCAATGCAATTTATGTCCGTTAATGATTCTATCAGTGGTGTAGTATTGTTTTTAATGCTATCAAAACAATTTGATATTAAATAGTTAAACAAATAATTTAACTTGAATAATATATTTAATATTATTAATTTAACTATAAAAATCAATTACAAATAGATTCTAGCGGTCTATATCAAAAGACTTAGCAATTTTCAAGAAAAATTGGCATGTTTTACCTATAGAATAACCAATGCAATTTATGTCCTTTAATGATTCTATCGGTGGTGTAGTACTGTTTTTAATGCTATCAAAACAATTTGATATTAAATAGTTAAACAAATAATTTAACTTGAATAATACATTTAATATTATTAATTTAACTGTAAAAATCAATTACAAATACTTATAAACATTAATCAACAAGAGGTTGCAAATAGACGTAGAGGGGGGAGGAAAATCTCGGGAAGTCCATAAGAGGGAGGATAATGACCGGACATGTATGCAATCATCTCCTCCCATTGCTACCTTTTTTGTTCTTCATACTTTGCCTTCATTTCAGCACCAATTCATTGTTCAACCAACTCCTCAACGACTAATGATGGTTGACTTGCGCTGAATTGTGGGGTGTCTATGATCGAGACGCTACAACCTGATGATACGATCAAATAATTGATTTTTTTTTTAAGTGCAGGAGTGTTAGAGTATTAAATAACACAGCAAGACTAAGATCGATCCACAAATAAGTTAATTATACAAAACCACAAATAATAAAAGAAACAAAGTTAAAGAAATCTAAAAGATGTAATATTAATGTAAAGATTTAACAAAAATAAAACAATTGTCAAGGTTAAATCACAAACAAGTATGGTTCAATCGAATAAGTGTAGTTCAAACTCTATTTCTTTACTCAACTAATGGTATGTCAAATAAGTGTAGTCCAAACTCTTTTTATTACTCAACTAAAAATCACAAACAAAAGAGGTTCCAATTTGATGATTTATCATTTATGGCTCGTTTTAATTTATTAACGTGATCGTATTAATTACCTTTTTTGAGTAACGCCAATACTTGTAAATATTGTCATGTATTCATGGAGCTAACTTATGTTAACAATAAATCGAGATCCTTTTTTAGCATATGTGTCGGTTATCCATACAGTAGGCTATAAAAGAATTAAGTATTTATTGTATCAAGGGTTGTACACCAGGAATCTAGCCTAACTACTTAACAAACGGAGTATTAAAATTGATTAAGATAACAATTATAATACATATTAACAACAAACTTTCTTGAATTTAAACTTTAAAGTTCATGTTGAGTTTGTACTATACTTATTCTTACACCACTAGTGTAACCTTTTCACCTTGAAAAGAAAAATAAATAAATAAATGAGATCAAAACATAGTTATTATATAAATTAACTAAGTATAATAAAGCAAATTATAAGCATAAACAAAATATTAATGAGAATATAATATAAAATAAAACTTGGACATTGAAAAAATACAAAGAAAGAAAGCAAGAGCATAGATCTTGATATAAAAACCAAGATATTTAAATGTATGGTAAATGTCTTCTTTTATTAGCTAAAATTTAGAACTATTGATTTGGTGACTAGACAAAACATCATTAATATAATCATAATTTGAACAAATAATCTTCATAAAGGTTGTAGGTATTTGTCTCAACTTTCCAACAAAAATGAATGGGATGAACACTAAATAGTTTATGGGCTGATAGACAAATTTAAATTTCTCTTTTATTGCTAAAATTTGAGCTTTAAAATGACAATATTGAGTCTTGAACTCTTCATTGATGTTTTAGGCATATATCTTAACTTTCCATCAAGTTAAACCACACCTAACTCCAATGTCTACAACTCCAGTTATGACCTAAAAACCAAATGATGTACCAGTTTGAATTGAACCAACCCAACTAGAATATATTCTCTAAGTTTAGCCCTCTCTTTATCTACTCAATTTCAATAATCAAACACATCAATCAGTCCTCTAAATTGTGAGATAAGCATATTTTACAAACCTAAATTTAAAATCGAGCATTTACTATAAATTAACAATATCTTATCTTATTAGACTTGTTATTATAAAACATGTTTAAGTTAGATAATTTAATAATACTTTAAGTGCAATATGATAATATAGAACCTTAATAAAAATGTATTTTTAAATACTTATCACCTAACCTCATATCTCAGGCTGTAGCTATAGAGATACTATAAACCCGATTTCTATTGGGTCTACCAATTACTCCAGCCTTGAACCACAACTCTGAATCGTATTCTAAATAGGTTGAAGGGTCCTCTCCATGTTTGGCATGCATGTTGTCATTATATTGTTCCTACACAATGTCGCACGTCACCTGCGCAACGTCTGTTGGTGATTTTTGTTTCGTTGATTTAATTCGTTGGGAGTCGCCACCTAGTATTTAATTAGTTGAGAGTCGCCACCTAGTATTTAATTAGAGCTACTAGGAAACCCGGGTGTACTGGTCTTGTCAGGGATTCACGGGTAAGGGACTGGTTGTGGTTAGAGAAGGTATTAGCACCTCTAACACACCCTACTTGAGGTAAGTTGCTTCGCGATTTGATGTAATTTAAAAGGTTTTGAAAGTTGTCTTGCCAATGATTTCTTAAAAAGAGAAAAAACGTTCTCCTCGGTAAGGAGATCCTTATCTTATCAAATAAAAGAACCTAATTGCTCTAGCATCAATAAAAACGAAACAAACTTTTCTATTTAATATCAAGAATATATCTTACGTATAACATTATAATCCGGATACCAAACAAAAAAACATTTTTTGATATTTTTTTTGAAATATGAACCAAATTCAATGCAAATTAAAACATTTAATTTTTTTTAATTCTTTTTGACTTTTTAATTTTTTTCAATTTTTAAAAACATACATAAAAAAATAAGTTAGAGAATTTTACAAATCTGAATTTAAAACCAAGCATTTACTATAAATTATGAGATATGCATATTTTACAAACCTGAATTTAAAACCAAGCATTTACTATAAATTAAAAATATCTTATATTATTAGACTTGTTATTATAAAACATGCTTAAGTTAAAGAATTTAATAATAATTTAAGTGCAATATAATAATATAGAACCTTAATAAAAATGCATTTTTAAGTACTTATCACCTAACCTCATATCTCAGGTTGTAGCTATAGAGATACTATAAACTCGATTCCTATTGGATCCACCGATTACTCCGGCCTTGAACCACAACTCCGAATCGTATTCTAAATAGGTTGAAGGATCCTCTCCATGTTTGGCACGCATGTTGGCATTATATTGTTCCTACACAACAAAATAAACAAGTCAAAGATATGGATAAAAAAATATTAGTCCAAACAATGTACAAAAGGTTTAAAAGGTGACTTATAATAAACTCCTCAGGCCAGTTGTCCACAAACTATTTCTCCTCATTGTGTGTATCCTCCTTTTCTGTTTCCATGTATAACTCCATCAGAATTGGCTTGTGTCCAAGTTGTGTAGCCTGCAAAATAAATCCCTAATTAAACATTATCACAAATAATAACTTTTACTTTAAAAAGAATACTCAAAATTAAAATAGGCTTACTTACTAGGCTTTTTGCATAGTTAGTAAAAGGAAGCGACTCACTAGCATGCTTGTTTATGGGACCATGAGTCTCCTTGTTTTTGTTCAATGATTAAATCTGTGAACGCCTCCTAAAACCCTCTAGCGTGAAGAACTTTAGATATCTCTTCTAATTGCTCCTGGTGATGTGGGGAAGTCTATAATTTTTTCAATTCACAAAGTCATCTAACTCGGTATACCTTCTAGCATAAGAGTGCATGTCATACCACAAATCATGCAACTTGGTTTAAAAGTTCATAAAAAGAACTATATATATAACAAAAAAAATTCCAATTCAATAAAAAAAATCTAAACTTCACATATTAAAACTTACCTAGTTACATTGTGATTTTTCTAGACTTGCCATGCCACCCTATATTTTTCCTTGTCCCATTGAAATTTTTCCTTGTAATCATTTTTTAAAAAATAATTAGTTTATAAATTTAAAAAATCTTTTATTAATAAAAACAAGTACTAATCATATATGTACTAATCTTAAACTTCCCCCACATCCATTCAAGATGCCTTTTACGTAGGCTCTATTGAAACAAGAGAACTTACATCGATTATTTCATAATCGATCTTATTTTTCACTTAGCTTCCATATTTATTTATGAATCTGAAAATCAATTACTTAGTGGTTGATTATATAAATATGTAATCATTAATATAATGATATATTTGAATTAAAATGTTTTTCTTACATGCATAAATTTAACTTCTAATTTGCTATTAACTTGCTAGAATATGGGTCTCTGTCAAATGAAATGCTAGATTTGTGACCCGTAGTCAACAAGCTTACATCGTTAGAATGTTTATCAAGTGTCTCTTCATGATCGGGTCCTAAATACACCGCAAGATTTGGAGCACTACTACTTGAAGATGCAAAAGCACTCCGTTTCGACCCTAAATGATTCCTCAACATCTAAATAATATAACTAAATATTTAAGAATATTCAATTATATTTTCAATCTATGATTTATGGGTTTTTTTTAATTTATTGCATCTATCTATTTATAAGTTTCAACAACACCTTTTTTATATAGGACCTTGCTCAAAATTGGAAAACAAAATGCAGGCAACCAAATAGAACACAAACAATCATCACCCACAAGTCAAACACACACTTACTATACATTCTTTTCGGGTACAAGGTAGGTTTAAGGTTATGAGCTACTAAAAACTATGATATTACGGTATTTAATTTAATACAGTAAACCAAAACAATGCTCATATATGATTAAAAAATTAAACAAGGTTATCATAATGATAACATGATATCCAAACAACATTTAAAAAGTTAGCATATTTATTACTTACTGTAATTCATCACTTAGCCCCTTAACCCATAACCAGAATTAGGTTTAATAACATTTTTATATTAATAGCTCATCCCTTTCAGGACTTAAATTGAAGAATTTGACCTTACTCAAAATAATTTCAGTATTTTTCAATTACCATGTTAAGTGACAACAAAAACAATTGAAATCTATATTTTGACCGCGTGTCAAGAAATTCGCAAAAAACATGTAAAGCATGAAAATGAAATGGAGAAATGAGTTAGTCAAAAATTATTTTATATGCAAAAGCTAACTTATAGGTCACCGAACACAAACATTTATTTTACAGATGTTGTCCTAGTACTATGATAACATTTTTATTCAACTAACTAACTAAATTATTAAAAAAATCAACATCATATCTGAAAATCAATAAATAAAATTATTAAAAAATTCTTTATGTAGTCTATTTAGATCATAAATTCACATAAAATCCAAAATTAGCATAAACCTTAACTTCCCTCAAATTAGGAATTTTTCAATTTCAAACAAAAATAAGTGAGGAAACACCATTATAATTGAAGAATGATTCATAACAAAATGATAGCATGTCAATAGTAGAGTCCAAGAGCTTAAAAGAAATCAAACTTCAATGAGAGAGAAAATGTCTTCTAAAGGAGAGAGAAACAACTAACTGGAGAAGAGATAGCACTAATGACTATTACTATTAAAGTGAGAGAGAGAGAGAGAGAACGGTTTTAGAGGGAGGAGATGAAATGGGAACAACTAGGGATTGCCTCAACATATCTAGGTTTAAAATCACCAAAATAAATTTATGTTGGTTTATCTATTGGCAATAAACCATGTCTACACTTTACCAATAGCTTTAACAATGGGAATTTGATATCGTTGGTGACTCCGTTGAATATTTAAACATTTCAGAACTCTTTCGAAAACCCCCAAATTCACCGATAACTTTTCATTTGTCGGTATATATCCATCGGTGAATCCAATCCCCTGAATTCTTCCCTAAATACTATATAATTATCTGATGATTTTATATTCCATTAGTAAAACTTTTAGAGAATAAAATTACTTAATTCTTCTCTATAATTCTCCAATGATATTATTGTCTGTTAATGAGTGTATCGATAATTAATATCACCGACGTAAAATAATCTGTCGAAGTATCCGTGTGTTGGTTTACATTCCTGAATTCTTTTCCAAACTATCTATAATTCTCCGATGATTTTATATTTTGTTAGGTATTCTGTCGGTAAATTTATAGTAATTTATTTTCTTATATATTGGATATAATCCATATCGAACCTAATTATGCAACAACAACATGTGTATTCATAACACATTAAAACCACAATCACCATAATAAACGCTTGATAAATGTATAAAGTTAAAATACATTATACAATGACAATAAATATGTTAAATGCATAATGTTGTTTTACACCTAAAATCATTTCAGATCCACTGTTTAATCTAAATCCTCATCATCTTCATCTTTCTTTATTTGCATCATTTTCATGTCTATAATTTTATGTATTTCCACTAGTACTCAATATATTGTTTAACTTGTTAATATCAATATGAACATAAGTATTATCTACAATAAAATTGAATCTTCTTCTAACTGAGTAAATGAAGTGCCTCTATATAGATCAACTAACTCATTTAGTTGAAATACATCTTCTCTCCTAGTTATTTCATCATTACTATCATGAACAACTTGGAATGACTTTTAAGTTTGGTTTTCATAACAAACAATCAATCAACTCTATTACGATCCTTTCTAAGTATTGAGTGTATGTGTAATGCACTTGTTGGTATTGTTTGGAAAATACAAAAACATCATTGATGTTGCTAAGTCTACCTCTTTTATTGATTTCAACCAAACCATGGTGAAGATCTATCCTAATTTCTCTATATGTATCATACCAATAGCATTTAAATAAAAAAAAATTGTATTTTATGCCATATGATATTGTAATTGAATGATATTTTTCTAACTTTCCATAATAATCAACTTCAAATTCATTAAAAATTGACTCGTTAACACAAACACCACTATTATAGGTATTTCCACCTTCTCTATAATCTTCAATATAAAAGACATATCCATTGATGAAATACCCATTATAACATCGAATCTTTCTTTTTGGACCTAGATATAGTAATTTCAAACTCATAGTATTGCCTCCTATATTGTACACCTGGTTACAAATAACAACCATTTATGATTGAGAAAAAAAATTAAAGTCAATGAATTTTTGTTTTAAACCACGTGGTGAATTGTTCATCACTACAATGTGAATTTTGGAATCATAATTTGTATTTGAAAAATTATAGCTTTAGTGAGATGTGAATTTTGGAATAACAAAACACTACAATGTTTCTTATAAGGAAGTTAGTGATCATTTATCATAAATGAGAATACATGAGAAAATCATTTATCATTTCAAAAATTATAAACTTGAATTAATTAACAAAATGTCTCAATTCATTATAGTTAAATAGCACATAATAATATGCTTGTCAAAATTTGATGTTTGTTAAATTTTTTATCAAAATTGCATTATTCGACAATAGTCAACCAAGATGGGAAAATATTGATAAATTCTCATTAGAAAGTAATTCACCACCATCATCATGTATTGGAACGCAATTGATTCTTTTTCTCATATAAGGTTGAACATATTGAAGCCTCAACATATATTTTATTTTTAACTTTTTTTCTTAAGGTTGAACAAGTGTTTGCATTAAGATAAACATATATAGATTGAATGACTAAAAGTTTTAAAAAACACATTACTAAATTAGGATGCATGTAATCCATAATCTCTCGAAAGGATACATCCATATAGACGGCACAAAGCCTCTAAGTTATGCTTTATATGTTATATGTATAGGCAAATGCTCTATTAAGTATGAAGAAGGAAGAGAAAATCATCTAAAATTTATAGATTGTTTTACTGATGTTCCTTTCAAGCTACTTCATATGTTATAAACGCAACTTGTTTGAGGAAACATCTCTAAAAAAATGACTAATCTTTGTAAGTGCATCATATTTTTTTTTTTTTGGGAAATAAATCTCTATATGTAATTGAAATGAGTGTTTGAATAAACACATGACATTCATGACTCTTCATTCCATACAATCTATATTCCTCAAAGTTCACTTATCTAGCTATATTCGAAGCATATCTATAAAAAATCACAGACTCTTATGCCATTCATAGAAAAGAAATTATGGTTTTTTAATCTAAGGAAAATGTTGTTTTGGGCTTTTCCAAACATACCCCATCATTAAGCAACTCTATATTCCGACGGCCACAAAACAAAACTATATTCATTTTAGTTTTTATGTTGTCTATTGTTTTTCCTTTGATGTCTATTATTGTGTTAAAAATGTTTTTAAACATATTCTTCTCAATATGCATGACATCTAAATTACAATAGAGGAAATTAGTCTTCCAATAAGAAAGTTCTTAAAAAGTACTCTGTTTTACCCAACTATGGATTACACCAAAACCGAAAAACTTCTACTTACAAGATTAAAAATCAAAACAATATCCTTATATTTTGAGAATACATAAAAAAAAATCACATAATAGTACTGGTGGTAAAAAATCCCTCTAAACTTTACCTTTTAGGAAGTCTTTTTTGTTTTTTATGTATCAATGATGACCTGACAAGAACCTTTGGTGGTTAAAGGTGATTTAACCACCATTTATTAAGGTAAAGGCCTTATTGTTTTTCATACAATTAGGATAAGATAAGTTTCCATGTGTGCTTTATCTCAAAATCATCCCATACACTGAAAAATCATATATATTTCACATCAAAACTATCTTCATTTAAAAATTTTGTTTCTTTATGATATCAGACATTAAAGCCTTGAATAACCATAACTGTTTAAACTCATCAATCAATGGTTGAAGACAAACATATATATATTCCTACATGAACTGTAAGGACTAGATATCACTACAAATAAAACATGAATTTCAGTCTCATATATATCCTCGAGGGCAAGTTGTAAATTGTTAGTATGATCGGTCAATAAGAATAGAGTGCATCGAATAACCCAAAAAGATTAAACTCATATGTACACAAACCAAGATGCACATTCCATGATTTCATTGAAAAATTAGGATGTACCATATCAATCTTCTTCCACGTTTCACCATTAGAAGGTACACCATGACTCCATACTCTGTATGTGACATCATGTGAATGATGTCATTTCATGTGCTTAGATGTCTTCAAAGACATAAATAACATTTGTATCCGAGGAGTGATTAGGACGTATCATAGTTTTTTGTATGTGACAAGTGTCCTTCCCCGACCCATATTAGGTTTATACCGAGCATGCCCACAGGTTTTTTGCTCTGTTAAATTTACATCTTCACCATAGTATAACATACAAATATTTAGGCATATATCAATATTTTAGTATCCCACGCTTAGGGATTTCATCATGGAGTTTGCAATATAGAAGTTCTCTTTCAACTTATCTTCTTAAGGTAATATGTTTTTTGCTTATTCGATTATGCTATTATAATCGACCTCATTCATACCATAATAAGACTTTATGGTAAAAACTTATGTAATGACCGATAATTTTCTATGATTTGTGCACTCATTCCATAATGGTTCATCAAAATCTTATAGAAATTAAAAAAACCTAGCTGCATCTACATTTGGTTCTTCATCTACACATGAACCTTTGCTTGAATAACCATGATTCATTCTCTTTAAATCCATCATCATACTTCTATAACAATTATTATCATCATCTTCAACTTTATGTATCTTGCGGGAAATAGATATTGAGCCAATAATCATTTCTAAAATGGTCTTGTAAGGAACATAGGATTTTTTTTGTGCAAACTAACAAATGTATTTCTTAACGAACCTTTTTTTTTTTTTTTTTCTGAAGATGCATCATCAAAACATCTAATTGGTAGAATTTTTGTTTTTATACATCACACATACATATATAATTCTGCCTCCACTAATATTCTTTGGATTTAAAAGTGCAAAATTAATAAAATCTTCAATCTCTTTACAATAATCTTCCATATACAACTCTTGAGTGAATCTCGATACATCCAATAATGATCATCAATTACTTAGAAAACCTATATAGAAAAATGGTGACAATATTTCTTAATAATGTAACAGTCAATTCAAAATTGAACTTTGATAATTAAAAATAAATTCATAATCTAATAACCAATTATTATTTTTGTACAAAAATGTAATGGTGCGATAAAATATTAACAAAATAAATCCAATTAACAAGATTTAA
>Ga0325404_1005478_pt1 | contig 13367 bp, 5 predicted proteins | sample PopdelMetagenome_18_FD_205664 | JGI IMG/M metagenome (GOLD analysis project Ga0325404, IMG submission 205664) | Populus deltoides microbial communities from Bellville, Georgia, United States - Xylem-Control-R1 | ecosystem: Host-associated > Plants > Phyllosphere > Stem > Wood/Secondary xylem... | reverse complement strand
TATATAAACTTTGTACATAATTAAAAACATTCTAAACATAATTTTTTTCATAAGATTTTTCTTTCTAAAACTAGAATTTTAACTAATATCTCAACAATCCTATAATTACTATGTATTGATTTTGGTCCTCCAAGAAGGGAGCCTCGAAGGTACTCACAAAGTTTTTTTTTTTTTTTTGTTCCATTCTGTACAGTTTTGTATTTCTAATTTCTATGTCCCTCTTAGCTATATATCAATTATTTGTAATATTGTGCTGGAAGAGAAAGAAGGAGAAAAGGTATGATCGATGCTTGAAAACAGATATCATTATATATATGTATAATTGAGGATTCCATGATTAAAATTTAAGTTACAATCAAGTAGCAATTTCAGATAACTCAACATAAAATTTTTAAAGATGACGGTTTACGTCGCTTGTGATAGTTCTGGAGGAGTGCCAAGTGATACTCGGAACAACAACAATCTAATCGTTCCCTTTTCTTTTGTTTTTTTTTTTCTCTTAAGATGGTATCGGCAATTTATACGGGAGGTTTGTTTTTATATTTTAAAAGTATTTTTAAAAAGTTTGAATTTTTTATTTTAAAATAATATTATTTTGATTTTTTTAGATTATTGTGTGTTTAGTATTGAGGTTGCTATTATGATTGTGATTTTAAAAAAACTATTTTATAAAAATTATTTATATTTGAGATTGGTTTGGAAAAATATATATTTGATTAAAAATATGATTGAAATTAAGGTTAAATAAAAAACAGTTTAATGTATTTGATAACCATGATTTTTAAAATGTTGAAATTTTTTATTTCGATAAAAAAGTTTAATTTTAAATCTTCATTTTGTAAGATTTCTCTTGAATACCTGGCTAATAGAATCTACACTTCAATCCCTTACGGGAAATTGGAAGAATCATGGGGAGACAGAAGTGCAAAACCAGAATTCTATTTGCTATCTATCAGAGAATAAAATGGTTCGCCAATTTTCCTGAGACGCACCAACTCAAAAAGAATTATCGGGTGGCATGCAGGGCGCCCCTCCCTTAAAGAAGTCTTGAGCTCAGACCCACCTAGTCAATGGGGAAAAAAAGCTAACAATGATCAAACCAAAATGTTTCTTGTAAAATTAAAAAAAGAATATCAGAGCTTTCACATCAGAAACAGAAACTGTACTCATGAATCTTGCCAAATGTAAACAAGAAACTCTGTGTTACTAGACATTCAATAGATAAAATACACAGCAATGAAATGGAAAAATGAAGCCAGTGAATTTCCATATTTCAACCATGGTATGAGTTCTTACTGGTTCATAACTGTGTTCTATTTTTCCTATGCTGTAGTCCATTCTCCGAAAACAAACAAATATGAAAATTTTTCTCTGCAGAAGTATTAAATTAATCTCTCTTACAACCCCAGTTAAAAGCGCAAACTTTTTCCAACCCTTTCCCAATACAAGCTCCAAAACCACCTTCCTTCTTCGGAGAAGACACAGAATTATTTTTGACAGTAGAGGAGAGAACTTTCATCAGTGATTGTTATCTCAAATTTTTGTGTGTGAGAGGGAGGAGGGATCTGCTAGGTGAGAAGAAACGAGTGCAATTCAATTTTTGACAGTAGAGGAGAGAACGTTTGAATGGATTTGGCTGGGAGAGTGATATTATTATCCAACTGCTTTTTATTTTTCTCTGGAGCCTGTCGGTGGATGATGGAAGTGAGGTTGCTGCTGGTTAGCAGCTGCATTTTCCTACTTTTCATAGAACACAGGTGGTGATGGTCCCACCAAATTCAATCCACGTTTGAAACATAACCAAACACTGCGGCTTGCATTCACACAGTGCAGCTGCATTATAGTGATATTTGAATAGGATGATGTTAAAATTAATTTTTTTAAAATAAAAAAAAATTATTTTAATATATTTTTAAATAAAATATATTTTTAGCAATCGTTGTCACACCATCAAATACTTATTATTATATCATTGTGATGTAATGCTTAATTAGTAAATTTCGAATCTGTTTATTTTTTTATTTTAAAAGTGTTTTTTTTAAATTAAAATTTTTTATATTTTCAGATCATTTTAATGTACTGATATTGAAAATAATTTTTAAAAAATTTAAAAAATATTATTTTGATGTATTTATGAATGAAAAGCATTTTAAAAATAATTATTATTGTATTTTTAAACATCTTAAAATGAATAAAAAATTGTAATTCAGAACGCACAAGTTTGAGGGTGTCACCAAACCCTAAAAAAACAATTTTTTTTAAATTATAATATTCAATAAAAGTAATTATATATTTTTTATCTTCACTATGACCACAAATATTAGAATGAATAATCTCCAATGACTTTCTTGCTCTCTATCAAACAGATATTCTTCACAAACTTGAAAATGACTGGTAACCATATTCTTTTGATATAGAATTTTTAATTTGTCAAAATTATGATGACCTCAACAAAAATATCATACTTCCTCTTTTGATCTTGTAGAAAAACATGAATGATTTGTCATCATGTTAACTTTAACAATTAAACTTAATTTGTCTTCTTCAATTCTACATTTTTTATTTTTTTATATAAACTCCCTAAATTTGTTTTTAATTCTAAAAAAAATATCAATATATGCTAAGTGAATTTTTTTGAAAAAAAATCAAAATTTTAAATAAAAAACAATTATATTTTTAAATAAAACTTATTTTTTAAAAATACCTTGAGCTCGGTACCAAAATCACTCTTACCAAGCAATGCAATTTTCTAATCCAAGTCCTGGCCGATGCATGCCCACACAAAACTATTTGTCTTATTATTATATCACGTCTTTGTCAATGATTCTTTAATCATAATTTTTTTTTCCCTGCCAAGGGATTGGACAGTAAAGTATTATATATATCAGTGGTGGTAGATTGTAAATATATTAAAATAATTTTTATTTTATTTTTTAAATTTATTTTTAATATAATACATTAAAATGATATAAAATATTAAAAAATTAATTTGAAACAAATTTTTTATTTTTTTCAGAAACTAAAAAATCTTCAATTTCTTATAGCCGCCCTGTCCTCTTGGATTCGATCCCTAACCTCTCCCAGGAGTTTAAATATGGAAGCTTGAAGCGAAATTCTCAATTCCTAGTAATTGAGCTGTTCTCTTGGATATCATGAGAAGTCTAATCACGCATGTCATCTCAGTACCACTCCCTGCTACATTTCTCACGTGCTTTTCTTCCACTTCAAAAAAACGCCAGAATCACTGTACTTTGTCTTGCTTAAAGTTGAGTCCGCAGACCGGATGGTAGTTCATCCAGGAAGCCTATGAACATATCTGTAAGCAGCACATTTCCTGCCCGTAGTTAAATTACAGATCTCATTTTTTTTTATCTTTTAACTTTCTCTATTAATTACTCTAGCTTCGACAAAGCGCAGGAAGGCAAAGAAAGGAAAAGTATGCAAATCAAAAAACCAAGAGGGAGCATGACGTGGTACTGCATGATCCACATAGCTAGAAGTTTCGTGAACTCAAGAACTCAGAGATGGAATTGCGGAGGGGGGGAGAAACGTCAGCTGGGATGAGAAGCAAAATTAAGTGGGTAAGCTAAAATTTGTCCTCCCTTTAGTTTGGAGGCTTTTTTTAAGTAAAATGTTTGTTGATATCATTTTACTCTCGATATCTTTTTGTTTTTTTAACCATTTATCAACTTCTTCTTCTTCTTCTTTTTTATGCTGATGAAGAAGTTATTTTTTTCTCAGATTGATTACAATTTCTCTCCTTAAATTTGGGATAGTAGTTTCTAATTTTAATTAACCATTGAGGTTTTAAGTCATTAATTTTTCAGATTTGTTTTCCTTGAAATTTGACGTTTTTCAAATGCTAATGATGGTAACAAGTTTCTTAAGCGTAGTCACATTTGATACTCAGGTGGTCGATTCTGTCGGGCTTAATTAGCCTCCCTTGAACCCGCATCAATCTCAGTCTCCTGTTTTGTTTTTTAATTAATATGGATAATTGGATAAATTTATGTGTATTTTAATTAATTTTATAAATTTTAAAATTAATAATTATATAAATTTTTAATAAATTTAAAATTTATAAAACTCGAATTAATAATATTTAAAATAAAAATTTAAAACGTTACCAATTAAATTATATCCCGTCAATCACCTGCTTTTTAATTATGGGGGTGGATCTTCCAAATCTTTGAGTTCCCCTTCGAATCATAAGAATGTGCCTTTAATGTCTAGATTATAGAATATCCCCAGTGAGCTGGCCTCACTTGTGTCCTCCGTGTTATCACAGCCACGTGCCATGGGATCGGAGGCCGGTAGTAAAAGTAACATTCCCAATATCTTAAAGCATGTTGGATTGAAACGAAGATGGTAACAGCATTATTGAAGATTACATAGCCAACATGGGACGACCAACGAGTATAAAACAAAAACAAAATCACACCTAGTTTTTGCCCTTCTTTTCTGATTATTTTTCCATGTTCTTAGTCAGCAATGACGGCTCCCCCTTCTTTAATGAATGTTGAGCATCAGTAAACTAAGAAACACCCGTTAGTAAATAGTAAGAAAAAATTTACCTTCACGACATGTATTAGACGCTAATGGTGCGGTGTCGAGCGGTTCCCTGCGTTTTATTTCGTCGTCTCTCCTGGTTTCTTGCGATAAGTCCGGTCTATAAATTTTCCATTTTATACCTGTTCTTTACTTGGCCTATGAGGGCTATTTTTTCTGTACTCTCAGGTTAGAACACCGGCCAGTTATTTCGTCCTCAGACGCCGCCGGTTACGCACCAAGACCGACCGCCCATCACCTGCTCAGGTAGTGTATATGAAAACAAACACAATAATTGTGGTGCTCTCACCTGTTTTTGATCATCAAGCTCCGTTCCTACTTTTACTGCTTTTTAAGTTGATCTTTACCTTTGTTATCGATTTTTTTCAGATCACATCAAAACGCATCTGATGTCTTACTCAAAGTTCTCTGTTGCTAACGGTAAGCTTTTTTCTTTTCTTTTCTTAATCTTCTCATACGAGAAATAAAATAAAGGGAGGGAAAAGATTGGTGCTTTCATTTTTTAAGCACTTTATTAATTTTAAGTTCTTACCAGGAATAATATATGCGACTGGTCTGATCATTAGATCAACCTCTACGGCCAGCACTTTTGTTTTTGTTTTTGTGCATGTATTTTTCAGGATAAATCTCTCTCTCTCACTCACTGATCTCAAGGCTTGCTGCTAGATATTAATTATGATTTTCTAGCACTCAATATTATCAATTATTACCTTTTTTAGGGTTTCCACTTAGGGTTTACATTTTTTCTTCAACAGCCTTGCAAGAACAACTAACTACACAAATCCACCTTGGATCTATACACAAATCCACTATCAGGGTAGAAAAGAGTCCAATCACTTTTGTTGGACATTTTGGGTTACAAGGCCAAGTGATTGTACTAGGCTCGATCTTTTAATTTTATTTATTCTTCTTGATTCTGAACACAGCTCACCTTGGAAACTGTATGCAGGTGCTGTCAGTAACGAGAACACATCCTTGAATGCTGCTCTGATAAAAAACGTGAGGAAAAGAATGGCTGGCATGAATAAGCATATTGCAAAATATAAGGTGATGATTTAAATATTATGTGCCTCCCTGTATTGATACGTAATTGATCATTTTTCGCAATCATTGTGCAGAATGCAAACACCTCCTTGGTGAAGGAAAATGTCTACCTGAAGAACCGACAAGCTTGGATGACAAAATCTCAGAAGCGTCAGAAGAAAACCTTGGTCTACTTGAAGAACAAGTACAATGAACTGACTGACAAGGCCACAGGCCTTTCCAATCTACTGGTAAGTATTTTCTTCTCTTCATCAAACCACCAGAATGCGCGCAACCCTTAACTAACATCAATTTATCAATTTGTCTAGTCTAAATTTCTACCATATCACAACAAACAGCTGGGGTATCTGTGATTGATCAGATCTACCACGCGCTCGTGGAGAATTTTTCCCTTCCTATATATGTTCCACGCGCCATTATAATAAAGTACATAGCATCCTTATTGCAAGCAATTGTATTCTATCAACGGATTTAGATCTTCTCACTCTCTTTTCTATTGTGTTTTCTTTAATTTTTCTTTTTTCCCTTTTATGTTTGGCCATGTTATTTGCTCCAGAACAACAACTTGGGTTTATTGTCTCAGTCCACTTGCAAAAGCCAAAGACATTTGCCCATTAGAAGGCCTGTTGATGAATTCATATTTACACTATTTAAATTTTTATTATTATTTTTTTTGCAGATGGAGTCCTATGCTCAGCTTCAAGAAAGAAACACGGAGCTTGAAGCAAGCAATGCACAGCTGCGGGGAAGAAATGCTGTGCTAGAGCATGAAAGTAATGCACGTGCTGAGGTGAACAAGGAAAATGACCATGAACTGGATCAGGCCAAAATTTAAGGTACATATATAAACCTATTTAATGTTTTCTTGAATAATAAGACATGGAACAAGTTTTAACAACATTTTTATCACTCTTTCTTTAATTAAATGTTGTTAGGAGTATTAATTAATTATAATATGGAGTTAAGGGTAGTAAAATTATTATTTGCTTTTTTTCTTATACATGCATGTAATATAGGTTAGTGGCAGAAGAATGAAATGATATTTTGGTGGCTTCATCTACAACCTCTTACTCTTCTTTCTTCTTCCTCTTATTTTTTCACCTTCCTCCATTCATCTTGATGTATATCGATCTAGCTTTAGCTTTCTAAGACTAGATCCACCTCTCTAATTAACATTAGATATTAAAAATGAAGACTAAAATGTGTTTGGATACTTAACATTGTGTTTGAAATTTAAATTGCATAATTTTAAGTTAATTTTTTTTTGGATTTGAATTAAAAATATACATGTTGAATTAATATATATATATACACACACACACAATACTTTAAAACTGAGAATGCATTGGATTGCTTTAAAACTGAAATATATTGTTCCAATTCAAAAAAACAAAATGATAACTAGAATGGAATTCACAACGTTGCTTCGAACATTTAGTTGTGAGGCTAAGAATGATAAATTTATGATAAATCGAGAATCAAATGACGAAAATATATCGATTGGATTGCTTGATTTGTTTTTCTGAATCTCCCTGTACTTTTTATCTTTTTGATTGTGAGGGCTAATGGATTTAGTTTAGATTTGGCCTTACTGAAGTCTGTATTACCATGCCTCAAAAGAAAAACAATGATCTATAATATTTGGTTCAAGTAAAAGTCAATGCACTAATACGGTTTATCATCTGATAATTGCAGCCTTGCTGGTGATTTATCAGTGATCATGTTGACTGGTAAGAGAGGAGAATGAAGTGGTTGATATGAAACAAAATGGCTGCCTTTGATCGGATCAAATAAACATTTACCATGTCAAGCATACATATATATGTGATTGATGACTTTAAGGTTGATATCTTTAAATTGCTTTTGCACTGACAGTTTGGAAGTTTGATTGGTATCTTTAAATTGGGATTTTAATAAGTTGTGTGTCGTTTGTTTTAATTAAAAAGCTGCCCTGATCAGTAGCATATATACCTGTGATATATATATATATATATATATATATATATATAGAGAGAGAGAGAGAGAGAGAGAGAGAGAGAGATGGAGAGGGATCAGGCTGATCGGTGTTGTGCGAATGGCTGGAGTAATGGTAAATTCAATGCGTATTTTGGAGTATATTTAGTCGTGTAAAAAGGGTTCAAGCTTTAGCATTGGAAGAAGTAATACAGAGAGATCCCCGTATAATTCTGATGTGGATTTGGTAGAAATTATAAGTAAGCTTCATGGGAAAGCCCTTTTCTGAGATTTAAGAGATTGTCAAAAGAGGGGATGTGGTATCATCCTGCAGTATGGTGGTGATGAGAACCAGGATAGAATCTGGGATGATGAATAGATTCTTAGTATTTTTAGATTTTAATGTTTTGATATTAAAAATAATTTTTTAAAATAAAAATATATTATTTTAATATATTTTTAAATAAAAAATATATATTATATAAAACAATCATGCATGCAAGCATTACTACTCTCTCATACCGAATAAATATTAATTGCATGAGCTTAATTGATTAGATTTGTAACAGAATTTATAGTGGATCTCACCTCCTTTGTTTAATTAGTTGTGTAAATTAATTACAACCTATGGTTGGTTATTTTTTACTATTAATATTTTTTTATGGTTGGTTATTTTTTATTGTTAATGTGTTAAGAATGGTTTGTTTTTGCATTTAAAAAAATATTTTTAAAATATTTGAATTTTTTATTTTAAATTAATTTTTTTAATAATTTTTATGATTTTGATATATTGATATTAAAAAAATAATAAAAAATAAAATATAACAACCGGTAGGATTCCAAACTATTTATAATCCAAATCCAAATCCAAATCCAAATCCGGAGAGCAAAACAAAAAGTCAAATCCGGTAGGACTTCACTTGGCAATACCAGGGACAACCGTCCATGGTTTTGTGGGACACATTCTGTTATACGTAGATCCTCAGTTTTTGGTGTATTTACAGTTTCAGACACCTTGGTGGTTGTCATTCTAGCTTTTTGTTCATTTCTACCCTGTCGTGAGTCGTGACACCATTAATTAAATAAAGTTGTTGGGAGTCAATTTTCTTATCGAAAACTCATCACGGTGCGTTTAAATAATTACATGGGAACGAGCTTTCACATTTTTCTCTCGTAATTCTCGAGGGTTCAACATTAAACACTGTATTTTTTTTTAGTATTATTTTATAAGATCAATTTTGTTAGCAAATTGTTTAGTAAAATCAATAAAATGTATTTCATAATTAATATATTAAACAAAAGATAAGTATAGAGTATTTGATGGAGGGGTTTTTTAGAAAAAACAAATATTTTTTTTTAGTATTTTTATTTCTTCCTCTTTAGTTTGGATTTTTTGTTTTTTATTTAGGGATCGTTTGGGAACTTGGTCCAACCCGTGTTCCTAAAAATTTTAAAATATTATTTTTTGCTTAAAATTAATATTTTTTTAGTGTTTTTGGATCGTTTTGATATGCTGATATCAAAAATAATTTTTCAAAAATTAAAAAATATGTATATATTATTTTTATGCATTCCTGAGTGAAAAGCAACAGCAACCACACTCTCAAACACACTAATATTATTAGGTTTTTTCTAGTTTTACTATTTGAGAAGAATAATTTTTTTATATATATTTTTATATTAAATATCAATATGGTTTTCTAGTTTTTTTTTCTATATAAAAGGTTATATTAGTCTTTTGACGTGTTAGACTTTAATGAATAAAAATTAAATATTTTAGGTGTCTCTCGATAGTTAAAGGTTTTAACTTGTAATAAATCTCATTATCCCTTGCTTCTTGATGTTTCAATTAGTATCAAAGTTGTGTTAAGTGGTATCAAAACCCAACAATTTTTAATGGTTAATTATTTTATGTTATCATTGAAAAGAAAGATATTCAAAACTCATAATAAGACAAACTACATAAAAATATTAAGAGCTCGCGACGAGGTAGCATACATAAAAAGATCATTGAGTTTTTAATAAGGAAGTTTTGCTCGAAGAATATTATAATAGGTGTTTTCATAGTGGATTCCAGTTTTTGATTGATAAAGTTTTGCTTAATGAACAACTTGAATTTGAGTACAAGTTTTATCCAAACTACAAAGACTATTATAGGAGTTTTTAAAAAATAAATATTTTTTAATTATTATTTTTCAGGTTAAGAATTTTATTTTTTATTTTTCTATTATTCTAGTTTTTCAATTTGAAGGGAATGATTTTCTCATTTTTTTTATTAGTTGATAATAGGGTTTTTTAGATTTTTTTATATAAAGGGATATACTTTAGCAAGTGAAAAATCAGTATGAATAAAAATTAAATATTTTTAATATATCTCTATAGTTATTATATTCTTAAATTTTAAAGACTTTGACTTATATTAAACCTGGTTATTTTTCGCTCTAGTTGCACCAATATTTATTTGTAGAATTATAAATTTTAGATCAAAACCAAGATAGAAAAGAAAGTTGTTGCGGGTTTTACCTATTAATTACTATTAAAGCTAAATTGTCTGGCAGTATGTGCAAATGTTCATATCAGTGCAACAAGATTTCAATAATAATACATCTAAAGAATGCATTTATTTAGGTTTATGAACTATAAAACTTACTTAAATATTTATTTCCTCTATAATAATGGATAAAAATTAAAAAACGGGAGGATATATAGAGAGCACAAGAGCAAACAAAAGAGTGAGAGCCCCATAATTTTTCTATTTCTTCTTCTTCTTCTTCTGAACTTCTATCCAACTTCTAAGAATGAAGCTCCTTCGCTTTTATTTTTAAATATAATTAATTAATGATAATTCATTATATTTGAATTTTAATGAAACAAAATTAATTCAAGATTAATAAGAATTAATCACTCATAACTTATTAAATTACAAAAATAATGAGTTTGAGAAGATTAAATGAAATAAAATTAATTCAAGAATTAATTCTTAACAATTTATTAAATTTATAGAATAAATTAGTAATTAAGAATGATCAATAAATTTCAAATTCACTATGAATGGTTTTATACAATATATAAATACCATATCAAAACCATTTTTTCAACCAATTTTATTTCAAATCATTTTCTAACACTATAACATACAAAATTCATTGTTATTAATATTTTAAAGTAAAGATTTAAATAGCTTATATTAGCTTAAATTACAAGAATATTAAATTTAAAGTCTGACAACATATATAATCGTAATATAATGAATCATGTAAATGAAGTAAATTTTATAATCTGATTTGTAATTCATTAATTTTGTTTTATTTAAATAATCGAAACGTTGAATTAAATTTGATTCCCTCCCATTCTCTATAGCTAATTTTTATTCCCAAAAGAAAAGAAGAGGCCATAAATGAGAATCCTAGCAATTTATGAACATCAATCAATGTGTCAAATTACAAGTAAAAAGACCAGAGCAAAGGAGATTTGGCGAAATGTAAAAATGGGAAACCAAGACTTGTTTGTTTCTTGCATGAGCAAGAGGTGCAGTTGAAGCTCAAAATCATAGTATAACTTGGAAGTTTAAATAAATAAATAAATAAAAATTGCTGATTTGATTTCCAAGAAGCAAAACTCAGCTTCCTTTACGTTTCAGCTTAGGTATGTTCAGAAAGGGTTTTTTTTAATTTTTTTGCTTTTAGACCTGTATGTTTGCTGGGAAGTAGTTTTTTTTAGAAAGTTAATTATTTTTTAATATTTGATACTGTAATGGAAAATAAGTTGGAAAACACTTTTCAATATTTGGTTATGTCATGAAAAATGAGTTAGAAAATAACTTATTAATATTTTATTTTTTTCAAGTTTATTAAAATAATAAGGAACAAATCTTACAAATTAAAAAAGTTGAATGGGAATGAAATTGAAAAAAAAATATAATTTCATAAATTATCTCAAATAAAATTAATAATAATCAAAATAATAGAGATCATTCTAAAAAATAAAAAAAATTAAAAGATAAAGAAATTAAAATAATAATAATTAACATTTCATAAATTATTTCAAATAAAATAAGTAACAATCAAAAGAATGAGGACCAAATTTGATAGATAAAAAATTTCAATTAAAAAATGATAAGGAAAAGGTAAATAACAATTATAAAAATAAGAACAAAAATTAATATAAAAATTAAATTCTAAGGGATGAAATTTAAAAATAAATATTCAAAACAAAATATATATATAGCAATCAAAAGTTTGAGGACCAAAATTGATAAATCAACAAATAATATGACATTTCTAATTTTTTCACAACTTCCGGAAAGTGTTTTCCGCCCAAAATAAAAGGAAAACACTTTTCTGAAAACCAAGCTAAATTTTTCTTTGACTGAAAAGTATTTTTCGTTGACCGGAAAGTGTTTTCTGTTGACCAACTTTTATAATGGCAAACAAACACATAAAAATTTATATAGTGATTTCCTGAAAACCAATTTCTAAAAAACAAACACAGCTTTAATTTACATTTCTGTACATCTATCTATCTCTTCTTCTTTTTTGGGCCTTTTTTTTAATAGGGAAAAGAAAAGAGAAATCTTGTCTTCTCAATGCATATCTTGATTATACAATGTTTAAATAAAAGAATTGTTGAGGAAGCATGTCAAAAGGGGTCATGTACTTTGCTAAGCAGGGTGCAACATGTATGCTGGTATTGAAGGGGGTTTGGCTAGTGATCTCTCTCCCTCCCTAGATTTAGCCAAATATTAAGTCTATATACGTGGGGGTCTAGCAAATTATTAGATTTATTGTTGGACTCATTCAAGTGCTGAGCTCGAATTTATATAAGTCTAGAGAACTGCTAGATCTATAGTGTCTAGACTCATCCAAATACTAAACCTAAATATATATAAGTCCAGTAAATTGTCAAACTCATTATCTTTGGACTCAGCAAAACATTGAGCACAGACTTACATGGGTCTTGCGAACCACCAAACTTGCTATCTTTAGACTTAGCTAAGCATTGAGCCCAAGCTTATATAAGTCTGGTAAACCACCAGACCCATAATCAGATATATTTTATCCTTACAAAATGGAGATATTTGGCTAAGATATGAACCCTTTTCTTTCTTTCAACAAAGAGAGAGGACCTCAAGAGCTATAAAAAGAACTAATATAAGCCTCCAAATGAGAGGTTCAATTTTTTTTTCTACTACAAATAGCACATATTTATTTCTATGATGTTTTTTTAAAAAAAAAATTGTTTTTTTCTCTTACATGATATTAATTTAATCATTGGAGAGTCTCCAAACTTTAAAGAGAGATCTTTTATAGATAATGAACATAATTTATCAATTATTTCATAAAAAAAAAGAGAGTCAAGTTATGAAAATCAAAAAATTAATAATTTTATCTCAGATCTCGGTTTGTTCTTCAAGCCCATGTAATAAAATGTGACCTCATCACTTAGTTGATGAATTCTTTCGGCCGGATTGGTTATTTTAATTTCGTTATGAGCATGCTTTAGTGTGTTAGTTGGCAATTTCACAATCTTATAGACAAGACAGGAACCAGTGATATGCCTATCTAATTAACCCGATCTGATGCAAGAAGTTCATAGGCTTCGTCAAGATTAAAGCATTGATCTCAGGTTTGCTCAGTTGTCATGGTGAGTGAGAGTTTGTTTAGTCAGTTCAAGGATTTGGGACAAACTCCCCAAATTTTGGTTGGGCAGTTTGACTTTTTCTTCGTAAAACTTCGAACATTAGTATGAGAGTTTTGCCTGACAGTGAGATTAAGGTTCCTTAATACGGAAACTGAGGTGCT
>Ga0325404_1005475_pt1 | contig 13373 bp, 9 predicted proteins | sample PopdelMetagenome_18_FD_205664 | JGI IMG/M metagenome (GOLD analysis project Ga0325404, IMG submission 205664) | Populus deltoides microbial communities from Bellville, Georgia, United States - Xylem-Control-R1 | ecosystem: Host-associated > Plants > Phyllosphere > Stem > Wood/Secondary xylem... | reverse complement strand
AACATAAATCAAGAGATGATACACTAGCGACAAACAACCTATTAATACAAAAAAGATAAACATAGAAGGCAGTAAATAAACACCTGAGAGGTAAACAAGCACAGCTAGAAATGGTGAAACAGCAAAATAGAATAACAGGGGGAAGAGAATGACCTTCAAAGTACATGAAAACACCGTCCTTTCGGCGCCAAGGCTTACGCTGCCTAACAATGACAGCAGGCATAACCTTCTTCCTGAGATCAGGCTTCCCCTTCTTGACAGTGGCCATAACCATATCACCAACGCAAGCAGAAGGTAAACGGTTCAGACGACCCTTGATTCCCTTCACGGAGATGATGTAAAGGTTCTTAGCACCAGTGTTATCAGCACAGTTCACTGTTGCTGCCACTGGCAGACCCAGTGACATCCTGAACTTGTTACCAGCTGATCCTCCACGTCCTGTATTTTTATTCAAACCAACAACATCAGCAGCGGTGTTAAGAATCTAAGTGTTAGCAGACACAAAACAAGAGATTTGTGATGATTTTAAATTGTTTTATTTCATTTTCTAAGAGATCGCAGAGGAAAACATGAAGAAAAAAATATGTAAAGAGACGAGAGAGAGCTGACCTCGCTTCGACATTTTCGACTGCTGGAGGAACTCAAAGAGTGCATTTAGGGTTTGGGGGCTTTATATAGATGGCTCTCTAAGTCTAGGGTTTTTGTTTTGGTGTTTTTTGTATTTCCGGTTTTATCCTTGTCGTTTTTGCTTAATACCGAGATTGTACAAGGGGCGTCGTGAAATTTTATATGCCCGATTTCGGAAGCATGGGCCAGAAACAATGGGCCTAGCATCCTTTTTCTGCCACAACTCCTCACGAAACACCGAGTCATACCCAAACTTGTAATTTGCAAACTAAGCCCTGTCCAAATAAAGCCCATTAACTTAACTGTTTTGATATCCTTTTCGTTTTCCTTTTTAAAAGCAAATTTCGAAAATAAAAATAAAAAACTTGTTTGTTTTTTTTTAAATGTGAATATTAGATATTTATCATAAAATAATTTAAAAACTAATAAACAATGTGGTTTTAAGAAATTTATGTTTGTTATTGTTGGTCTTGATTTTTTTTTATTTTTTTGCACAAAACAAAATCAAAACAAAATATTTTTTAATTTCTATCTTCATAAATTTAAATACAGAAACCTCAAATGAAAAAAATAGATTTTTTTAATAATTCGACACTTTATTCTCATAAAAACTCAATCAATTAATAAAATACCAGCTAAAAGCACAACTAATTTATTGCAGTTTACATTTTTTAATTAAAATAACAATTTTCTTCATTAATTTTTTAATTATACATGCAAAATTTACCAGTATTTTATGTAACTCTATTTCGAGATCTTTTTTTATATTATTTATTTTATTAAAATGACATACTGTGTGTGTGTGTGTGTTATCGACCTATTTTACTTTTTTACTTGATTTCTTAAACTTGATAATTACACATAAAAACATGTCATGTAAGTTTAAAATGTTATAAATCACTTGATATAAATGAAATATATTTATTATTTAGTATAATGCAATTCTTATTGGTCATTTTATATTTTAAAAAATATATTAATAAAAATTAACCAAATACTATTTAACCACTTTAAATATTCATAAACACAACACACAATTAGTTACTAAACAATATATTATTAATTAATAAATAATAGTAAATAATAGATACTCACTGAATACTTGAAATTCAATGAAATAATTTATAAATATTTAATTTTATATTAAATAAATAAAATATAAATATCAAGAAACTGGACATACGGCGCAGCAAGAGTAATGGGAAGATTGATACGGCGTAGTGCTAGAGAGTTACGGGAAGAAGAGGAGACCAGGTGAAAAGGTGGGCCTAAAGCCTCTAACACGAAACTTGCATAAAAGTGAGAACTGCGAAGTTGACTGGAAAAGCCTGGTAGATCACAAGTCCTTTCTGTTTTTCTTTCAATTCATGAAATTTGACCCCCCATGCCTTGACATGCCCAGCATTCGAATACTCGGAACCTTCTTTATGATTTGGATAACATTGTTTAGCCTGAGGCGGCATGATCTTGGAAGACACAAATACATCTTGTCAGATGCAGGGGCAATCACTCAAGGACCAGCAAAAACCGATGGAAAATGATGGAAAATGGAATGGTCAATCTATAGCTCATGCTGTGGAAAGAATGATCTAGCTTTAAATGATTTCTGTTTTAACTAGTCATAAGATGCACGTAGTGGAATGGATGATCTTGGAAGACACAAATACATCTTGTCAGATGCAGGGGCAATCACTCAAGGACCAGCAAAAACCGATGGAAAATGATGGAAAATGGAATGGTCAATCTATAGCTCATGCTGTGGAAAGAATGATCTAGCTTTAAATGATTTCTGTTTTAACTAGTCATAAGATGCACGTAGTGGAATGGATGATCTAGCAAGCGGTGCAGGAACACGGACTTGAACTCCACACAGTGACCGCGCAATGCTCGCTGGTAGCAATTTCGAATACTTGAACCTAAATTCTAGACAGCAATTTCTGGGGCCATTTTACCACAACCGAGAAAAGACACTTGCAAATATATCATGTAGCAGTTCTCTGCCTTCGGATATAATCGTTTCCTTTTATCCCCGACAAACTCTAGCAAGAGGCCAGGACCATATGAGATATGATTATAGAAGCAAGCTTAGATGCATGCAATGTCATGACAATATTGCATACACGATGGTTCTGTGCCTGAGACACTGGACATCAATTTTGAGGAAGCCTGATCACAATAGGTTTGTTTTCCCTGTTTCAATACCAACTGCCAAGAAGGAGCCTTGATTGTGAAGATCTGCAGTGTAATTTCCCCTGCACCAAAATAAAATCGTTCCAGTGGACAAGAGTTAAGACAACCTTGAGAATAGCCTGTGCTAGCTACAAAATCCTCATGTTTGGCTGAATACAAAGCATCACTACATAATGATGACCTATAAGGGAAAACCATATATACCATCAAGATCAGAGATCATAACAAATACCTCAAACAGTTCCATTGTTCCAGTAACCAATGCGTGTTCGCTTGTACACAGCTCACTCATGATCAACTCAGCTTCATGGAACAATTTCAAGATATATATCATATAATGTTGTGCAGTTTATCTATAATGGTGTATGAAACAAATGAAAAAAAAGAGAGAGGAAAGAAGTCAAATCATGTTAAGCATAACACTTAAAATGGTTAATTAATGGATAAGCAGCTCCAAAATCTCCTACCTACTACTTTCTTTCCTGGTTCCAAGCGCTACCTTCTTTTCCAGAAGCTACCAAGGGGAGATGAAAAAGTCAGGGGAGCTGCTTTCAATGCTAAAAGACACAGAATGTCACCGTGGTCCATTATAGGGTGTCTGTGCAAAGGAAAAAATGTTGCTAGAAAAAACTATTCCTAAATTACAACACAGCGGGATGTATCGTATTTGAAGTGCACGCGCTCAAATATGTGTGTGCGTGTGATGGTCAACAAAAGCAAGAACTGGACAGGTCAACAAAAGCAAGAACTTGTCCAGTTCTTTAGTGGACAACCGATGAATTCAACTTGAGGCACTGAAGGACCATGGAACGTGTCTAAAATCACCTGCCACGTTATAAAAGCAGAGAAACAAGTCTCACTTGCATCCACAGAGAAACAACAAAATATGCACAGAGATACACTGCCTAGATCGTTCAGAAAAAAGAGTACACTGCATAGATATAATAATAGAAGATCATTAAACGAGTGAAATAGAATCTTTAGGCTTTAACCATGTGCCACTTCCCGCCAGCTTTTGAGATCAGCCCAGCCATTAACTCCTCAAGTTTGCCCTGGAAACATCTGAAGCAAAGGATACTATATTTCACATTTTCCATTATATATGATGAAACACGCTTCCTGTTATCTTTTGATTACATGGACTAGACTTGATAATACTAAAAAACTAAGAACTGTGAAAGAAAAAGCAGGAAGAGTTTAAGCTTACCTTGAGATATTGAACCTTCAAAGCAGAACTGACCAAGTCAACCAACCCAAGGCTACATAAAAACAAAGCCTGGTTGAAGATGAACCAACAGCATAAACATACACTACACAGATATAAGAAAAGTTGAAACTGAACTTTCCCAGTTCTCTCAAAACAACGTGGGTTTTAGAATGAGCTGCTCATACTTAACAGTGAGAAGAATATCTTAGAAAAGGAAGCACGAGGGTATGCTTGTGGGAATTCAATATCATGTCGTGCCAGGAAATGCCAAAATTGATCTTTACAATCCATATCTAAAAATTTTACAGAAAAATGATTCTTGAACGTGATCATGTGCCTGATGGGTGATACTGCATGCTAAACATGTTACTGTTCAAAATGCGCTGCTTAAAATGTAAAGAATTAGATATAGAATTTTTGAAAAAAGTAAGGAGTCCCCAAAGGACAGAGTTTCAAAAGCTACTCTTGTATGTTAGCACAGTAAGGCTACATAAATAAACCCAAAGTAACTATAACAAAGCTCAATGGAAACTGCAGTATCTATCACCATAGTGGGAGTTATTCATATACCAAGAAAAATTGCAATTAGCCCCTTAGGACATGCATTTAATGTCTGTATATGATTAAGCAGAGAAAAACTCTTATCTAAAATAACCAGTGCAAAATAGCAACAGTTGGAGTTCACATTACCTCCAAAGTGCAAATGAAAGAGGCCTGCAATCCGCACATTGACAGGTTTAGATTCATGATTGGGAACCATGCAGTAATATGAAGCATCATGAGCCACAAAAAGATCCCAGCATTTTCGACTTGAAAATCGATAACTTTGACTGCTTAACTTGCGCTCTTGTGGAGCAACGTGACTTCAGCCATTTAAGAAGCACATGCCCTCGATCTACCCTTGAGATGTGCATGTGATAGCCAAATGCACCAAAATCCTTTCAGATTATCAATACAGTATAGTATTGAACTACAGTGAAACCAATATTTAGTGTTCCATACCCAATCAGCCATTAAGTGCACACCCAATAGAATGTTCACTTTCTATTATCTTTAAGGTACCATGTTGCGCAGAGAACTAAATTAGAAAGAAAAGGAAAACAATCACAACCCTATCCTCTTCAAACTACAAATGTAAGATCTTTGTCACAGAAAACAAATTTCATATTAATTCATCTTATGCTTAAATTCCAGTTCCCACTGATTTGCAGTGCATTACATAAATTGTAATCCATATGCTGATGGGCGTGTAGTTATAATTCTTCTTACAAAAATTCATACATCTTTCATAAAAACAATTGTACAATCAATCATAGCATAGAGATTACATGATATTCTTGTCGGAAAATCAAAGGATAACCAATCCCAATCGCTAGCAAGAACAAACAAGCTTTTGAAAAAAATCCAACACTAAAACACTAGCAAAAAGAAAACAAAAACTTACAAAATTAACAATCTACTTCATGTATAATTACTGTAAATTTTGACTTACGAAGCGCTGTGGTACAGTAAGAGAGTTACAACTACATCAAGCTGAGACATGAATCTTCCTACTTTAACTCCTGTACATATTCTGGTTGGAGTGCGGGACTTTTTGGCTATGGATAAATGCCACTGCTATTGAGAAAGTCTGCAGAGCTGACAATGTTGACTGAAAATGCACAGAATACATGCCATCATGGACATTCACCATCCTCAAGGGGGGAGCACCATTCTCTGAACCCTGCAAAATAAGAGTTGAGTCATGCTTACATTAATACTCATAAGAATCTACGAAATTGCGGTGAAGAAATGGAGAAACTACAAATTTTGAAAGGAAAATGAAAAGAAAGGAACAAGAAAAAAAGCAAATTATATCCGTTGCTGTTCTTTCTGTCCATTGAGACAGCACTAGCGATGGCCACCTTAAGAATTAATGGATAAAGCTTGCATGGAGTGTGGCTCACCTGTATGAACAAATTAATTAACTTGAACTCCCCCTGCATATCTGATGAGGATGAAAACTCCTTGTTGGCTGATCTGCTTTTGAGTACTGTTAACGGACACCCTAGGTCCCAGCCACCACAATCACAGCACCCACCTGATCTCCATCTATCAATAAGACTGGAAGGACCGCCATTTCTGGTCCTTGGACCTCCATGAAGACCAGCTGGAATGAGAATATCAATGCTTGTTGAGCAATCACCGGTATCTCGGGCACAACAGGCAGAAAGTACTGAGGATTTCATTGTATCTTTGGCTTGCGTTACAGCTGTGTTCTTGAGAAAATTCAAACCCCAACCTCCAGTCTTCTCTGGACACTTCTCGGGAAGATGATTTTTCACCAAAATGGCCCCCAATTCAAGATTTGGTGGAAGATGATTTTCTAAGAGATTGGCCCCACCAAGTGCGTCCATGTTGTATTCTCTCTCTTGAAAAGGCTCCCAAGAAGAATTCTCCAGTATAGCACCAGATCCATCAAATCTGGAGTTAGTTCTCTTCTTGAATGAGTTGTTGGTCCTGAACACTTCCACCACCCTGCTTGACAATCCCTTGTTCTTCCTGAGGTCATGGCTTGAACTTTGCAACTCTCCCACTAAATTTTCATAACAACCGAACAAAACAAATTCTCTCTCCATGATTCTACAATTGTTTGGGCAAAGAGAAAAAGAAGTTGATACGTTCATCTGACCTACAAGGCGAGACTCTTTATCATGAATCATATGTTCCTTTAGGCCACCTTTTCTAGAATGGAATAAATACACGTACTCTAGAGCCTTATCATCTGCTGAATTAACATTATAAAAGTTGGCCACGTAGACCACCTTCTGATCGTCTAAGGAGAAGATGAAATGTGGGTTTCCCCCCTTCCACGTGCATTGGAGCGTCCCCTGAGTAACAGCAGCAGGGAGAGAAGAAGAGGACTGATCAGAACAAGTAGAGTTTGTACTCGACATAGAAACAAACCTTTTGTGCAAACTCTCTGATTCATATTTATGGCTTCCTGGAGTTTGTGCATCGAGCTTGCGCGGTGAATAACTACTTAATCCACCAGGAGAGTTCATAAAATCGTAACATATTGATCCTTTAACATCGCTGGAAGTCACTTTCTCAAAATTGGCATCACCATCATATGCACCATATCTGCGCAATAAAGGACTCTTCAGTATATTCACCATGCTCTTGCTACCCATGATTGAACCAGCAATCCACTGTTCTGCAGGGCTAATGACTACACTCCCGGTCCCAGCCAATGGACAGTCAAAATCAAACCCAGCCGAACTACATGTATTTTGATTCCCAATTTTAGCTATATTCAGGTCACCAGAGAAAAAACCCATGTTTCCCCAATCCAAGTACATAGAGGCATTGCATGGAGCCGCTTGAGAAGTACTGGCATGTATGAATTCTAGGCAACGACGAAGATATTTCTCATCGATTGTTATTATATGCTTTGGAATCCAATTGTCTAAGACATGAATGCTTCGAAGGAACGAATCTTTGATGCAACTTTTACTGCGTTGCAGTTGCTTAACTTTTAAATGCAGATACTGGTGTGAATTTACCCTTCTTGTCAGCCTACTAGATTTTGATTGGGAACAATCCAGCTCGTGGTCACCAGATAATTCTCTATCATGGCTTAAGCTATGCAATGAATCCTCTTTGCCCAGTCCATCTTTTTGAGCATTGGCAAATGTATCATCCATCTTGAGCCTCCAATCTAACAAAGCACAGTAATGGCAGACAACTTTGTTTTCATCTTCTGTCTCCAACTATTTGATATAAATTGGAAAGCTCCAGCATATCAGGTAAGCCTCTTATTGCCAAAGTCGAATCCCAAAGGAATCTGAAAAAACGCAATTTGAACGGCTACCATCAGCACATTGCAAAACAAAGCATCCAAGAGAAGAAAGCTAATATTCATACATTTCACATCAGAATCTCTGAAAAAATTACAATTATTAGGAAAAAAGAAATAAAAAGTAAAAAATCAAAATCAATATTGGTTGTCAAAAACTTGAACCATGGGCATCCATGCTGGCTCGAATATATTGCATGTAATTGAGTAAATCTTGAAGCTTTCACTTCTCTGCCAAAATGCCAATATCAAAGTACTTTCCTTTCTTGATGTCACTTTACTTTGTTTCTTACGTCAAACAGGAAATTGAGGCAAAACCAGACATCTTGTGACAATTAACCATGTCAAGGTAACAATCAATACAAGAGTTATAACAGTAAACAATTAGTTTTCTTTAAGACTCCATAATTACGATATTGATTCTTAAGGAGAAAGAAACCCAAGACTGCAATTTGCAAATGGGAATTACATCAAAAAATAAAGAAATGATGGGAGAGTGAGAAATATAAGGAGAAAAAACATTCGAACTGCATCTTCCGCAATGTTACATGAAATCAATTGAACATGGATCCAACAGGGTGATAAAGAGAGGAAGAACAAGCTCACAAATCACATACATGTTCAGGAAAAATTATGGGGTTGCTCAAATTAAATAAAAGATGTAATTGCACACAAGGCCCGCTCTATCAACCCAACCAACTTCATTTCAACTCTACTATTCTCAGCCCAACTCTATTTTTTTTTCTTTCCTTTTAATTTAACCTTACTCCAAATTTTAATATGGAAAGAAAACCTTAAAATGGTTGAAAGGAAATCAATAGAACCAGAATAAATAAAAACTAATATTTCTCTTCTTGTACCACCTTTCCAGGAACAAATCCACAACCCCAAAGCTATCAAAATCACAAATCCAGCCATCAAAGTAGTAACTTAAAAGAAATGCATAAGCAAACACCAATAAAGTAGCAAGCTTTAACTAGTGGTGTGTGTATATAGTGGTAAAAGAAAAACATATATGAAGCAAGAGGCCGGCTTTTGTTGCTTACCAGAAGAAACGGATCCAAGAACCAAAACCCAGTTCAATCACACTCTGATTCCCAAGAAAGCCAAGAGCTTAGATTTTTTAGCTTATCTAGCACCCAAAGAAACACGTAAAGAACACACAAAAGGAGAAGGAAACTTAACCACTGACACTAATACATGGTTCTAGACATGATATGTTTCCCTTTAAACTAAAAAGAAACAAAAGATGTGCTGTGTCGTTAACAGTTTTTAGAGGGAGAAAGAGTAAGAAACTTAACTAAAACGAAGGTAGTGGGAGAGCTTAACATTGAAATGTGGATGTAAGCCACGTTTCTTAATGAATTTTCAGACAGCCCCCCAAAATCCATGGTTACGTGTAGGACCCATTATGGTGTTTGCAATTTCTAGTGTAGGACCCAATTTCTTTCTCTCTTCTTTTGCAATATTTTTTGGGCCATTATATTAAATTGAGTAGCAGACAATGTCCTGGATAATGACCTCTTGTTCTGTTCATAGAAGGAAAGAAGGAAGGAAGAAAAGGAAAAATGAGCTGGTTCCCATGATAGCTACAGTCTTGCTCACTGTTTTCCCTCCCATTCCTGATTGATGGGGACCACAAAACACGGCGTTTTGGTTATGGGCTTATTTAGGATTACGGTATTCTTTCAAAATGATTCAAGTATTAAAATAATATTTTTTTATTTTTAAAATTTATTTTTATATCACCATGTTAAAAATAATCTAACAATATCAAAAAAATAATTTAAAATTTAAAAAATAAATATAATTTTTTAAAAAAACATAATTAAACTACAGTACCAACCAGGCCTGCCAGCAAATGAGTGAAGAAATGTGTCTATTATAATAATAATTTGTCTTTTCTTTGTGGGCAAAAATTTTCAAGTCACGTGAGAGAGAGAGAGAGAGAGAGAGAGAGAGGTGTGTCAAAAGTAGGTACTCCACGTTGTAGGGCTAACATGCTCTCTCTGTTTGACTGCATGTGTTGCCGTTGTTAGTTTATTATTATGCTGTTGAGGATGTTGTTTTATTGGGCTCATGTTTTTCTTACAAACTTATTTATTGCTTGGGCGGCGTAAATTTTACATTGCTTGGGCGGTTTCGCTTTTATATAAAAACAGTCTTTTATACCGGTTTTTATATGTTTGCACCGCTATTATTAAATTCGGTCATGCGGTGGACCGACACGGACTTAGCTTGACTGGTTAATTTTTAAATAAGTTAAAATTTTGTTTGGTTTTTATAAAAAACAGTATTATTTTAATTTTAAAAAATAATAATAATATTTTGAATTAATTTTTTTAATTAACAACTTGGTTTTTGAATCGAGTTATAAACCGGATCAGGTTTTACGTGTATGCGAAGGTCATGATGTTTATTTCATATCACTCAATTTGAGCTTTTCGATCGTGCAGGTGAGTTAAGAAATAACGTGATGAGTGAATTGGATCTTGTCTTGAAGAAACTGAAAAATATGTTGGAATATTAGATGCTTGTGTCATCTAGACAAGAGATCATAATAATTAGGAGTGCGACTATCTCCACGGCGTTGTCCGTTTTCTATTTCTATATCATCATGAAGAAAAGTATGTAGTGTGATAAAAGGGAAATTTCCCAGGAGTGGTTAATGGTTACGGTTATTTTTTAAAATATTTTTTATTTAAAAATATATTAAAATAATATTTTTTTTATTTTTATAAAACCATTTTTGACATCAGAAATATCAAAAAAAAATATTAATTTGAAAAAAAAAACAAAAAAATTTAATTTTTTTCAAAAGTACTTTTAAAACGCAAAAACAAACAGGATCGTTAGAAGCCGTTTGGGAACGCGGTTCACCGCGTTCTCAAAAAATTTAAATTTTTTTATTTTTTGTTAAAATTTAAATTTTTTATATATTTCAAATTATTTTGATGTGCTGATCTCAAAAATAATTTTTTAAAAATAAAAAAAATCATTTTAATGCATTTCAGCACAAAAAACACTTTGAAAAACAACCACACTCTCAAGCAGACACTAAATAGGGTAGGGTAAGACTTGAAAAAAATTATTAAAATTAATTTTTTAATTTTTTATTATTTCAATTTTAAATATCAAAAATATTTTTTTTATTTTTTTTATTTTCAACATAAAAAACTACTACTATAACATTTTTAAACATGCTAATGCCAATCTACTTGCCGCAACTTACAACACATGATTAGAGTTAAATGGAGGGTTAGAAAAGGTGTTAATGTCACCTCCACCGCCTGCCCTCCTGCAAATAAAAGATTTCAATGTATAATTATTAAATTTATTAGGATGGATAGAGGATTTGACACCTTAGGTATCCAATAAAGCAAACGCCATACATGAAATTTAATTAATCTCTCGGTTGCATCAACTGGAAATAGATTTGCAAATTGCTTTGTTAGTCAATTTATGCTCCATTACGGGGGCCTATGTAGTTGGTGTGGATTTATAAATTAGTGGAGCATCAATTGTCAAGGTACAAATGATTTTTTTTTTGGACAATTACAAGAACTCTCTCTAATAAACTCTCTCTAATAATTAATTTGATCTTAATTTTATTTTTTCTCTATATTTTTATAAATTATATTTTACCTCTGAAATCAAATGGTAAAGATATAAATACAAACCATCTAGTAGGTGGGTCAATAGTAAGAATTTAAGACAAGTGGGTTTGCTCTTCCTATGATCTCAAGTTCGAACCATGTAGTTGCTAATATGATGTCACTGAAAACTTACATAGTTGTTAACTTCAAGGCATGTGGGATTGGTCGAGATGCGTGTAAGTTAGTCCGAACACCTATATTAATAAAAAAATATATAAAGACATAGAGAAAGTGAAATTTATATTAAATTATATCTTATTTTTCGATGAAGAAACTCCTTTTAAAATTATCTGCTTTCAAGGAGAATAAATTGATTATCAAAAGGTATATATATTGACTAACAATGCAAGGAACATGCGTCTTCGTGGATCAAGGTTGTTGATTGGTTAAATAACATCAATGTGCGTGCGTGTAAAGTCAATTAACTCAACTAACATGGCTGTGGCTATGGTCTTGCCTTTCATTTATTTGCCTTTTAAGGGCATTTGTGTAATTTTGGTGCAAAAAAATGTAAACTTCCAAATTGTCCCAAATTATTTTGCAAATGACTTTTAGATCCCCTAAAGATACTGTTCAAGGCAAAAAAAATATTTAACGTGTAAAATCTCTTAATCATTTATCTTATCTATAATCATATCCAAGAGAACAATTAAAAGCTTGGCGTCTCATCTGCCGAACCACTTCAAAAGGCAACAACTTTACAGCCAAAGAAACGTAAGCATCCCTGCGTGCCACTGGTAAATCTTTGCTCAATGAAAGGTGCCCTCAATGCAGCACCTACTCGTCTTCTCCACTATTCCTTGCACTGTACGTCCCCAGGCTGGTTTGCTTTAGAAAGCTTTTTTTGAAAAAAAAATTTCCAGATTACTTTTTATTTTAAAAAATTCTATCTTATTTCAAAATAAAAATACCATACATTAAGTTACGTCGACGCACGGCAATCTAAATTCCTGGAGATATTTTCCCTGGACGGGACAGCTTGAAATCTAGACTCCTGTGAAGAAAATCAAGCGTACGCACCACCCCACTCCGTCCCACCAAGCTCCAACCATTTCTTGTTTTCATTGATTGTTACCATGGAAAGCAAGATTTGCATTTACTTACCATGCAAGATAATTATTTTTCAAATTTAATTTGATTGAATCGTCACGGGTGAAAAATAATTGAATCTGTGCCTTCTATACGTTGTCTGCATTCTGCAGCTCTTGGTTGACATGGATCTTCGCCATGTGCACTCTCTCTCGCTAGAGATAATCAAGCAGTCTAAAAGGGGTGGTAAAGTGCCGTTCTCCTCAGGCCATCGAAAAATCAAACAAGTTGTCGAGCAAGCAGGGAGCAAGATCGCAGGTCCCAACAGTAAGTTGACTGTGGGGAGCTTTTGTACTTCATTCTATCGTGTTCTCTGATAAATTTGCTGGATATTTATAACAAAATTATTTCTAATAATAATATCTATTAATGAAGTACGAAATTTTGTATTTTTTAAAAGGAACGACTTGGATTCTCAAAGCTTTGTTGTTTTGGTGTATTTGGTTTTGTGATTTATGATATTTTTAAAAATATTTTTTATTTTAAAATATATTAAAATACTTTTTTTAATTTTTAATATCATTACATTAAATCATAAAAAATAATTAATTTAAAATTTTTCAAGTAAAATATATAAACTATCGTAATTCTAAACACACCAAAATAAAAGGCGGGAGCATAGGCATCCAAAACGACAAAAATCCATGCTACTGGTTTGTGGATCATCGATTATAATTCAATTTCCAAGAATTATAAAGCCATAGTTGTTGTATCCAATTTAAGAATTAATTTAATAAACAGGGAAGTTATTAAATTACTGGGTGAA
>Ga0325404_1005471_pt1 | contig 13378 bp, 4 predicted proteins | sample PopdelMetagenome_18_FD_205664 | JGI IMG/M metagenome (GOLD analysis project Ga0325404, IMG submission 205664) | Populus deltoides microbial communities from Bellville, Georgia, United States - Xylem-Control-R1 | ecosystem: Host-associated > Plants > Phyllosphere > Stem > Wood/Secondary xylem... | reverse complement strand
AAATAAGCATGTCAAATATACAAGTTAGGTTAAATGACTGGGATAAGCTAATAGAAAGAAAATAAAAAAAATTTAATATCTAATTATAAACAAATTAAATATAAAAAAATAAAATTAAAAAAATCAATTAAAAAAACAACAAACTAAACAAGCTAACTAGATTTTATAACTTAAATTATGCGAATGAAATAACTTAATAGAAAACAAACTAAAAAAAGATTACAAAGCTTAATTTTAAAAGAATCCAATGCTAGAGTATAAAATGTAACAAATATTAAATTTTATTAACCTTTATTTTGATAAATCATTTTTATATATAAATGAGCAGAATTTGTCAAAAAAAAAAAAACAAAAGGAAAACAGTTCCACATATCCTTATGTTTTAGAGGTTATATCTTCAATTTATCCTTAAAAACTTATTATGTCCTCAATATATTTCTCTATTGAATTTTCACAATCAATTAAAACTAACGAAAGTATATCACTTGATTTGCATATGACAAAGTCCAAATTCTATATATCTAAAATATCAATAATATAAATTTTATAAATATTTTTCCAGTTGAGTGAAAAGTAATATAAGAAAAATATGAAAATAATATAAGAATCTAATTTAATAATATGATGTAGTTTTACTATTTTTGGATTTTAACATAATTATTTTTTTGGGATTTTTTAATCATTTCAGAGTTTTCATATATAAAAATTAATAATATACTATATAGGTTAATTAGGAGTGAATATTTAAGAATCTTACTTTTATGTTATTTAAGGTTTTATATGGTTAATAAATGGTAAAATAATAGAAAAGGGGGATTAACCTATTTTTTAGGTTTTAATAATTTTCTTTCTTTAATAATTCCTTCAATGTTTATTCTTAATTAGCGATGATGGAATTCATATATTAGTGTTGGGGATAGGCCACAACGTTAATAATTAATGCATGAAAGGCACAATAACTAATTAATAATTGTTTTCTTTTAATAAGTTCGTGTGATCAGCAGTAATAAATAAATTTGTAGGTATAATCAAGTTGCTGGAATTTCCTAAAATCCCCTTTCACTCATCCCATGGTTTGTATCAAATAAAAAAAAAATTAAGAAAACAACGCTGCTGGAAAAACTCTGTATGATCACTAATCAAATTCTTTTGTTCACGAAAATGTTTTCTTTCATATGGGTTTGTTCTTAATAAGACAGCATAAATGAACGTCATAAATTGTCTTGTCCAAGCTCACAGAGAGACCCACGTTCCGGGGCTCGGTCAGGTCTAAAACATGAAACCTGACAAGGTTTCGACGCAACAAGCCTGGTCCGGAGTCCCAGCGGCACAATCAATCTATTTTTATAGACCCAGTTAGAGTCCGACTCAGCAGGCACAGGCCAATCTCTAGATCGTGATTTTAGCCCAGGCCCCAATCCGGTCCTAAGCTACTGTTTTATACAAAGTTCCCCAATCTTTCTTATCTATTTTTATTACAGTCAAGAGTTCCCTTCTTTTCTTGACTGTAATAAATCTTTGTTTGATTCTCAAATGAATTAATTATGACTTAGGATCCCTTTTTTATTAAAAAAAAATCTAAGAAAAATATTTTTGTATGGAAAATATTCTCCTATGTTAAAAAAATTAATTTTTTATAAAATAAATTATTTTTTTTATTAATGATGCTTGAATGATAATTACAAGATATTAGTGGTAGTGATTATCATATTAGTATTAGTATTGATTATAATTATGATGGTAGTATTTGCTAAAGGAAAGTTAGCTAGCCATTTAAAGCTAGCAGATTATATATCTTATAGCTTTAATAAGTAATTTCCTTGTTTGTAAATCTTTTTTTATTTAGGATATACTAGATGTTAGGCTAATTGTATGTGGTGTTCTGAATGTTCTAAAGGCTAGAAATCAGCTTGTACGGATTTTATACTTTTGCCCAAATCATGACATGATTTCTTGAATATATAGAACATAAACTTGTCTTCAATCTCCAACCCTTTAAGATTGTTGCCAAAATGTGAACTTATCTAAAAAATTTTTACGGTCCGCACAATAATGCTCGTCAATTCTAGCTTGAACTTGAATTGACCAATCTCAAACAAGACAGTCTTTTATCTTTGATTTTTATTTTAGTTTCATGAATGTTTTAGTGAATATATTAATATTGTGTATGTTACCTTACTTCACAAAAGCCATTACCTTTGGATTATTTGGTCATACTCATTCTTCTCCTTCGTTGCATCAAGAATCTCCCCTTCACTCGATGATTTGGTCATACTCCAACCTATTTTACTCTTTATATTTTTGAAAGTGTATTATGTTCATCTACCTACACTCAAATGCACAAAACTCGTTACTCAGTCTGTCCAATGTGATTTTCTAAGATATTTTATACACTAAAAAGGTTTTTTTTTTGTTATGATCAAGATCTAGGTCATACTTGGATTTCTAGAAATGTAATCTTTCTAGAAAATCAATATTTCTTTCAAATTCATCATGATCCTATTTACCTTTAATTTTTTTTTCTATATCATTATTTACTAACCATTTTTGCATATTCGATAACTCTTAAGCCTTTCCTAGTACATTAGTGACAATCTGGTTCCCCCATCAACTTAGATTCCAGCACTTCTTAAGTCCCTTTCAGATCATCCTCTAACTGTTGATTCTGTTTAAGCAACTGCACTCACTCCTCTCAGGTATAGTACTTGAGTTCATAGACCCCTATATAGGTTTGGTTTTAAAAATCCTTTATCTTTAACAACCACTTTGTCTTTTATTTTTATTCCCTCAAGTTACAAACAGGCAATGGTATATGGGCGTTGGTGAAAAGCTATTGAAACAGAATTTCTAGCACTAGAAGAAAACCACACCTGGGATGTTAATGTTTCCTCCATCTATGAAACATATTAAGAGTAAATGGATGTTTTTTATTAAGCTTCATTCTGATGGATCCATAGATCATTACATATTGAGAGTATGGCTTAGATCATGATGAGATATTTACACCAGTCACCAAGATGACCACCATGCGTACAATCATAACCTGTGTGGCCTCTCAATCCTGGCCTTTACATCATATGGATGTTAAGAACGTATTTCTACATGGTGGTCTCAATGAGAAAGTTTACATGAAATTTCCATATGGTATGCTTACTTCTTCACCTACTAATGTTTGCAAACTAAACCTTTTTATCATGGTTTGAAACAGACATCAAAAGCATGGTTTGAAAAATTTTACACCACTCTCCTTGAGTTTTCATTTACTCAGAGTCAGTACACGTTAGTAAATATTCAACGCTTGCTACAGTCACCACTTAATTAAATCTCTAATGCAGTGTTGGTGAATTATTTTGCAGAGCTGGAGACACTTGCCTGGGAGTAGAATGAAGGCGATGGTGTGCTGTGCTAGACGAACGACGCTGCCTCCTTTTGCTCTGTTTTTTTCTTTGCTTTCTTTATTTCCTGGTTTGCTTCTGTTCGTTCCCACCCTGTATAACCTTTGTATATTCTCTCCTTCCTCCTCCTGTTCGTTCGTCTCCTCTCTGCTTCTAGTTTCGTTTTAAAGATGAAGGAACGAAGATGGTGATGATACCGGTTCCCTCTGGTGGTTCTTCTTTTCTGCTTGTTTTTTTTCTTGCTCTGTTTTTCTCCCTTTGTTCTTTTCGTGTTATTTTTTTCTGATCTCTCTGTTTTTTTTGCTTTTTTTTTCCTCCTGTTCTGGGTCTCCTTTTCTCTCAGTTTTTTCCCAGTTTTTCTTCAGTTTTTCTTTCTGCGCTCTCTCATCTTCTCTGGCTTTATAGCTAGAGAATGCCAAGCATTTGAAACGGCTTCCATCCTTTACTCCAGCAACGGCTCCTAAGGAGGAAGACGAATAAGGCGATTAACAAATTCTAAAAACGGCGCCGTTTGTGTGATGGGAATAGCCATTTTCAATCTGCTCACTGAAGTTCTGAAATCGTGTAATCAAGTCCCTGGGTAAATTGTAATTGGACCCCTATATTTCCGCACATTTTACAAGATAGTCCTTGGACTTTAATCTGCTGCAATTTTGCACCCAATTAGCCCCAAACTTTGGTATTTCTTCAATTAAGTCCCTGATTTCATTAATTAAATTAATTTCAAGCTCAATTAAGTTTCAAAACTTATTAATTCTCTAATTAATCCCTTGATTTGATTAATTAAATTAATTTCAAGTTCAATTAAGTCTCAAAACTATCAATCATGTTGCCTTTAACCCAAATTTTAATTTATTCTTCATTTTTTATTTGTTTTTCATCATCATTTTTTTACTTTTTTTTATTATTATTATTTAGTAAATAAAATAATAGTAGTAATAATAATAAAATAAAATAATAAAAAATTGAATTATGACAGTGATGGTGGAGGAAATGGTGTTAAAGAGTTATGGTAAAAAATGATGGTTATATTGGTAATAAAATAATAGTAAAATAAAATTAGTATCTGACATGAGTTACTGTTGTTGTAGTGATAATAGTGATGGTGTTGGTGTTGGTGTTAATAATAATTATTAAAGTGGTTAAGTTATAGGGTTAATGGATATTGTGAGTGGACAATATCAAGAAAAACATCTCTATCCTTTTTTATGCTAAAATATATTCTTTTAAATTCATGTTGTTTAAGGATTAAAGAATTTCATTGACTTATTTTGCAACGTTTGTTATGAAATTAAAAATAGGGGAAGATATATTTCTCAAAATAAACAAATCCTTAATCCTTAAAAAATTTACTAAATTAAGGGTGATTAATAGTAATCAGAGAGTTATTTAATTATTTATTATACTATTAGGATTAATTAATTAGTTTCTATGTACCTTATAATTAATTCTTCTCAAATTTGCTCATTGGGGGGTCATTATTTAGCTTTTCAAACATAACAATCACATTGTAGCTGGAAATCCTTGAAAGCTTTAAGTTGGTTGGTAGGTGTATATATTTTCTGTAGTTGTCCAGTGTTCAAATATTAAGAGAGATTATAAGAGAGAAAAAAATGAAAGCAGTAATTTAGATGTGGATTCTTACTTAAAACCTTATCAGAGATGAATTTAGATTTAATACTCTACATAAGATGGCTTAAAAACATCTTTATTATTAAGATAAAAAGGAAAAGAAAAGAAAGTAGTTGAAAAGAAAGAACGAACAATCAACACCTCACTCAAACAAGTGGGTATAAGATTCTTCTACTAAGAAACCAAAATTCGAATCCGTCATTCTATGAAAAAAGAAGAGAAATCCAGGGTTTTTTTATCCTCCGTGTTCTTGTTTGCGGTGAATTTGAATTGCAAGACAAGAGAGAAATAATGATTTGTTAAATTCATAAAGGAAAACTGTCATACAGTAGGAACTGACGAGTAGATATAAGTGCAAATTAATACAAAGCAAACTTGCTGACTTATTAGATACCCACTTACATATATATTTCAGGTTGGCCTCTACCAAAGGCAGGGCAATGGACTCAACTTCTTCTGCAATCCACAAAAAGTGGTACGCAACAATGAAGAATAGAATCCATGCCCTTTTCTTCTCATCACCCGGTTACTCGTATTTATTTTCACAGTATAATATCGTATGAAGACATAAAATCACAACTTTTTTGTTTCTTTCTTTATCCCTTTCAACTTTGGTAGCCATTGCCACGGTCCTTGACATGGAATCCAGCAGAACCAGAAGGTTTTCTGGAGAGAGTAACATGCACCCCAGGATCATGATGACTGCATGAAGAATTGTAAACGATTGAGTTGTTAACACCTTGCACATTACTGTTCATAAATGCACTCATAGGAGATGGCCCCATTGATCTTCCTTTGTGGTTCTTGTCCTTCTTGCTGTTGCCTTCTTCACCACTGCTGCTCTGGCTTCCCCAATCACTGCCTTCACTTCTAGGATTGCCCTTCTTGTTGAGAGTATGAGAATTGCCTTCAAAAAAATGTTTCTTCGGAGAACGGATTACTTCCATGAAAGCACCTTTGTTTTCACCAGCAATTGTAATTACCCTCATGCCACCATCATCAGAATCTGAAGAAATCTTCTTGCCGCTACCTTTCTCCTTTGTTTGATGTTTGGCAGTTTCTGGCTTTGCAAGACGCGCAATGCCAGAGCTGAGACTGTCTGCAAAGGCCCTCAGCGAATCACCTGCCTCCTTAGGCTTGTCAATAATCTTCTGAACCAACACAGTTTTTTGCTCTGCTACTAATGGAATCTTGGGTTCGAGATCAGTGTCAGATTTTACTCGGGAAGGTGGAAGTGTTAGAGGAGAAGGTGGTGGAGCAGTGGGCTTGGGCTTAGGTGACTGGGGTGGGGTTTGAACTGTAGGCTTGACGATTCTTAGAGATGGTGTAGGGCCAGGCACACGAGCTGCACTGGTGGTTACAGCTTTAGTGGCTGGAGAATTTGGCACCGAGGATGTGACTGTCGCTGGCTTAGGGGCAGGAGAGCTTGGCGCTGAGGATGTGGTTGACACTGGCCTAGTGGAAGGAGAAGTTGAGACGGAAGCAGATGAAGCTGGTGTAGAAGCTGGAGAGGTAGGAACTGAAGACGAAGTACGTGATGGTTTGAGGGTTGGAGAAGGTGGAAGTGAAAAAGTAGTGGGTGGAAACACTGTGGAAGTTGGGACAGGAGAAGTTGGCACTGAAGATGAAGGAGCAGGTGCCCTTGGAGCTGGGGATGTTGGTAATGATGCAACACCACCTGCAGCTTTTACAGCTGGAGATGTTGGAACTGAAGCAATACCAGCGGCAGGTGGCACTGTCGCAGCAGAAGGAGGTGGTGCGGGAGTGGGTTCTTGAGGTTGTGTTGGCACAGGCTGAGGCAGAGCAGTTAGCCTAAATGAAGGTCGAGCAAGAGCTGGACGGGGTTGCGGAGGAGGCGACTCTGGAGTTGGGGTTGGAGCAGGGGCAGCTGGCCGAGCTATTGATGGCAAACGGAACCATGGGCGAGGCGGGGCAGGTTGGTTTGACATGTCGAGGAGAGTTTTTGGATTTTAGAACTTGACAGATAAGAAACGCAGGAATGAATACAAGTATAGAATATAGATGATTAATGCATGCGAGTTGTTATTTATAGTGTTATAATTTTATAATCGATGGACCTTAAGCTAGCTTGACATAGAAACAGAAAAAAAAGGGGGGGGAGGCCATGCGGAATCCACTCTATTGCATACAGAGAAATGAAAGGAATAAGGGAAAGGCATCAGATTCAGAAAGCAAATACAGCTGACATTGGCTCCCCCACAATCTAAGATTGGTATCGACGAGTCATATAGAAACTTGGCTTTTCAGCCATGATGGAATGACTTCTCTGGTTTCATGGGGGATCATTGGATTGAATTAAGTAATTGAAAAACGAGTCAGAAGGTAGACGCTTGTTTTCCAAAACTGATAGAAATCCACCTCATGTGTTAGTATTAACATTATGAAGAAAAACTGAGCAGGATCTTGCCATCATTTTCTAAAATGTTCCTTTCCACTTTGGTGCAAGCTTTTGAGTTCACCAATCGAAAAGAATAGCATATGCCATTTTAAATAGTTTGAATTTTTAGTGACCGCTATAGGAGATTCAACTCCCAGCCCCTCCTTCGAAGCCTGGCTACAAATTAAGTTCCACCTCGGCAAACTTTTAATTAACATCATCATCATCATCGACTTTTTTGGTGCATTGTTCTGCATTTTCTTGCACTTCTCTTGCTGGGATCATAGCAGCCGTTCCTTTCCAAACATGGTAACGGCTGTCCACCAAACTCATATTGACTAATGAGCATATTCACGCTGTGCTTATTGCGGCTTCACTCTACTCTCCCTGTTTCCCATTGTTACAAGGCGAATCAGAATTTGTCAATATGTTTTGTAGTTAGTAACCACAAAGCATACTATAATAATATTCTTGAAATCCCCTAGAGGATTTTAGTACCGTAGCTGTCTATGTATTCATCTTCCACTTTGCTTGCTAGATTTAGCCATTGCGATTCTTTCCGTCTTTGTTTTCCATTTCGAACTTCGTTTACCTCACGACGCTTCAAGATTTCCCTTCCATCAAAATAATTAAGGGTGTTAAAATAGCTGAGAGAGGATAGAGAGAGGTAGCAATAGTTGACGGTGACTGGAGATACACCAAAGTTCTCCGTTGTTGTAAAAGAAAGGAAAAGAACGTCAGAGGTGTCCAGGGAATATCTACCCTATCTCTTCGTTACTACTTAGGAGTCACGAAGGTTGTAGAATCTTCTTTTACAAGTCCCCTTCAAATATTATTTCAGTAGCTTCAAATGAGATCAAGAAAATTGTGGTTGAGAGAACACCAATGAAATATGTCAGAAGAGAGATTCTAGAATAGAATATTAGGCAAAAACTCTTCATCTGGAAGTATCAACCAATGTTATGTTTGGGTTCGTTTAATCTAATTATACAGCAAAAATATTTTAAATGCATTACATTGACTATGGGTGCGATGTGATATGTATATATATATATATATATATATATATATATATATGGCAGCTACAGATTTTGGTATCCAGACCCTGTAAATCAAGCTTCTTGGTGGAGTAAGAGGGTTTTTGAAGAAGAGTGATAATACTTGTTTTTTAAAATATTTTTTTGCTTGAAATGTATTTTTTTTTATTTTAAAAAAATTATTTTTAAAATCAGCACATTAAAACAATCTCAAAACACAAAAAATAAAATAATTTAAAACAAAAAATAAAATAATTTTAAAAAATACACTTTTAAAACACAAAAATTAACAAGCTCTCTTAATCTATCATTTCAGGGGGCAGGGACATTTCATTGCATTTATCAGTTTATTTTCTTTTGCACCATATACCTTCCTTCTGATAGATTCTTTATGTGTCTATGAACTGCTAGCGCCCTTTATGTAAATTAATTGGCACCAGGGGAAATAAAAATCTTAGTTGTATGTGTATGAAATCTTGAAATGCATTTGAACTTTGCAGATACAATTTACAGGGCACATGAAGGTCAACACATTTGTTGGATTTGCAGATCGAACACATTAGGGAAGGACAAATGCAGATACTAATGGGTGCTGATGAGCTAAACCAATTTTCTTGTAATCTAATGATCTTGAAAGAAATTTGCCTTGGTCTAATTCTCAACTCCTTCAACAGAGAAAGATTCTTCACTGTCATGCAGTACTGCTACATTTCAATAAATTGCAAATTGTCTTCCTGTAATTTTGATTTTAAAAAAATGGTAAAAGCATAGCCTGAGAAATAAGAAGAAAGCAGTTGCATATGAACTGAGCAAGTACTTCTGACATTCTTTTGCCGAACATTAGTTGATACCATGAGAAGAGTTATGGTAGGATTTCTGTTGAATCTACAACATTGTCCAAATGCTATTTCTTACGGGTCGAGGAGCATCAATTGCATGGTAATGTATTTCTTTCTGCTTGATCATATATACTAATGACATGGATACAGACAATCACAGTGGAAGTGGATGGAAAATTTTTCGAGTGCAGGTTATACAAGTGACCTGATACAGAGACAATATACCTGCCTGGATTGTAATAAAGCTCACACTCGAGGTCTCTATGATTCAAGGCCATTTAGTGAATTCAAACACTTTAAAAACTATGTCAATTCCAGTGGGGATTTGCCACAAGAAGAGAACAACGTTAATTGCATTCAATGCAATGTGAAGGTTCCTTGCCGTTTCATTCCCTTTCTGCATTGCAGGGACTAGGGCGGCTGCTGCTGCCCATAACACCGTAATGCCTGTGACACAATTAAAAACAGTAAGATCAGCTGATCAAGGCAGTTTCTCAGAAGTGAAAACCAGCAGCATGACTAAATTGAACGGAAATTTAGAAAACCTTATCCTATAACACGCGAGTCAACCTACAAGATCCCTTGTTTCCCCTTTAGGGTTATAATTTTGGATTTTGATAAACATAAACACTGGTGCTATACCTGCTCCTGCAAACAAATGAGGTCCAGGGAATAGCTTTCCTGTCCTAAACCATGTGTTGACTCCTCCACCAATTGCTTCAAATACTCCAAATCCTAGCAATATTGATCCCGCATTGAAGTGCCTGTCCCTGTAAGACCCTTTAATCAACTCCTTCCTCTCCTGTATTAGAAATGTCAATGCCTTAGATAAACATATTCTCTCCTCAACTCCTTCAGAAATGCAATTGGTTGGGAAAATAAATGCCTCCAAGAAGTCACACCATTTGGAAGAAGAAATGTACACCAATTCCTTCTTCGATGACATTGCATTAATCATGATTCGTTCTATAAACATATCTAAATCGTATTACTTTATGATATGCCAAACATATCATTAGGTATCAATGGCATTCACATATAAAAAAAAAGTCGTCATATGCTTTGAAATTGCAATCCTCTAGCATTTTTCCTTCTCAAATGACTCCCTCAAATGGTAACTCACAGAAGGAATTTCGAATCACTACAATTAAAACTGTTCTTTTTTTTTAAGCCTGTAGCCTTACCTCAGTGAGTTGCTGAATTTTGAGCTCAACAGGAGATGGTGCAGCTTCCACAGGTGTGCCTTCAGGAGTAACTGGGGTAGGTTTCACTTGCCTTTTAAGTTCACTGATCTCATTCTGTGTGGTCCTAACACGCCTCCATTGCCACCCCAAATATCCAGCCCACAAAGTGTAGAATAATAAACCACCCATCACAATGGGGTGGATAAGTGCAAATGACCTTCCCTCCAATATCCCAAACTCCCCACCAACAGCAAGCGCATCCTGCAGTCCCAAAAAAAAAGGGTCAGCAATTCAGTCCGGAAAATGATAAATTAGAGCAAAAGAGGATTTCTAAAACTGCTTGACGATGGGCTTGCCTTTGTGTCTAAGAAGAAAGGTAATGCGAGCGATGCAGGTGAAAGAGAAGCTGAACTTAGATGCTGGATGATTTCAGTGAAAAGCTTACGAGGGCTATGCGAGTCCTTTTTGCAGACATCTAACTTTGATGAGTTAGAAAGAAGAGGCATTTTTGAGTGGATAAATGGAGTATTTTTCTTCTGAGCAAGAATTGGGAATTTCAGAAGGCCGAGTGTGGTGGCCATGCTGTCCTCTGTTGCCTGGCACAGGAAGATAGAGGAAGAGAGGATAAACTGGCTACAACAGAAGATAAGGAACTGAGATTTGCAATACTTTTTTTCAAGCATTTGTTTGCTTTGTAAGAAAATGGGCCCGTCTCTGTAACGACTACATGATTACTGATCCATCTGCTGTTCAGTTTGTAAGTTACAGTCTACTTTTGAAACAGTGTTGTCATTTTGTAAAATGAGGCTTGGGCTGTGATGAAGACCAGCATACAAGATTTATCAACATTTTAGATCATAAAAAGATAGGCTCTCTCATGAGGTGGGTTCAGAACGCTGCTAGGGTCCATTTACAAGTTCTGTGAAATAAGAGTTGGAAATTGTTGCTGTGTTCTTCAAGTGATTTATGACGTCTGAGGATATTCCAAGGTTTTGGGCTTGCCTTGTAGTTCAGCGGGATCCAGAATGAAACGCTTCTGCTTTATAAACTTTGTTATGGAGGGACAATCTTAGGTTATTCTCTTGTAGCCTGTAGGCTTATGTAATTTGCTGTCTCTTGATATCTCCATTGATGTGTTTTGAAAACCTAATTTTGGTAAGGCTGTGAATATCAAGTATTCTTAAAATCTATATTACAGCTCTTCTACTTCTAGGTTATGTTTATTTTCTAGAATTTACTTTTTAAAAAATTATTTTTAAAATTTTTCTGTGTTTATTTGTCTTTAAAAAAATTGGTCAACGGAAAATACTTTCTAATCAAAGAAAAATTTAGCTTAGTTTCCAAAAAAATGCTTTCCTAAAAAATTTGGACGGAAAAAACTTTACAGAAGTTATGAAAAATTTAGAAATATCATATTATTTGCTGATTATATCAAATTTGATCCTCAAACTTTTGATTGCTATATATATATTTTATTTTGAATATTTATTTTTCAATTTCATCCCTTGAAATTTAAATTTTATATTAACTTTGGTCCTTATTTTTATAATTTTTATTTGCTTTTCCCTTATCATTTTTTTATTGAAATTTTTTATGTATCAAATTTGATCATTATTCTTTTAATTGTTACTTATTTTATTTGAAATAATTTATGAAATGTTAATTATTATTATTTTAATTCCTTCATCTTTTATTTTTTTTTTTATTTTCTAGATTTGATCTCTATTATCTTAATTATTATTTATTTTATTTGAGATAATTTATGAAATTATTTTTTTTTTCAATTTCATTCTCATTCAACTTTTTAATTTGTAAGATTTGTTCCTCATTATTTTAATAAACTTGAGAAAAATAAAATATTAATAAGTTATTTTCCAGCTTATTTTCCATGACATAATCAAACACTGAAAAATATTTTTCAACTTATTTTTTATTACACTGTCAAATACTAAAACATAATTCATTTTTCTAAAATTTATTTCCTAACACACAAACAAAACCTAGTTCAATCTGAACATAGACATACACCTAATCCTTGGTTCCTCCATCGTTTTTAATTTATTCTATATAGCCACGGGATCATTTAAACCAGGTGGTAAACTTTATCTCTCCACCTTTCACGAATAATTTCAAATATTTCTTATTAAATCGAGAAAGGTTTTCTGATTAAATAGAAGCAAAAAAAAATTGCAATGATTTCCCCTTTGATCTTAGCCTTTGGCTTAAGTCTAGTTGTATTTGGTTCTAGATTAAAAGGATGAAAAGGAAGTTTGAAAGTGTGATAGCGGGTGTTTTTCAAAGTATTTTTAACTTGGAAATACATTAAAATAATATTTTTTTTATTTTTTAAAAATTATTTTTTACATTGAAATATCAAAATGATCTAAAAATATCAAAAAAATATTTATTTAAAATAAAAAAAATAAATAATAAATAATTTTTTTCTAGAACATTTTTAAGACATGAAATCAAACTGACCCTAAATATTAACAACAACGTTTCTTTAATCTTATTTGACGGTTTTTAAAAGTAGGGAGGGATAAGCGTTAAGCTAACAGGGGTGAGGTAAAAAACAGGTGGTGGGGGAGGGAATTTGGGGTTTGTGCTAAAAGATTTCTTCTCATTAATTTTTATTAAAATAAAGCATAGAACCCATAACTATGCATTGTTTATTATTTATATTTACTGTAAATTTTATTTATTTTCTTTGACTCCATGTTAAATCCTAAGATTACCTTGTATGGGCACAGATCCTCTTCAAGTCAAGAAAAAAAAAATATTGATAGTGTAAAGACTGAATTTGGTAAGAATTACTCTTCTTGACAAGACTTACACGGAAAGAAATCAGTCTTTTGACATCATAATTTCTAATGACACGATGGGTTGTTTTTTT
>Ga0325404_1005463_pt1 | contig 13385 bp, 6 predicted proteins | sample PopdelMetagenome_18_FD_205664 | JGI IMG/M metagenome (GOLD analysis project Ga0325404, IMG submission 205664) | Populus deltoides microbial communities from Bellville, Georgia, United States - Xylem-Control-R1 | ecosystem: Host-associated > Plants > Phyllosphere > Stem > Wood/Secondary xylem... | reverse complement strand
ACATAATCTTCTTCATCTTGTGAAAATTGTAGTTCTTATTCTTATCTTTTAAAAATTTTCCATAATCAAAGAGAAGGCACTAAAAATTTTGTGCCTTGAAGTCACCTAAGAAGCCCCACCCCTCACACAGACGTGCTAACCTTAATGCCCGTCTCCTCCACTCCTCTACTTCATCGGCTTCTTCTTTGACTCCCCTCCCTCCCTCCCTCTCTACAACTCCTTTGTTTTCCCTTTATGATGTCCATTTTAGCTCCTTAGCAGCAACAACTATTCAAGACAGCTAAAGTTGTCCTTTTTTGTCTGTTTAGTCAAAAATCTGTTACCAAACACACACATAGTGGTCTCTGACAATTTACTTTAGCTTATTTGTGTCCTTATCTGTAGCCTACTACTTCCCTTACTTTCGTACTTTGCTGCTGCTTCCTAAAATTTGAATTGAGGCAAATGGGTTTTGGCTTATAGCCCCTCAGCTTCACAAAAAAGCCAAAAGTTTGCATCTTCTTGTGATAATTTCACAATCAGGTTAGTCATCTGAATTTCTTCCACAAAACCCGGTTTTTTTTTTTCTGTTTGTTTCATGAGAAAATGTTAGGGGCGAGGTTAAAACTGGCCCAGCAACTGTTAAAGTTGCTGTTTTGATTAGTTGAGGGATTTGTAAAGTTCAAAACTTTGATATTCATGGGGTTTCCTGTGAAGTATTCAAAAACTTTCAACTTTCTTTATTCTTAAGGATTGGTTGTCACTTACTTTTCATGTGCTTATATTTAATTATTGATATAATTAGAGTATTGGTGAAGATTCAGACAAAATGAGCTTTCTTGCAAGTTGTATTTATGAGGGAATTGAGTGTTTACTGTAATGTTTTTTTTAATTTTGTGCTTTGTTTGTGTAGTTGCAGAAATGTGCAACCTGCAACGAGTACTGTCTGCCTTATACTGTTGGTTTTAATTATGTTGAAATCTTGTTTGGAATATAGATGCTTTTGGTATCTTTTTAGCTGTGGCTTGTTGTGAAAGAGAGTTCCTGTCCCCCCCCCCCTCTCTTCTCTGTGATATTTCAGGGAATTTGAATTTTAAATTTTTTTTGGGTATGATCCTTCTCTCACACTGGATCACAATTTTTAGTATTTTATTTGGTTTCTGATTTTGGGTCCTAAACAGAAAGCAGACTTATGATTTAGGGTTTGCTGTTTGTTTCCTGCTCCTGACTTATGTGAGTGCTCACTTCTTAGTTTCTGTCATTGACATTGCTGCAGCAATTAAGAAGACTTATCTCCTCCATGGGTACAATGACTGCATCTTCTCTCTCTAGAGAGGCGTCAAACTATGACGAGGTTTCTATGCAGCAGAGCTTGCTCTTCTCTGATAGTCTGAAGGTACTTTAGGATAAATTGGATTTACTAGTCTCTAAGCTAGCGAGTCAATGTATCTTTAAGGCATCTTAGATTTCATTTCCCAGGTTTTACTTTTCCCATGATTAAGAGGCGGTGTGTCAGTTTGTTGCATTTATTTTCAAGTCTAAGTAGCATCATGTCGTTATTGGTTCCAACATACAGCCAATACACAAGCTTCATCAGTGAAATTTTCAATTTGTAGTCAAGCCTTGTGGATGATAGTGTACATTCACATGGTCACCATTCTACTATTACAGTTTATATAGTCTGAGTGGTGGCAGAATATTCGTAGCTCACAATAAGACCGCATAAACTGGGGTCTTGCAGTTTGCTAACTTGTTGTGTGTCTATCAGGATTTGAAGAATCTGAGAAGTCAGCTATACTCGGCAGCGGAGTATTTTGAATTATCATACACAAATGACGACCAAAAACAGATGTGAGTTTCTGCTGCTCTGATTTACCATGGATGATGTTCTCAACTACAGAGGTTAATTTTTCTTCTTATTCTTTCGCCCTTAAAAATGGAAAATCTCCTGTCCATGCAGAGTGGTGGAAACATTGAAAGATTATGCCATCAAAGCTCTTGTGAATACAGTGGACCATTTGGGTTCTGTGACATACAAGGTTAATGATCTCTTGGATGAGAAAGTTGATGAAGTTTCTGGAACAGAGTTTCGCGTGTGTTGCATTGAACAGGTAATATAAGTTGTTCAGGCACCAATATGGAATCTATTTTTAAGTTAGTAGTCCTGCATTCATGAAAATTAAACTTGAGAGGGAGAGAAAAAATGCCTTCTCAGCAATGAAAAGCCTCAGTGATGAAACAAGGCTAGGCTGGTTGTCTAGAACAGTATGACTTTGTGCTTAGTTAGACATGATTTAGGATTAGATTGCTCTATGACAAAAAATACGAACAGAAAAAAAAAATGGCATCTATAAAGCTTGATTGCTTTCATGGTTGCAGAATGATAGTGATTGAATCCGAAAATGGAGTCTCACTAGGATTTCGATGCACTTAAGGACTATTTTTTGAATTTCATAATACAAACACACATGTTTGGATTTTAGGTATATGGTTGCTTGCCTAAGATTTTAATTGATAAGGTACCTTATCTATGGAGCTTGAGATGGAAAACTATATTTGTAATTGAATTACTTGGAACATATGTTAGGTATGGTAGTAGAGGGCCTTTTCTTGCTCCTATGATTCCCCTCTCGTATGATGACAGATTGTGCAATGATGATTGCTCTATAGATAAAACACCAATATATTTCTAATTATAGTCATCACTGAAGGATGGCAACAATTCCAATTTACTGACTTCTTTTTTATCTCTTTCCTCCAACATGGTATGGTAGAGATTACGCACATGTCAAGAGTACATTGATCATGAGGGCATCTCACAACAGTCACTGGTGATTGACACTCCAAAGTACCATAAGCGGTACATCTTGCCAGGCAATGACCCTTATCCTTTTTCTCGTTCTTTTATTCTCTGCATATACATACACATCCACAGACTTTTCTTTTGCACCTTTTGTACTTTATCTGGATTTGGAGATGTAAAGTAAATATCCTCTTTGGTTCATGTTCAGTTGGGGAGACTATGCATGGTGCCATCCGCACTAAATCAAAATACCAAGGGTGCAGCCTAGATGATGAAGATGATTGGCATCAATTTAGGAATGGTAGGGTGCCTTGCTTTTATTATGTATCATTTATTGTGTATTGGTAGCATTGGATCAAAATTTGAATGTTCTGTCATCTGACTGTTACCAAAGCTGTTCGAGCTACAATTAGAGAAGCCCCATCATCAGCACGGGAAACCCCGACATCTTCAGCCAGGGAAACCCCGACATCTTTGGTGAATTCAATGAGGTATGAAATGGTTTTTAAATCTTCAAATTATTGTGATTGTTTAGTTAGAATATGCTAATGTAAAGTTGCATTCCATGCAGAAAGGGACGTTCCCCGTCACCTTCTCCACGACCTCCTCCACAACGATCTGCAACGTTTTCCTTTACATCTACCATGCCCAAAAAAGATTTAGGTTTGTGTGCATTCTATAGTGTCATACTTTGAAACCTAGTTCATTCTCTTCTTTTTTTTTCCATGTGAAGTTTTCAAAATCATGTTAGTTACATTCTACTGTTGAAGAAAATTTCAAACTCGCAATGCTTCTATACTGGTGCCGATCTTTAACTGATGATGCCTACTCACAAATCAGATAAGCGAAGCATTTCACCACACCGATTTCCACTCTTGCGTTCTGGTTCTGTGTCAAGTAGGTCAACAACTCCAAATACAAGTAGGCCTACCACTCCAAGCTCTGCTCCTGCCAAAAAACGGGTGTGTATACCATCGTAATATTCATTGGAAAAATTTGTAGATTTAAGCATTACTGCCACTTCAAGCTAGAATAATAATTATTATCATCATCTACTATCATTGAATTTTTGTTCTGTTCTGCAGTACCCTTCCGAGCCTCGAAAATCAGCATCCATGCGTCTCCAGGCTGAAAAGGAAAATACCAAAGACATTGAACAATATCCCAGCAAAAGTAAGCGTCTCCTCAAAGCCTTACTTAGCCGGCGTAAATCAAAGAAAGATGAAATGCTATATACTTACCTGGACGAATATTGAGAGTAAAAATGATGAGAGGATAAAAAGCTAAAGGAGACAAGGAATGAGCAACGACCATGAACCTGCAGTTTTTCTATTTTTCAATACCCATTCTGTACTTGATACAGTTGATTTTTTCCCCCCACCAAGCAGTAGATAATATTGTCAAGTTAAAGTTCTTTCAAGTGTAATATTATTTTGTGTACCATTAGACGATCATCCTACAGTAATGGATTTTGTTGAGTTTCACCAAGGTTAATTATCCTTGAAGAAAAGAAAAGGAGGTTGATTATTTATTTTCAAAATTATGTGTTGCTATCTCTAATGAGTTGCATGAAGTTTTTTTATTTGGCTTGGTATCCATGCTGGTCAATGAATTATATATATTTCCTCTGTCTGTCTCTTCACTTTCTTGGGTTTCTATACCTTGTAATCTTCACAATTTTCTCTGGTTGTGTCTTTTTGTTGGCATGTGAGCCTGCCATGTCTTTTCGGACGACATTGACAAAAATTATCACGGTTTATGCATAGCAAAACAGAATAAGCTGGAATTGGAATGCTTATGCTGGGGGTGAATTATACAATGATGCCTGAAACATGGTTGCAAAAAACATCAAATGACTGCGGTGGGTGGTGTGGAACCTGTTATTATGTCTCTGATAACCACTTGCTTTAGTATCTTTAAATTCTTCTTTAACACAATGCGTTGTGCATATTGAGACAATAGCATAATAATCCGTCATGATCAAATAACACCTCAAACCAAAGCTTGTCAAAATTCTGTAATGGACTAAGATTACACACATTCTACAAAACTTCGTGAATACTAATACATTTCATGATGCCATTCCTTTTCCAAATTCTTCAATTGTTTTTGTTGTGAGCGTAAGGACATCCACAAAAGCAGAAAATGATGCTCGGAGAAATCTCGCCTCAACTGCCTCAAAGTGCCTATCATTACATCAAAAAACAGATCATTAGAAGGGCAAATCAAACTGTAAGGTATTTGGAAAATTGATACAAGGGAAAGGGATGCAGTACATAGATACTTCACAGACACCAGGTAAACACACCCTTGACTTGAAAAAAGGTAAACAACTAAAGGTAGGAAGAGAAGGATAGCTAATTTACAGATTTTTTTTTGTTTTCAAAGAAAGAATAATGGTGTGATTTAATTGCTTAAAAAACAATATATAGTCAGGCTATTGTTGTATTTTGCGATAGGCATTATGGACCAGCTGGAGTGATGGAAGATGTAGGATTAGAGTGGAGGTAGGGTTAGAGCATGCATGAGTATAGCAGATTGGTTCATGATCACACTTGTAAGGGGACAGGTCTTTTATTTGCATCTTCCAAGCAACAAACTGAGCAAATTCCTGCTTCATCAACAGTTTCCAAGAGGCAGAAAAATACATAATAAATAAATGCTATAATAAGCGTGTGTGATGCAGAAACACATGAATGTTATGCCTAAAGGGCTGAATGAAGTAGTCCAAAAAGCGCGATCTTGATAGGGGGAAAAAAGAAACTGGATTATCAATTGGCTGTATACAAAGAAACTCTTCTTTTTTTATTGACAAAGAAACAAGTATAAGAAAAGGGATGACAGTTTTTCTCTTGCATGTGATTCAAAGCAAAGGTTAAAATCAGTATATCACCATCACAAAATTTTGAAAACATTTCATTCTTGCCATCCTAGAGAATCCATTAGATTTAAACAATAAACAGAAAGCAAGCACTGATAAAAGCAAACCATCATCATGGAAACAAACTTACACTGACAACTTCCCATTAGAGACCGAAATCAGCCTTTTCACTTTATCAGGCTGCAACTGCATTGGGAAAAAGAGAAAAATAAGGATCTAACTAAACAACAATCAATGCAGAGCTGAAACTATGGGACTGCTTCACCTCCTTATCAACAGCTAATGCTGCATATACTATAGAAGCATTCTCCTCAGACCCAAAATCTACTTCGAAGTCACTGCAGAAGACAATTTATTCCACAACATCAAACAGTGATTTATAAAGAAATTCCCACAAGTAAATGAACCAGTCACTACAATTGGTGCCTCTTGAACAGAAGCACTTAATAGAGCATGTCAACAAAACAGTTTCTGTGAATTCATCATATTTCCTTGCATATAGATTCTTTTCTATGTGAATTCATTCATCAAAATTCTAAGCATTGGCTGATATTCTCAGTATTCTAGTACTGTTTGCTCACATTCTTTAAACATGTTTAACTAATTAATTCTTGAGTATCAAAAGCTTCACAAACCACAATACAGAATTTGAAATTTTGCATAATAAGCTAATTATGATAATGAAACTTCATTGTCATTAGATAATAGCTAATAACACGTTAGCCTTGCGTTGGTAAAACTTAAATATCTTATTAATTATAGTCAAAAGGAATCTACCTACTTTAATTTCTACAAAGATGGAATCTACCTACTTTAAAGTTATAGACCCAACATGTTAAAAATGAAAAAAACTTATTTTTCTTCTACATTCCTTCAATTTCAAAACAAGTTCCTTTCATACAGCTAATTGATAAAACCAAAATCACAAATAGGGACAGCAAGCCAAAAAGAAAAGGAAAGAATCAAGACTAATTTCCTCTGCTACTTTACTTCAAGCAACAGCATGTTGACCTACTTTCAGCACCAATGGTAAAACTCAAAAACTGATAGCTATAAATCACAAGCTTTTAGCTATTTTGATATAATTTCTGCACTATAAATCAATTTTTAAAAAGAAAACCACAAACAAGAAAGAATCACTTCACAAACCATGTCATTCAAAGCTATCCATGGAAGACAGCACTAAAGATCGAGTCTTTATTACTTTACACGATTAACATCAAATATGAAAAAAACACAAATCAATCCTCAAGCCCATAAATGGAAAAGTAAAAAAATATCATGACTACACACACACATACACAAGATATTTGCTGATGAAAAGTAAGACTTTAGATGTATTGAGATAAAGAAACATAAGAAAAAAACTACAAGAAACTATAGACACAGAACAAGAATGCAGTGAAACACAAAAGGGATTTGGTAAATAAAGAGAAAGATAAAGAAAGTACCAGCTGAAATCCCATTGGGCATCCATAGCAGCAGCAGCAGCCATCACTTGATGTTGCAGTAATGACTTGGCTTTGACACCCTCTTTTCAGTTTTCACAACTGAAACTAACTATAAGTTTTAGCCATAATTATTCAACGGTGCCGTTTCATGTCTTAAGAGAGACAGGTAGGGGGACTTGTTTAGTTGTTACATAATACGATGTAGTTTTTATTTTTAATGATTTGGATGCAATATTATTTGTTTTCACAAACATACCCTTGAGAAAGGATGTGAAGGACACAATATTTCTTTTTTCCTTTTTCTTTTTTTCTATTTTAATGGTATGAAAAAATTAGGATGAGAAAAGATGCTTTGTTTCTATCTTTTTTTTAATAAATTTTAAATTTTGTTTTTATTAGATGATAATAAGTATTTTTAAGTCGATTTATATATTATTTAAAACTACTTTTTTTTAATAAATTTCAAAACTACATCTTCGTCAATATGATATACTTAATGAAATTCAATAAAAATTTTAAAAACATACTCTATGATTAAATCAATAAAAAAAATATAACTTTTTAGCTATGAAATGTGCGCGCGATACTTTTTAAAAATAATTTTTATTTAAAAATATATAAAAATATTTTTTTATTTTTAATATTAATACATTAAAGTTATAAAAAAATATTAAAAAATAATTTTTTAAAGTAAAACAGACTTTAAAAAAAAATACCAAAAGCTTTCACTCGAGCCTCCCAGAGTTCCAAGAAGGAAAGGACACAAAAGTGAGGAAACTTGTGAAGGTTAAATTGTGGAAAGGGCATAAGAGGATATTCCAGCAGAATATTTGATAAGACTGGTCCCTCTGCCTTGTAATTTATTAAATTGTATTTATTACTCTTTCCGTTCTTTCTTTTCTTCCAAGCTCAGCTTCTTAACCAAAAGATACGCTCACTGCTCACAGCTGCCATTTTCATTCCAGGATTCAGCAACAAGTTTCAGCCACCGAGCTCTTTTTCAACAGGTACAACACATAAATCCTCTGATTTGTTTTCGTTTTCTCATGAGATAAGCTTGTACCTATGGGCATGCATGGAGGTTTTGTCTACATGTTTGTATCATGCACTCACCATAAGTTTTAGAGGGTCTTTCTTAATTTTATAATATCTACAAAGAAATACTAGCTAGAGTTCGTTCTCTCTAAAATTAATACATGCTTTTGGTGAGAAACTTATTGATGATTAAGAAGAGTCTTAAGTGCATACGACGATCAAATGGTCTGAATCCAAATCTTGTTTGCGGCTGTTCCCTTTTCTTGAATTACTAGTAGCACTGTTATTGAACTCGGTCATGTCGAAAGCGTCTCCAGCGGATTTCACAAAAATAGGGAGAGGTTGACTAGGTGTTAAAGCACCACGACACCTTAGAAAAACCAGTCAAAAACTGTATTTTTATGAAGTTTTTTTTTTTTAAGATTATTTTTTTGGTTCAACTAGGACCCGAGATTTGTGCCTTGTCAATCACTTATAACTAATAGTTGCCTGACATAACTTTCTTGCAATCAATTTTTTAATTATCCGGTGGTGATAACTAGTAGTTAGGCATGCTTTAGCAGCTAGTGTGGGTGGGAAATTTGTCTATAAAATTAGTCGTGAGTTCATTGTTAAACGATCCTGACAATAAATTTGTTAATGTAAGTCTTTTTTCTCTGTATAATTCGATGTTTGTCTCGATCGGTTTGCATTTGCCTTGTCTTACTTGAGTTAAGAATGGAGCAGTCACTCCATGTCTAGTTTTATCATTTTTGTAGTGCAATATATGTAGAATTTAGAAGGTCGATGCTTGTCAAAAAGACTTGTCATGACCATTGCTTCTACCAGAATACATGGCCAACTAAGCCACCCTTTTCTTCTAGTTATATAGTTATGCTTGTGATATAATAATGTACTCGAGAAATAATCTGTTTGCAACATAAACACACAGGGGAAAGGATGGCAAGTTTTTTTCTCAGAAGGGGTAAGCAGTAAAAATGATTTGCTGCTGGTATACAAAGCCAAAATGGGTCACTTATTGTGACTTCTCCATTGAGGTCTTTGCTCACCCCAAACCAATTTATTAATAACATTGTTACTTGTAAACAAAATCCAAGGGCTTGAGATATGCCTTGATGGTGGTTTCAGGTTTCTTTATACAGCCTCCTGAATCATGATATTAATTTATGTCATAACAAGGTCTGCTTGGCCTTGTTGCTCTTTATTTCGAATGTATAGTTCCCCAGTTATGGTCACATAGAGCCACGCCACAAGGGTCACAAGTCAATAAACCCTGCAAAATGAACAGAAATGAAATGTTTCAAAGTTTTGCCCCTTTGCAGAAGAATGCCTTGATCAGAGAGCAAGAAACCTTATGAAATTACCTGTAAAAATGGTGGATTTGATTGACTATTAGCTTATGTGAGGGAAGATCCAACTCTGGCTGGATGCCGAATTCTTATGGCCCTTTGTATATACTCAAACATGAACACAAAGAGACCGAAGACATATGATATGCTTAGATGCAGCTTTTCGATGACACAAACTGTTGAGCAGATGTCGTCGGTTTTACCCTCTACACATGTTTTACCTAATAATGATCCTTTCTCTGACCACCCTGGATAAGAAGGGGAAAAAAGCAGCCAGAAAATATTAGCTCATGACTTTAAAAAAGAATGGCAGTGCATGGTATTTGCATGTATAGATCCAATCATCCTTTCTTCCACCAGATTTTAGTAGCTAGAGGCATCCATTGAAGTCTCAATCAATGGATTCCATTTAGGAAAGTTTCTTGATGCACATTCTCTATATTGAACTACTTTAATGAAAAACATGCTCAAATTTTCGTTGCCAAAGAGATAGGCATTCCTTTTAGGAGAGAAGATAGGATGGTGCAGGCCAGGAATCCATGGAGTTTGAAATAACGTGTCCTTTGGACGATCTCCCTTTTCTTTCCTCGTTCACAGAAAAGAAAACGGGAAATATAGTCTACAGCATGCTCATGGTGGCAATCCCAACCATTGCTAACACCCAACAGAAACCCTTACTGAATGTGGATACTTACGAGAGCTTTCCTTGGGAAAATTAGTCCAAACATGTGGATTCATCTTTTTTTCTGAAGCACTGATCAGGTCACAAAGAGCTTGATTGACCTGAAATGAAAAAAAAAAAAAAAACCAATACTTGGATTTTTATGCATAGTCAAACATAATTAAATAAACCGCAGAATGCAATTTCTGTGATGCACTTCTACCGGTGGTGAAATATTTCATAGTTTTGTTAGTTTATACCACACGTTGTTAAGCATTTTCATGATTGATTCATGGACTTGCCACATCCTTCTACACAGCAACATATGCATCTACTATTGTTCTTAATCAAGTGCAATGTTATAATATTTCCAGTTTCACCATGGAGAAAAAAAATATTTCTCGATCAATGTTCATATATGCATACATTACCTGAAAATAACAATAATTCTTTATTGCAGAACAAACACCATTCCATAATGCAATGGCGCTGTCATGCCATGTTTCTATATAAGATAGAAGGAATACCTCTTCGGTCCTCTCATGGCTCACTAGATGCCCACCATGGAGATCAACCAATCTAGCAAAAGGCTGCAACTTCTTTGCAAGCCTCCTCGCATAATATATTTGAGCAATGATATCATGCCTAGCCATTCCGAGCACCTCAAATCAGTCATAAGCAGGTAAAGTACTCGAGGATGTAGTCATTATGGTATATCATTACTACACATGACAAAAAAATATTCATCTTCTTTTCTGATACGTAAATAGTAAGAATCTACTACCGTATGCACCTAGGGCTACCACCCATTAAGAAAAACAAGAGAATCTACCAACGAAGACCATTGACGGCAGACTGGCTATGTACAAAATAAGCAGTCTATAAAGCTCCAGAACTCATTGGCAAAACACTGTCAAGTATGCTGCTCGAGTATAGTTTTGACTTTTGATATTTAAAGAGTTGAGATATGCGTTCTGAAATGTGATGACATGAAACATGGAAAATGATTCATTGCCTTGCTAAATACAGTGTTTTTGCATCTGCAAATTGTCCTAAAAATAATTTAATATCAGAAAAAAACTAATCAGAGCCTGAAACTCATTATCTGTCAATGGTTCTTTGATTTTTGACTGCTCTCAACTCAATCAATCAATAATGCCATTTCTAAATTTTGGGAAGGTTTTTTTATGTACTGCATACTCAGATGCTTGACAGCATATAGAAAACATGATTTTGACCAAGTATTTTCTGCATGATAGACCCACTCACTTGCATTGCATCCTTACGCATTTTGGCTTCTTTTATACTTACTAGACCAAGACAGATTTCTAACTTTATGAATCATATTATCCTCCACTCAAGTAATTGATAAAATGAAAAGCTGTTTAATTCATCTCAATGAAACCACATGAAAACATAATTTTGTAAGAACCCGCTGTGCTTCAGTGCACCATTCCACACAATCTTTCTTCAAACATGTTCTTTTCTAATGAGTTAGTAGCTTTGTATATTTCATTCGCCTGCATAATAAAAATTTAAAATACAATGTATAGGTAAAAGGAATAATATTAGATTAATGATTTGGCAGAAATCGCGTATTCCACGGAAATAAGATAGAGAACACTATTACCTGCCATGTATGACTGATACAAGAAATCCAGCAGATCTGATTAATTCAATTTCTGTTCGTGTCATCTTATGCGTCCAGCAAGCATTGACTTGACCATCAAAACCATAACTAGACTGCATTCCAGTTGATGATATACCTTTGACGTATTCCTGCAACATGTTTTTTTTTTAAGGTCCAGCGAGAGACATACTTGTGTAATAAATGGAAGGTCAATACAAGTTGCACAGTCACAGTCACAAGCAAATTAACTAGGGGTCTCATATAATTTTTTTTAAGAGCTGAAAACCTGAGGCTAGTCCTAGTCGCATTCTGAGGAGAAACTTCTCTGCAATCATAACTCGCTAGAAGCTGGGAAACATACTTGTATATGATAGTCACATCTATGGATGTCAATGTGTACTTTTAGGTCACCTTCCTGATAAAATGCGAGATATGAGCTTAATTCAGCAATATTTATGCAAACCAAAGGATGCTGAGTTTGCAGCCGTTGCTTACATGGTTGATATTATCTGAAATTTCTTAGTTGTTTTGTTCTATGGTCTTCTAAGGTGTTAGTACGCACCCATCAATATACTATAAGAAATCAGACACTCCTAAGAAGCAAAGTCTAGCAACTTCTTACTGTAAATACAAGGAAAGAAATAAAAAATATTAAGGTTTAAGATTATCACGTTTTTCATACCTGATACAGAATTGCTCTTCTTGTGCTAGACCCAACGTGCTCATCAAGATATTCCTGCAGATCAGAAATAAACATCATGTGAGTTCCTGCAGTCACAAAACTGACTCGAGACACTATCAGAGAGTACACATGCCAAGTTTGTCTTTGCACATTCCATTTGGTTTTTTTAAAGACGCTCCATATCTGGTGGGGAAGATTTCTTTCCATTTTCCAAAGTAGCTATAAGCCTCTTTACAGAATTTCTCCAGAGCTACCCAAATTCCTGGTCTGCTTCTCATCATTTACCTTTGTGTAGTGGGTGTCCAAGTCAACTGCAGCCCTTTGCTCAGGAGTTTTTGCCTTCAAGAAACGGATAGCGACAGATATTGTTCGACTGTCAAGCTGCAAGATACAAAAAATTCATCATTTTTTAATCATGTGACTCGAATTTTAAAACAGGAAAGACAATACCCTCTGGTTCTCGGAAAAGAAAAATGCACTTTATGGCTGGTGACAACCAAATCGCTTAAAATGCGGGTGAGAGCTTACAAAACTAATGGATGTGAAGTGAATTATGATAAGAGAGATTCCCAGTGCACATTAGCACGAGAAACCACTGAGACTGCTATATTTTCTTCACCCCTCTTCGGCAATCTCCATCAATGGTGAAAACAAGAACACTCAAATCAATTACAGAACCAGAGAAGATCTAGTTCTCTCTGTGCCCTCACAATGATGTAATATTAACCTTATATATTGATCATTAGCAGCTCAAAGGCTTATCAAATATTATCAAAAGAAGATCCAACACTAACAAAGAGTGTTACAAATAGCGTTATTAAAACATTGTTTGTTTTTGTGTTTGAAGCTACCTTTGAACGTGTTTCAGTTTCAAAAATACATTTGGCTTGAAAAAACATCAAATTATTTTGATA
>Ga0325404_1005460_pt1 | contig 13389 bp, 11 predicted proteins | sample PopdelMetagenome_18_FD_205664 | JGI IMG/M metagenome (GOLD analysis project Ga0325404, IMG submission 205664) | Populus deltoides microbial communities from Bellville, Georgia, United States - Xylem-Control-R1 | ecosystem: Host-associated > Plants > Phyllosphere > Stem > Wood/Secondary xylem... | reverse complement strand
AGGATGATCACAGACACCCTTCAATTAGGAAAAAAAGAAAAGGAAGAGGAACACGTTAAAAATATACTCACCGCCACGATTTTTTTAAAAACACCACATTAAATCAAAAATATTCGCGGAATAACATATTTAAAACAATTAATGAAATAGTATTTATACATGTTGTGATTATAAAATGCAATATTTATAACTTTTCGCTATTCAAAATAACAATATCTATGAAAAAAATGTTAAATGGATATGAAAGATGAGGGATAAGGAGAGGAAAAAAAAAACTTTATAGACAAATTAAAACTCTAATTACAACATTATTAATACCACAAAAAGATCTCGGTGGAATGAATTTAACAAAACCAATAAATAACATAACAATAAAATGAGTGGGCCACACTTCCCGCTTAAAGATGGTGGATGGCACTTGTTTTTCGCGGCAACTTTGCCCTCACTCGATTGATCATTAGTTATATTTTTTGATATTATTAAATTTATCTTTTTAAGATTTTTTCAGTGTTGTAATAAATTTTTTTGATGAATTTCTAAAATTCTTCTTTTCTTTTACTTCTCTCTCCAGCCCATGCCATATATATATTTTTAATATCGCTATTCTAAATATAACAAGCTATAAATATAATATTTTTTAATTACAACATTTATGGATTATATTATATTATTATTATTATTTGCATTATTTCATCAATATAAAAAAAATACAAAAAAAAAAAGTCATCCACCACATCTTCCTATCATTTGAACAATTCACAAGGACAGCTTTTGTCCTGTTAAATTCTGTTTTAACTTATGGTGTCTGGTCCCACTCGGGTCCATCCTAGCTGGCCTTTCGATGGTTACAGGAATAATTAATACATTGATATGATATTTTAATATAATTTTTATTCATCGAGATTAATTTTTTTTTAATAAGAATTTAGATAGTTTTTCAATTATTTTTTTTATATATTGACAAGGAATTTATAAATTCATCCATCAATATATTCATTAAATTTCTTCTTGTTCGATTGTGTTTTCTTCCGCATCCAAAATAATAACACAAAAAATAAAATCATTTACCTATCTAAAGCAAAGATGAATGGTGGGTGTGAGCAAGGTTTTCACCGTGGGCTCCACTTTCTGTCATTCCTTATTTACCCTGAAAAAGTTGTAGCGGTCTGATCACTTTTTGATGTACAAGATTTGATTTTGACTTGGAAGCAGGAATTGGAAGCATTCTAGAAAGTAGAATAGAATCTCCTGGCGATTCACGTGGTTTATATTAGTTGCGAATCTACAAATGCCAAACCAGTCCAAATTTCATGAACCCTATAATGCCCTTCAAAATCACAGCTATGAACATCACGTGGCATGATTAGATTGAAAGAAAGACCAGAGGCAGGTTGAACCGTAGCAGTCACAGAAGAGCAAAACAAGACCCGGTCTATGATCTTGGTGGGGCTCCCATGGGCATAAACTGAGTGCTGCTAAAGTGATATTTTTGCTAATACAAATATTAGAGGGCATTGACTGAAAATATGGAAATCTACGAGTTGAGGAGAAGCTAGCCTCGGTCTGACATCATGCTGAGCAGGAAACCACCGCCCACAAAGGGGGTTAGAATGCAATAGACGATGCTCTACTTATTTTCTCTTCGGAGATGATGGTATCTACATAAAATGATAAAAAAAAAAATAATAATGGAGAGAATTTGTAGAGAAACAAATTAAAAATGTTACAATTGCTATACCACCTAACTAAATTGCCTAGTGTTTCAAAATTGACTGTCCTTAAAGATAAAACCTTCAAGATCTCTTGACAACAACAGTGGCAAAACATGGATGGTGGATGAACTCAAAGGAAACCTTGAGCGACGGATCGAGAGCTCCGACCTGGCAAATCACATTTAGGGCAATGCTATTGTGTTCTGCAACCTGCTCCAATACGCGGAGTTCAGCTAATCTGTCTGGGTCATTGGAAAAACCACTCCTCACCTCCTTTGCAATATTCTGAGCATCCTTGAAATAATTATACATAACTAATGTCTGTAGACAGAAAGAGAAATCATTTGGGATTTATATAAGAAAAGATCATGTAGCGATAACTAGTAACCATCATAGACTACTTACAGAGAAGCGGGCGCAGGATGTTGATTCCTTGAATGAAGGGTATGAAATGTGATCAGGGATACAAGCTTTTTGTAGAAGTTCAAAATGCTGTATAAACCTCTGGAGAAAAATAAATTTGGCGTGAGAAGAAATGACATCATTGAGCCATCTCGTGGTCGCTTCTGTGCGAGAAATATTTTCTTTATCTGATTTCTAAGCTAATTTTTTTGCTCCTCCAATCAAATGAATTGACTTTAATGCAAAGAAAAGATAACTTGTTAAAATAAACACCGAGCACAATATCTCAGTCAAGACTCTGCAACGCCATATTTCCAACAAACATATCAATTGATCTGAATGGCACCATTCATCTTGGCAACACAGTTAATGCTTAACATTATTTGTGGAGAGAGCAACCATTATTTCCTCTTTTAAACATATGGCATTCTATGATGCTCTACCAAACATTGCCTTATTGTTTATAGGTATGATATTAACTACCATATACACAAGATATACACTTTACCTCATGTTCAGAATTAAATGGGCTGGGAGATTGTAAAACCATCAGTTCATTCCTCAAAGCAGCAAGCAGCTAGACAAATAGAACAAGTCCTTTAGAGCAATTGAGATGACAATGGTGAAACAAACGCATTTTATTTGAAGAGATGGAAGGCATATGTTCTCAGATTCACAATATATAAAAAGACAATATCGATTAAAATAAAATAAAATCCTTTCGAAACCTGCAAAGTAGGGTTAAACTTCCTAGAAGCAAGGGCATATAAAATGGAAAAAAGGACAAATTCCATCCACAGTAACATCAGATTAGGTAGCTCTCGAGAATGGATGCATAACCTCATAAACTAGACCCCCTCTCCCCATGTTTGTTGGTCCATCACAAGAAAGATAAAAATTACCATGATTGATTGTTGAAATTGAAAGAAAGAATCAAGACTTCGGTTTCTACTTCTACATTTTTTAATTGATTGTAATTGAATGAAGTTGTATATACATATATATTATTGCAGTTTAAGAAATTGAGTAAAAGTTTTGGATCAGTTTAGCTTTTGTGCAATGGACATACGATATGAGCCAACAAGTATTAAAAAAAGGACATGTACCAGTGTGAGTCCTTCAGCAAGACATATTTGGCATTGAAGAAACAAGATTGCAGGAGGAATCCTAGTGTCTCTTGCCAGGTCCTTTGGAGAATCCTTTCTTTTCTTTCCCTTTTGTTTAGCTGATTGACAGATGAACATGAATGAAACAAATTGGTGGTGTATGCTAAGGAGATTTTCCAGTGAAGAAACAATTGTATGAGGAATATAAGAAATATTTTATTATCCTGGAACTAAGAGTCTGCCCACACTCAGAGGAACTGGCCCAGTCAGCCCACCAAGTCAATTTTGTTCAATCAATGATCTGAAAATGCTAGAAAACTTTGCAAATGACCCATATGTCAATGTCCTGTTAAGCAACAGCTCATTTACAGACAGACTCATCTAGTCAAATCCTAGACCGAAACCCCAAGGCAATCTAGCAGAATTGTTTTGTGCAGTTTTATGCTTCCAATTTGTCATACTTCAGAAACGTTTTTGCTCCTAAGTTCTGGCCTCTATCCTTGAAAACAAAACATGCGAGAAGTAGAGATATGCTTACCACTGCCATCGCTCACTGTCATCTTCAGATGTGTTTTCTCTGCAAGCCTGATCAGAACAACATACAAATACCAATACACCATGCAATATTCACTGGGAGAATAGAGCTCTAATTCGAAACCCAGAACGAGAAATCGATGGGAAATCCAATAAGTTTGCTCCTCCACCCAAATGAGGATGTGTTTTAATATTCTTGCTGATGCATTCTGCAAAACCAAATAAATTTAATAACTCTATGTAAAGTAAGTATCTCAGCTTATGACATTGGGTGAACAGAAACTGAAACACAGAACTGCTAGAATGCAAAGATAAAAGATTCACAGCTACCCATTTATATCTAGTTCAATAATGAAAAAAATAATAATCTGAATCCACTCTTTTGTACTCATTTAAGCCAAATGGCAATAGAACTAATCATACAAGTATTGTCAAGTTTGGACACATGACGACATGAAATCTCAGAACAAAGAGCCTTCCTCTCAACAAGCAACATCTATGCAAAGCCTTGCGATGAAAATTATAGTAGATTTAATCAGATATAATAAGGATGATTAAACAATTAGAATACTTCTGCCCTACCTTCTGACAGTGTTCAATTACAACTTCATAACAGCTTTATACATGCTAGTTTTCTCACAACAGCTACGCTAATCACACTATGCTTGAATTTCAATGTTCTATTCACAATGGCAGAGTATGATTATGGCATTTCTGTTTTCTCTTTAAGAATAAAAATAAAAATAAGAATGAAACCAAACAGTAAAGCCCCTCAGGCAATTCCCTTTTCTAAATGTATTATAAAGGACCCAAATGGTGAAACCACAAATACTGAGCATCTTGAGGCAATGAAATTGATTCCCAAACTCTTTCACTTTCATCCATACACACGGTTACTTATTCATCTACCAATCTAAATGAGTATGTTTATATGTATAAATTGGAATTATTTATATGATTAAGAATCCGATTTCCTTTTATACACTGGTACTTTTTTGGGTGCAACAATAAGTAAAATGCTCAAGAGAGCAACATACCTCGCCATTTGAAACGCTAGAGCCTTCTCCAAACTCCTTTCTGAAAGCAAGCTCTATCTGCTAACAAACAGATGTAGAACATAAGAATAAACACCACCTGATGTCTGCCAAAATAACTCTGAAAGCAGATACATGGAACCATATAATTTACATTTGGTCTTGAAGAGTTAATAAAAATCATTAAATTGCAAGAAACTCATCAAGCTTGAATAGCCAGATACTTAACAGAATAAGGTGATGTTAAGGTTAGTGGCTGTGGAGGAGCAGACAACATTGCAATAGCAAAACCAGCACTTAAAGCATGGTAACCGTAAACATCAAATAGACCAAAATGAAAAATAAGTAAACAAAATTTTAAGCAGAAAATAATAATACAAGAGACATGCTACACCTTCATAATTTATGTAGACAAGGCAGATTGCATGATAGTTTATACAACTTTGATTAGGTTAAGCATTGTTACTCATTTCCACGATAATGGTTAGGTTCAGGACAGGTTAACATTCAATTATCTCTTCAATAAATATACTAGAAAGCATTGTCATTAAAATAAACGGTGCATTTGAAATGAAATTTGCTTCAGGAACAGAAACAAACAACCCAAGCAGACAAAGTAGACAATACATTAAGGAAGATTACAAACCTGTACATAGATAACACGCCAATCTTGTAAAATCTTTCCGAGTTTACGCCTCTGCCATGCAGCATTTGTGCAAAGAATTTTGAGCATATTGATCACTAACTGCATCACATGTGATAATTGAAAAATTATTAGAAGATAACATGGCATTGACCACCATCACTTTTCATGATATTCAACTTATTTAAATAGGATATGTGATAGTCATGACTTTTCAAATTTGCTTCTTAGTTATTATTATTATTAATAACACGTTATTTTCAAGTGTCATTTTTACAATGGAAAGGCAGCTTCAAAAATTTATAATGGGGAGTGGAGATATAGTAATAAACAATGTTTCTTTAACTAGTGAAAAACTTTACATGGCAGTCACTTTTGAGACTGAGGGAATATAATAAAAGACAACACTTGTCTTCACCTGTCCTAACTGTACAACATATTCATTCTTCTGAATATCATGGTGCAGAAAGACCTCAGGAAGACGTGCAGCTCTAATAATCAGAGAAAACATAGGACACCGCCCGTAGAGTTTTCCATCTTGAACCAACAGAAGCTGTTACAAGTTGTCAAGTTTGAGAGTCCAGAAATGTAATGATTAGTAACTACCAAAAGAATCTTGTACAAAATGGTGAACAAGTTAAACTAGATAAAAAAAAAAAGGGAAGACAAAGTAGGACAGATTATTAGAATGCCAATCACTAAGCATAACTCAAGGAACAAATAATACAGCATTCCATAACAGGCTCATGAACTGAAAAATGGCAACACGTCCATATTCTTCTTCTTTTTTTCAGCTAAAAATTAAAATAACTAGGCCTGGGCTAATAAAAAGTGAAGTGCATAATTCTTTTCAATATGATAAGAGAACCTGGACCCATTAAAAAGGTTAACGAATTCATAAACAAGGAAGCAACCCAGTAGCAGCCATTCTAATAATCAGAAAGATAGCGTGGAAAAAGTCAAAATAACCTGGAGATGTGCTCTTGCAACCAAATCAGGCCGTGCTTTTTGAAATTGAGCCACAAAGCGCAAAAGAACTTCCAAAGAAGGGTCCAACGGGTATGAACATATAATATCTAGATCATGAAGAAGTTTTTCAAAATACTCAATGGCCTGGAAGAACAGAAAGATAAAAACATTAATGAATATGAAATGAAGAAACACCACACTACTAACCATCAAGTTCTAACCTTTTTCCAACTAAGAATTTTAATTGAACGTGGTGGAGTTGGGGCTGAAATTCTGCTGTTTAAACTAGCATCAAACCCAATAGCTTGATGGCCAGAAGCAGTTGTTCTATCTTCTGTACCATCTTCACAAGTTCCATAGGCACTAGACATTAGGAATTCTGCTGATTTAAGAATTATTCCCAGCTCTGAAATGCAGGAAGCTATATGTTTTCTTGCCAACTCTAGACCTCTTCCTTGAGGTCGCCTCATGCAGGTTAAAACATGGAAAAAGTGCTGAAAGCAAGGGAAAGATGGTCAAAATAGGTACAAGACATACCACAAAAGACAAGTACAAAGTGCTGCAAAGCTTAAGCACATAGAACCAAATAAAAAAACAAATGAAGTTGACTCATGGGCGACCATATTTTCTGAAAGTGAGAAAAGGATAGAGAAGACATAAAAGAAGAGGCATACTTGGAAATCCAAGATACCAGGCTACCAGAATTGTGTTATAGTAATATCAGCCAGGAGAAACAAGAAAACGTAGATAATTGATGATTAGAAAGGAAGAAATATCCAATTATAAACCATATCACTGATTCCCCAACATTGAAGTAAGGAAAAGAAAACCCTAATGTTGCAGACAATATTTAAGTCTTTCAAAAGTGACTGTCAAAATGAGAACTTCATCATTTGTTTTCAACAGCATGAGGTTTTTTAACCAGAAGTCAAAGCAGGTGTTTTAAATCCTGACTCCTTGATAAATTTTGGCATTCAATATCTCCAGAATCCTCTATGTAGCTACAAGCCAATCCAACTAAATTTGTGATCTCAATTAGAAAAGAAATAAATCCACTGAACATTCAGGATATGAGCAAACATTATGAAAGAACAGAAAATTAAGCATAGACAGGACCCATATTCACCACAGCACGCATTTTAGAGAAAACACAGGATAAGACCTTACGAAAGCGTAAGCGGCATAACAATGCTTTGCAGTAGCCTTCTTCCAGATCAGAATTAGTTTGTAAAGGCTCTATATCTGCATCAACAAAATCACCATATTAATTAAGAGAAATACGTTGATACATCTTGCCAAGCAGTTAAAGATAGTGTGGAAATATGAATGGTAACAAAACACAACCTTCTCTTTTATGAAACCAGTGCAATTGATGTGAAAGTCACAATTTTACATATTAAGTGACTGGATAAGTAGATGAGATCAAGCTTTTCAACTATACTTTCAAAACAATTCAAAGATCACCCCCTCTATCCTAACAACAGAAATATGTGGCCCTTGTGAATTTTTTTTACTTTAAGTGCTCATTTCATCCAATCCTTCTCAATGTTGATATACAATGCCCCTGTTAAAATTAAATATGTTGTCAGAAAAATACCCTCTAACTGTTTTCTTTTGGATGAAGGGGCTTTACAAGCTCGTAGTTGGCGAGAAATATTCTCTTCAACAGCATTTAACAATGACAAGCACTTTTCATCTCCATCCCCACTCAGGGGAAGGCCATAAGCCATTGTAAAAAGATCCTCTTCCTGCCAAATAACCAATTTGTAAATCATTTTATAAAAAACAAGCACACGAAACAATAAAAAAATTCAAGTATGCAGCACGTCTTGCAATTAGAATGATCATAAAATTTAAAATTAAGATAGCAATCATGCATGATAAAAAAAAAAAGCAAATAATTAATGATACAAAATAAACAGAGGTTAAAGGAGATGTTGGAATACTTTACTTCATGAGTACGTGCATCTGAGACAACTGTAATCACTGCCTTGCATGTTGCACGTATGACTTTGCAATAAGAATGCAGTAGGGCATGTGATGATGTCCTCTCTGGTCTCAGAAGGTAGGCGCAGGAAAAAACAGTTTGTGCCAATGAGTGACCCTTGTGCCATGTTGCCTTCCATGAAAAGACAATTGTTTAGAAACATTATTGTATTACTGATAAGAAGTCAATTTAGGATTTGCCCCACTCCCAGCCCACCTATTGAACCAAAGTCCAGGACCAGGGCTGCTTATGATGTATCAGCTACAAGGAAAAGAAAAGAAACAACACCTACATTCACTCATATTTGCACATTAGAGACGTGTAATTATTAATGCATGCAAATTCCAATGCATGCATGTGCATATAAAGTATATTTTTCATCAAAGATTTCACTTTTTCATCACAAACAGGGCAGGTAAGCATTGGATAAAGAGAAATGTTGATAAACTATATGCGGTAGGGAAAAAAGGGAGTATATGGAAAATATATTCAGTAGATGTTTGAGATAACTTTAAAACAAAACGAATTATAAATAGGTTTCTTTCTTTCAGATAAAAATGCAACTGCCAGGTGGTACTCACACAACTTCCACATTCAATTGTGATGAAATGCTCCTGATCCCGCTAAATTTATGCATCACTAAAGGAAAGAAACCTCTTATTAGAATTAACTCCACAATACCTCACACGTCAAGAGATAGTCCATGATGTCAATCATGCACTGAACATCAGTAGTTTTGTCAGAGCTAATAGGCACAGGCGCCACACCGTCATCAATTGCTTCATCAAAAGAACAGTACCTGTTGACGATACCAGAATCCATCTTCGGGTCCATTATCTAACAAAATCAATTAATACACAAATTAAAGCCAAAAAAATCACTAAACTCATAAATAAATACTGTATTAAAAATGAAAATGTATCAAGTTACCTCTAAAGCAGACATTGCAGCGTAAAGATTGAAATTCTCACCGTGAATTAGCTCACCATCGCGTAAATCTGTTACAAATCATTATTTTAATTAAAATCAATCATTAAAAAAAGAGTCGCATTATACATTTTGCACTAATTAATTAAGTATTAAAGAAAATTCAAATTCTAATAATTGTCGAATCAGTAGTCTAATGCTTGATAATAAAAAAACGAGAGCTCAAATCACAAAAATAAAAGAAATAGCTTAGTTCACGATTAATATTTTACTATTTCAAATGCGATAAAATAAAAATAGAGTTTTAGGAAGTCGAAAAAGAGAAGCTAAATCGGAGACCTTTACAAGCCGCTTCAAGGAGAGAAGACGCGTCAGCCCAGACAGTGTTTGCAGTTGCAGGAATTGATGAGGAAGAGGAGGGTTGATGCAGTGCGTGACGGTCCATCGATGCTTGCTCTGTGCTCTTCCAGTCCGTTGACGAATGTTTAAGCTCTCCTTGAAGTCAGAGAGAGTGAGAGAATTTTTGAGTTTGATGCTTTGATTCCAAGAGCGAGATACTAGAGGGACTGTGCGCGTCTAAAAGTAAAAGAATGGAGGAGAAGGGTTACTGGTTTAGGGCACTTGTCTCGGTTTGGACTTTGTACTTAATTGTGTGCACTTGGTCCTCATACTCTTACGTTTGTCTTCATTTAGTCTTCTTGCTTCTGTTTTTTTCCTTTGTCCTTCCTTTGCTCTCTATAAACCATAGGTATTTTCATCATGTACTCTTAAAAGAAAAGAAAAAAAAAACTTAAAATGAAATTTTTTAGAAAAAAAAATCAAAACTTACATCGGTAGGTTACTAAGTTGATTTTATATAAGCCATATGTATTACATATGATCCATCTTATCTGGGATTGATCCAATCCAAGTTTTTTTAAAAAAAAAACCTAGAACAAGCTTTATATTAACAAATTACCAAGTTAACTTGTCAAGGCTAGTTGTTTTAACTAGGCTGCAAACCAGTATTCATAAATCATCACTTAGGATCCACCCACTTTTTTTTTTCTGTTGTTATTAGTTGGATGAGTTAACATAACCATTTTTTTTTATGATTCGTTCTTCCACTCAGTTGCCATTATAGACAGTGTGCTAGGCGCATATGCATTATCATCCTTTATCAAGCTGTGGTCACTGAGGGTGCTTTCACCTCTGACTGCGTTTTCACATCTGTTTGTCGAGCAGAGCAGAGTTTCTCACAGCACATCGCTGCTTAATTCGTATGATCCATCATGTTATATGGACTGTGGGAGATAAGGATATATCAAAACTACTGTTTTTGTCACATCCACACACAATGGAAAAGGATCATAACCGAGGCTGAAATGAAATGCCTGACTTGGTAAATCTTCAATCAAATGATAGTGTCTATGGCATCCTATGATTAAGCCTCCTTAACCATATCGAATGAAGTATCATATGAATCATATCATATGGCTTTGCCGGTCGATTCAACGTAAAATGTCTCTGTGCTTGGATCACTCTTCTCTGCATTGTAAGGTATCTTTTATGCGAAATCCCTTTTAAAATTGTTTTGATTTCCTGTATCTTCTCCGACGGAATGTTTACGGAGAACTTGCTCCAATCAAGAACATCACTAAATGGCAACGAATAGTTATCGGAAATGATCACAGGAACACACCCCAATTGAATCGCCGTTACCACTCTAGGACTTGCTACTTCATGCCCACTTGGGCACAAGCAAAACTTGCTTTGGCCCATTAACTTGAAGTAAAGATTATTATTTTTCTTCCTTTGAGTGACGTACTCGTGGACTTGAATCTCATCATCCTTGTCTTTCCACCGTTTTAACAAGACCTTCCTTATGCGACCATGAGCTCCGCCGGCGAAAAAGGCAAGGATTGGACGCTTACTTGGGGGCTGGGCGCCTTCACGCGGCAGTCCAAGCTTGCCAACATGAAGGAAGATTTCTGGTACCGAGACATCTCTTTGGGGCTGGAACCCTTCTGATGTATTAGCATTGCAAAGAGCTCTAATAAAATACTTGAAGAGTTCAGGATTGGCTCTTGAGATATCTGGCCCCTAGGATAACAATTCCAAATTAATATAGGATTAGCTTTCATGTAACATCCACTCTAATAATTAGTATAGCTTGTCAAAATACACAGACCAATTTCCTTTTCGATCAGGTCTCGTACAGCTCTCGAACTATTTAATGGATTAAAATTTTTTCTTCTTCTTCAAGCCTTCTACAGGAATCGAGTCCTAGATGATAGAGCTAGTGGAAATCATATATATATATATATAGCCATAAATGAAGTAAGTTTTCCTTACCCAATCATGGCAAGAAATTGAGAAATGGTCAGCTCCATTGGTTCTGTTCCAGTAAGTGTACTTATCAGCTATAACACGAACATAATCTGTGACCAAGGTTTGTAGTTGGTGGCGAGAGAAGGTCGCGCGAGGTTTATAGATATAGTGCATGATATAGGCCACACTTAAAGGGAGAAGAAATGCATGTGCTTCGTCAGGATGGCGAGCAATAAAGTGGCTTTTGCCCCTCTCTATTTCATCAAGAAATTGACCTTCAACGCTATAGATGTTGTTTACTGGTCCACCATGGAGAACAGGTAGTTCTCCTTCCTTATAAACCCATATCTTGAATCTTTTCTCCATCTCTGTGTGACTCCTGAATAAAAATTAATTAATATATATAATAACAAAAATAATTGCAGATTAATTTATTTAGATTTTTTTTTTCTTATTTCTTGTACGTTTGGTTTATCTCCTGTCTGGTGACAAAAGTCCAAGCAATAAACTATACGGGGCAACACAAAACCAACTTTGTTTGGGCACAAGTTATTTGTCAATTAGAAGTATCTCTCAATTATTAGTGATCCGAAAAAATAAATATTTCTCAAATCTAAATTATTGTTCTTGAACCAGCACAAATAGTGATTACAAAACGTCCCAGTCAGGGACGAATTGAGGGCGGCGTCGGCAGTGGCCCTAGCTAGGTCCCTAGTTTTTTTTAAAAAATCAGATTCTTGGAATAATTTCCTAATTCTTGGCCAACTTGTGGCATGATTTTTCCACCATAGCTAGAGTCTTGCACAGATTTGGTAATGTGGTATAGTGAATGCCAAGTTGAGGTCTCATTGGGGTGGTTGAGACCTGAGACCTCTCATTGGCAAGCTGTCAATTTTACTACATATGCAGGCATCTGAAAGAGGGCTGTAAGAGGGGCAAGACAGCTCGCCAATTTAAAAACCAATAAAGCATTAATGTTACTGTCGAGGAAAAAAAGAATTGTGCAGTGGAGTGAAATCTTGTAAGCGAAAATATTACTGCAAAAAGTGCAAAGACAGAGATCTCTACTCCAAACTTAACTGATGAAAAGCATATTGATTTCTGTAGATGACTCCTCTAGGTACGTAACTTCCCTTCTTGTATGATGAAGAGTTCCTTGACCGAATTGCTCTCAAAATGGCATCTCTTGCTCTTGCTAAACCATCTTCAATTCTCTCAAAACCCGTCTTGATTTTCTGCCAACAAAATAAATAAATAAATCAATAACCAAAAAGGGAATCGCAACTCAGGCTCACTCTCTCATGCCTTGCAACCGCTGCAAATCTGGGGCTAAAACTTACTGTAATATTCTGTACTGCCAATAGAACAGGTGAACGTGATGGTCGGAGCCTTTCATCAAAAGGGCTTACTTTGATCTTCCAAGTGATTTGCGCATCCTGGCCAACACCAAGAGTGGTGTTTGGTGGTGGTAGCAGCAGAATTGTTGATGGATAAGGTTGAAAATTAGGCGTATAAAAAGAAGACAAACGGCTGGAAATATTGATAGGCTGGTAAAAGGGAGATAAGCAGACGAGAAGCAAAGTGGAAAGAAAAGCTGATTGCAGTAGACAATTTATGGGAGAGCTAAGAAAAGTTGCCATTGCTTCTCCTTCTCTTTCAGTACTTGGTTTTTTTCCTTGTACTGATCACGGAGACAGAGGTGGACAAGCATGGTAGGGTATCTTCATAAGTTCATCAAAGACTAGCAGTGGCACTTTTTATTGAT
>Ga0325404_1005458_pt1 | contig 13389 bp, 8 predicted proteins | sample PopdelMetagenome_18_FD_205664 | JGI IMG/M metagenome (GOLD analysis project Ga0325404, IMG submission 205664) | Populus deltoides microbial communities from Bellville, Georgia, United States - Xylem-Control-R1 | ecosystem: Host-associated > Plants > Phyllosphere > Stem > Wood/Secondary xylem... | reverse complement strand
GCAAAATAAAAGAACGAGAGAAGGAGCACAAGTGAGAGCAGAGAGGGGGAGAACAACAGAACAAGAAAGAGAGAGCAAAAGGGGAGAGTGCATAAAAGAGGAATAGAGAGAAAGAAGAGAGGAGCAGAATAGGGATAGAGAGGAGAGAACCGAGAGAGGAAAAAAAGAAGAAGAAGAGAAGAAAAAGCAGAAAAAAAACAAAGGAAGAAACGGTGAGAACCATCATCGTCAGCGCCTCCATCGTCGCTAGCAGCTATGTCCTGCCACCTCCATTGCCGCCAGCAACACCATGAGCCACCTCAAACCTTCTTCCCTCTCCTCCTCAACCTCCTTTTTCTTCTTCTGCGTCTTCTTCTCCACTATTCACGTTACATGTGAATAGTGGAGAAGCCCACTTTTAATTGTCGGCCCTGCCCAAAATGGTTGGGTTGGGTCCAGCCCAATTTAAAAAAAATTCCTTTTCAAAAATTGTAATTGTTTTCTGTGTTTTTTTTACTAAATTTTGCTTAGTATTTGGTTGGTATTTTTATACTAAAAAAAATACAAATCCGATATTAAAATACCTTGTTTTCGTCAAAACTTCCAAAATACAAAAAACAAATTTAAAAAAAGAAGAAGAAAAGAAGAAAAAACAGAAAAAAATAGGGGAAGAAACGGTGAGAACCGTCATCGTCGGCACCTCCACCGTCGCCAGCAGCTGCGTCCTGCCACCTCCACCACCACCACCAGCACCGTGAGCACAACTTTTGCTCACAAAACTATAACACGAAGAATCCTTCGATGTTTTGCTTTCTTCCAAAACCATACATAATCTCATATGTTTTCAAGGATATTTTTTTGGGACATTCAAAGTGAGTACAAAAAAACAGAAATCATATTGATGTTTGTCCAAAACAAACGAATTCTGAAAATTCAAGTGATTTCTTAGAAGGGTAACCATACACTTAGAAAACTTGAAAAACAAGCAAAAACAAAAAAAAAACAAAAACAAAAAAACACTATGAGGTGACTCCAAAGCTGAGTTTTATTTGAATGAATAATCACTTTGCATACTCGCATGAAAGCAAGGTTTACCCGCTCCTAAATGCATGCATATGAGATGAGAAAATGTCATCTTTGATAATCCTTTCACAAGGCTGAAATATATCATTTGCAGTCCCATTTTAAGCCTATTACATTTTTTAACATAACCTTGACTAGTATCATGCCCATCACTAGGGGGCAAGTGCGAAAAAAACTCAATGATCAAAGCTGCCCTCGCAAAGCTAGTGCATGATAAAGAAAATTCAAATGATCCAAGAGATTTGAGCTTCTCATAAAAACAACTGAGGTAATTATGTTCAACCAAACAAAATAAAGAAAACAAAGAGAAAAAGCCCAAACCCGACACTAGGGGGCATGACAAACGATTTTGGAAAGAAATTCAAAAGAAAAAAGTTAAAAAACAAGCACAAGTGATCCTTAGTCTTGAAATCTCTTAAACACCTTTTGAGCCTGCAAAATATTCTTTTCTTCGTAACCAATAGCCAAAGCCTACATTACATACCTAATCAAGCCCTTTCTGATCAAAGGCAAGCAATCCGGATCGGTAGGCAATGCTTTCTCGTGCGGGTCAAATCATTATTCATGAAAATAAAATAAATGCTTTGAACCGATTCGGTTCTCAATAACCCTCAAATTGGAATTTAAACCTTTTATGACCAACCAAATGTCACTTCATGTTTTTCACTAAAAGCAAAACAAAAGGTTTTCATCACTTCTGATAACCTCTCTATAGGAATCACTTGAGTTTCTTCAGAACGAGTTTGTCTTGAATCGATGTCAAAATAATTTGTGTCTGGAATAGCTTTGAAATTCCAAAAATTCTGCATGAAAACAACTCCTTACAAATAACTCAAACCTTCTTTCACATAGCCTCATCCCCAAAGAAAATCCAAATTAAAACACTTGGGGGCATGATCAAGCTGGGGGGCAATAAAAGAATACCGGTAGGGCTGGCTCCATGATTCCTTTTCTAAGAAAAATGGCGGGCAAAATTGGCAACCCTTGAGATAAAGAGTGGAGGACAAAGAAGTATGATGATATCAAGCCCTTTCTAAAGGTCAAAATCACAAGAAGTGACTCGAGTAAGCAAGAGTGAAAAGGTCATCGAAGTTTACTATCAACATTTCATTTTTTAGAAAAGAAAAACTCCATGAAGAAATGGGGACCTATGTTTCTCAGGTAATACATGCATATCAATCATAATGCATTTGCTTTCAACATTGACAGATCAGTGTTTCACCATCAACTTTTAAATAGTGTGTATTCTAACCCTACCTCCTTTTGAGTGCGCCTTTGAGCCCTCACTCCCTTTTAAGTGCGCCTTTGAGCCCTCACCACTTGGGTAGTGCGTTTTCTAACCCTACCAGCTTTTAAGTGTGCCTTTGAGCCCTCACCATTAGGTAGTGTGTTTTCTAACCCTACCTTTCTTTTTAGTGCGCTTTTGAGCCCTCACTCCCTTTTCAGTGTGCCTTTGAGCCCTCACCACTTGGGTAGTGCGTTTTCTAACCCTACCACCTTTTGAGTGTGCCTTTGAGCCCTCACCATTTGGGTAGCCCTCACCACTTGGGTAGTGCGTTTTCTAACCCTACCTCCTTTTCAAATGCGTCGTTGAGCCGTCGCTTCCTTTTGAGTGTGTCTTTGAGCCCTCACCTCACAGGTAGTGCCTTTTCTAACCTTACCTCCTTTCGAGTGCACCTTTGAGCCCTCGCCATCTTTTTTTTTTGGTAGGTCACCCATTACAATTTGACCAATTCTCCATGTTTTTATCTGGGTAGGTCACCCATTACAATGAGACCATTCCTTCACCTGGGTAGGTCACTCATTACAATGAGATCATTCCTTCACCTGGGTAGGTCACCCATTAAATGAGACCGCTCTTTCCTTTTCTTTTTTTTTGGTAGGTCACCCATTACAATTCGACCATTCTCTATTTTTTTTATTTGGGTAGGTCACCAATTTACTTCTTAATATTTTAACAATTTGAATACTTATTACTCATTAATACTTATGCCCTTGCATTATCACATATTAAGCTCTAGATTTCCAATACTTAACTTTTCCACATAAGAAATATTATCATGCAGGCTAATTCCATGCACACACATATTATGTTTTCTTTTTCACATGAAAATCACTCATCTTTTCCAAGATAATTAAGTTTTGGGATGCCCAAAATAACCCCCCTACCTCCCGTAATAGGGCTATCACGATAGCCATATATTAGATTTTTTTTTTTACCATTAAAGATTTTTTAAAGTCTTTCTCAATCAAGGCTGCTACTTCAGCCCTTGCTTTTACTAACTTAGGGTGCCAAGACAGCCATTAATTAACAAAATTTAAGCTATTATAACAATTCTTATTAGGCTATATGTGTATACATTACTTCAGATTAAGTGTTTCAATCATCATCATTAAGCACACTTATTATATTAAATTAAATCAAATAATTTTCATTTCCTTTAAACAAATCTAAAAGAACAAAACAAAACAAAACAAAATACAAAACCAACTAAAATTAGACAATAACCAAAACGGTCTAGCCGTTTCTCAAAATGGCTAGTCTATTTCTAGAAAAAAAAATTTCTTCTTTCTTTCTCTAGCTCAAACCTTCATCCTTAAATTCTTGAGTTTTTCTTTTAAGATCATTTCATACTTATTCAAGTTACATACTTAACATATCAAATGATGAATTATTAAAGGACATACACTCAAATACTACAAATCCCTATTTCTCTTACAAAACTCATTGAGGCCAAAACCCTTCATCTTCCTCCCTAAAGGTTTCTTCTCAATTCTTCCACAAGATTACCCTTAATTTTATTCCATAATCATAAAATTTTATTGTTTCTTATGGAAATATGATTTTCTCCAATATTATTCAAAACCTTAGAATTAAAGAATTCAACTCATTTTTCCATCTAGTTTCATGCCTAAACTTAAATTTATCACATCCTTGATGTTTGTACCACAATAATCATACATAAATTCAAGCAAAGATTACACATAAAGTTTTCCCTAATTAGCCAAACCTAATTAAGGTTTCTACCCTTGAATTTTTCTTTAATTTGTTGTTTATTTCTTCTAAATACTTCTTATTACAATATTATTTAATGAAATCTTTACCAAATCACTAAGGTTTTTCCAATCTACATGAACCCTAATTTTTTAAAAACAAATTAGATCTTTTCTCTTTTTCTTCAAGTTTAAAAAGAATAAGAGAATAAGGATGTCAAGACACCTTACCAATAAATCTTAAATATAAAGGATCACTTTCTTGATTTATTTCCCTTCTTCTCCGATTCTTCCTACTTTTCTTTAATGTCCTTGAATTCCTACTTACGTAATGTTTTTACTACTAATCTCTCTCTCTATGTTTCTCTCAATTTCCTTTTCTGATTTGTTCGCTCTTAGAATTAAAAAGTCACAGAAAGTTCTCCCTTCCCCTTCTCCCTTTTATTTAAGGTGACCGTTTCTCTCTTTACAAGAGAGGTCATTACTTTTTGTTATTCTATTATTTTTATTTTTTCTCTTATTTTTCTTAAATTCATTTTACTCCCCATTTTAATTTCCATCTCTAACATTCGGCCCTAATCCTCTTTTCTTCAACCATTTCAGTCTTTCTTTCCTTTTATTTTAGACCCTCTAACAAAATACTATTTATATTGTATTATACTTCTTACAATAAAAGCATAGGATTTTACAGAGTTTTTTGTGTGCAAATCAACATAAGTATTTCTTGACGAACCCTTTTTAAGTAGATGCATCATCACAATATTTTTATGGTGGAATTTATTATTCTCATACTTCACACATAGACATCTAATTTTATTTGCACTAATATTATTCATATTAAAAAGTACAAAATTAATAAAACTCTCAACTCCTTGCAGATAATCTTGCGTATACAATCTTTCGAGTAAATCTCGATACATCTAAAAATAATTATTTATTCCTTATGAAATGTGTATAGAATAATATTGATTTTATCAATTCCATAAAAAAATCAATTTTCCCTAAATTTCTAACTTAATAATATTTATAAAATGTTTTTGGTACCCATTAAAAACAACCCATTATATTTTTAATTATAACACATCTAAGTTACAAAATCAAATTTAATTTTATCAAATGACATCAAAATCAGTTTTTTTTATTATTAGAATGTGGACAACGAAATATTTTTTTTCTTTTCCTTTTTCAGTGACGTTTTATCTTATCTCTCAATATACAAGGATCAAAGCACAAATAAAATAAAATTTAGGACCTAGAGATAAAAATTTTAAACAATAAAGATAAAATATAAATATGTGAAATTTTAAAACATCAAGATCAAAACTAGTTTTCCGCATCTCTTGAACAGTAAAAATAAAACTTCTATTTTTTTAATTTTTATCCTTGTTCTTTTAATTTTTTTCTCAGCAATGAATTAATTTTATTTTATATAAAATTGGTCTTCAATTAACTGATAGAACACTCCTAAGAACATCGAACACTCCTAAGAACCTCGCTCTTACAATAGAATGCAAATAAAAGCAGATAATAATATATAAATCGATACAAACATCAAGCAAGTGCAAGGATGAAATAGCCCAAAAAAAAAAGTGATGACAATAAAACACTGTAGTGCATAAAGCGTCATCTGGGTTCTGTTTTAGGTTTTTTTTTTTTTTTTGTAATTGTAATTTTAATGTAATGCTAATTTTGGCTAATGCCAAATGGTCTTCCAAAAAAGAAAAAAACGAATGGTAAAATGTTCGTATCTTTCAGACATAAAAAAGAAAAAAGAAATATATTTATACATGACAATAATAAACAAAAGTGAGTTTAAATAATAATGCCCATGTTATCTCTCCCTACTAACACAGTACAGTTAGACTATTTCATTTTGCTGCAGATCATGAAGTACAGTTAGACTATTTCATTTTGCTGCAGATCATGAACTACAAGAGCTATATCGTAATTACCAACCCATCCTCCTCTTCATTTTGAGTTTTCTGCCTTTTTGTGCTCTTCACATTGGCTCCTCCTTGCAACCGAGTACTGTTCTTGACACCTTCACAATCCTTGCATTTCTTGATCTATATATCTCGGCAAGAAACAATTAAAACTTTGATTTTCTTTACATGGCAAATTGAAAAGAGAATGCAAGACGTAACTATAGTGACATTATTTTGAGCAATTATATAAAAGAGTTGTGGTTGAAATTGAATATTATGACTAGTTTTGACAAATCATTATTGCTTTTGCTGCCATATTACCTCATCAGGTTGCAGCTTGGCCAACACCTTTTGGATTGCATCGAATGACCTACTCTCATTCTTAGTATAATTGAGCACAGAGGGATTTAGGTTTGTTGGAGGAGCTAGGACTCGCAACTTGTTGATCCGTTCCGTTGCCAGTGTCTAAGAGAAATTCAAAAGAAACATGTGAAATCCAAAAAATAACAATAACGCCTTACTTTTAGTCAATAATACCATTATACCTGCAACAACGGAACACATGCATTCAAGGACACGTAGAATTTGTTCTGATATGCCAACTTGCTTGCTGCTTTTTCTAGAGATATATGTAAATAGTCATATGCAGCCCGTCCCCAGGCATACGAGCCAAAATCATGTAGATTTTCCAGGAATTTGAGCGGCCACCAATATATATATTTGGAAGCGGATGGAAAGAAATATATATTGAACATGTATACAATGGATAGACGAAGGAAGTCCTCAGCTTCCCCTTTTCCACCGACACTCATCAGGTTTAGTTTTTGCAGAAGCAAACTTTCAGGTATCAAAGAGGAACTTTTGAGTTCTCCATCATCCTTTTCGTTACTGGCATCTGTTGACTTCTCTTTGATTCTTGCATTTCCATTCACTATTTCAAAGTACTTCCATATAATTTGAGGATAAATATGCCCTCCCAAAATATTCATGTCCACCCTTTTCCCTTCAAAGCTGAGTCCAATGCATTTCTCAATTTCTTTGCCACAGAACTTGAGTGGCTGGCCTGCTACAATAAATGCATCCTTTTCAGAATCATAGCATTCAATAAGAGCTGCTGCCAGATTGCGATTAATGGGGCATCTAGGAATATCAAGGAAGGCAGAGAAGATTGAATTTTCAATTATGCTTCTCTTCTTCCCCTTTAAGTTTGAAAGAAACTCATGCATTTTCCGCTGACTGCACCTAGTGTCCATGGCTTGTTTTCCCTCAAACTTAAGTTCTCGTCTACCCTGCAAAAAGAAAAGGAAAAACTTTATTAAACAAAAATATCATCAACAAAGAACTGCTCCAGTAAATCATGAGGCAAGAGAAATCACATTACAAAATACAATCAACCAAGAGGCGAAGAAGGCAACATCAATTGGAATACTAAGCATCTGGTCTTTTCTTACCCTTTCTCTACTTCTCACACGCTCCCTTAGGAAATGTACATCTTCCTTTTGACTTTTCTTCTCTTTGAAAACCTTCTTTTTGGCCTTCTTGCCTTCCTCACTATGGTACTCTTGAAAACCCTGCTCTTTACAACCTTCTTCTCTATTGATTTTCTCCTTTCTGTCTTCCTTGCTATTCTCCTCTCCAAAAACCTGCTTTTCGCTGCCTTCTTCTCCATCATTCTTCTCCTTCACAACTGGCTGTGAAGCAAATGCATTGTAAATCCAACTGGACTGTAAAACTCAAATGCCTTGCTTCACACTTGTAAAGTAATTTAACAGAAAAATCACGCAGCCAGAAAAACTCTTCGCAGCAACTATGACAATGGTCACATTACAAAATTTAGATTTACAAAGAAGCAAGGAAAAAATTGTGGAACGCTAACCTTCTGCTTCGTTTTGACCCCTTTTCTACTTCTCTTCTGTTTCATAAACTCCCTTAGGAAAATCTCACCTTCCTCTTTAAGTGTCTTCTCTTCGAAATCCTTTTCTTTGATCTTTCTGCTCTCCTCTCTATTCCCCTCCTTTTCAAAAACCTGATATCCACAGCCTTCTCCTCTATCATTGTTATCCTTCACAACTAGCTGCAAGGAGAATGTATGGTGAATCCTACTGATTAAAGTGATCCTATTTTCATGTGAAATGAGATAAATACAACAACCTCAGTATGACTTCCTGAATCCTGCAGCTTGCCGCTAATATGTGTCTGGCCACAATAATTTGCCTGAGGCACGTAGGGAGCATTTTCTTTGATCGTTCTGCTTTCCTCTCTATTCCCCACCTTTTCAAAAACCTGATATCCACAGCCTTCTCCTCTATCACTGTTATCCTTCACAACTAGCTGCATGGAGAATGTATTGTGAATCCTACTATTAAAGTGATCCTATTTTCATGTGAAATGAGATAAATACAACAACCTCAGTATGACTTCCTGAATCCTGCAGCTTGCCCCTAATATGTGTCTGGCCACAATAATTTGCCTGAGGCATGTAGGGAGCAAGCTTTGATCCACAATTTTCAAATATTCTCTCTCCAAGCTTTTGTGCAATAGGCAAAACATCCTGGTGAAAAAAGAAAAGAAAAAAATACCTGATCATTTAATAATAAAGCATCTATACAAGTTTGACAGGAAAAAAGAAAAAAAAAAGTTGATTATATATTCACCTGGTTTCTGTTTCTTATACAGTCCAAAAGGAGGTTGACAATCTCCAATGGGATCTCTTTAATTTCGTCCAAGATTATAATCATAATTAGCCCCATAGATGAATATACAATGTCAGGATGGTGTTCCCTAAAAAATGTGCACATTCAGTTCAACAGTTATAATCCATGCTATGAAAAAGAAATGCATTATACACTTGTGAGTTACAATCTTTTCCATGAAACACTCAGATTTATTGGCATACTATCATACTTAAATAAAATCAAGCACGTGCAACTGATACATTATTTCCCATAGAAGGGGGGAAAACTCATTGATACTTTTCGAAATCTGCATATCTGCCTTTTTTGGTTCAGCAAGCATAGTACAACTGAAAGACGGACCAGAAGGTTTATAATAAAGGAAACAATTCTTAAGTAACAGAAGCATGAAGAGTGACAAAAAAAAAAAGCATTGCAATATGAATCATTGCCAACAAGCTATGCTTCATGAGTGGGTTACTTAGTGTGTTACAAAAACAGATGGAAAAAAAAATAGCATTCAAGTCCTAATTATTTAAAACCAACTATATGTGGCAAAATATTAAAGATCGAAGACCACCTGAACAAAAGCTGAAAAAGTAACAAAACTAATTTACTCGAGAATTAGCTGAGACAAGTTGACTGAAAAAGAAAACATTTGCACTCGGTCAATCTCACCTTATATTTGTCAAAAAATGTTTAAACATCTCCATGATCAAGGAATAACATTGAAGATCCACCATCAAGACGCATGATCTGACATTTGCAAACTTTTCTAGAATCAAAACCCTTTTATGGTATGAAGGGCTTGAGGTGTCAGATATATTTTCAAATGAAGCTACAATCAGCTGTAAAATTTCCTGTAAAACAATCCAATGTTAGATAAAACACGTAAAAGCAAAATACACATACACAAGACTATGAAAATTGAAAACACGGTCAGTTTAAAGTATCTTGGCATACGCACAAGACTATGCAATTACAATCATGCACCAAATAAATTCTTAGTCCCTTTGGAAATAGAAACATGAGACACATAAAGGGGTAGGTACCTTCATTTGTTCATCATCATATGAAAAGGTTTGTGCCGTTATTATTAGAATATGATTGAAGCATGATGCAACAGAAACTTTCACATCCACATCCGAATGATTCAAAAGTTCTTTGGCCATAAGTGCCTTCATTGCAAGCTCTACTGCCCTTTGCATTGACTTGGAAGGAGACTGATTCACTCTCTTTAAACAATCCTCAAGTTTCTAAGAAAAAGGAAAAGAAAACAAAAGGAAAATGAATGAGACAATGCATTTGCATCTGCATTTAAACAGAGAGAGACAAGAAGAATTGAGCTTAACAGATAGTAAATAGAGGGTAATAGATAAAACACTCCAACCGACATCTTCACCTCGGAGGTTGAGACATTTAACTTTTAGGTATTGTGTGACATTTCCCAGTACAAGTCAGATAATCAACAAGATTACTAGGAACCTCAGGTTGATCAAAATTATTGACAGTCAAATAACAAAAAGAAGTCCAAAACGCATTCTAGATTGCATTCAAACTGAATATTGGCATAACCACAGCAGGACAAACTTCAACCAATTCCATTTCAAGAACTTTATTTTACTTCAAGTTGGACTCAAAACCCAAAATTAAAGTGTACATGCAACATCAACCTCAGAACACCCTTGTAACTTTAAAAGAAATGCAGTGCAAAATTGGAAAAGAAAATTTGATATATAATATCAACCAAAACCAAAGCTTACAATAAGATGCACCCGCACATTGAAGTCGAACCAAACTAATCTGATATGGTCACACCTAAGTTTCATTAAACAAACTAAAAAAAAAAAACACCTCCTAAAAAAGAGCAGACTGTAGCCGATTCAAGATAGTTGTAATTTATTTCCCACCCACATAAAAAAATGTTGGCAGAAACAGAAAACTTAATTTAATAAAAAAGCTCAATTACTTAGAAAACAGAAACCCTAAAACACACCCTTTATTATTCCAAAAAAAACATACAGTAGAGAAAGAGTAAAGTGGAGAGATGATAAAAGAAAAAAAATTACCTCAAGCAAAAGAAGGAGTTGTGAAACGGAAGATGGAGATGAAAGAAGTGCATTTCCAGCCAACTTGATTTCATCTTCCAGCTCTTTTTCCTCTCTTTCCATTTCTCCTATCGCCTTTTCTGATTGCCTAGAAAAGGGTTACTGAAAGAAAACAAGAGAAGAAAGATAAAGAAACAGTACCTGTAATAATAAAGCTTCTTATAGTTTAAAAAAGCGTTGTACGGTGGCTTGTTAAGCGGATTGTTTAAAAAAAAAAATTGTTCGCGAAGCAGCACGTTGTGTTGTTGGAAAATCCATAACCCAATTCCATAATCTCTAACAATCATAAATTTTAAAACCCTCTAAACTTAAATCCATGAGTGTAATCCAAAACTCAAAATCAATAATTCAACATGGTGGTGAAAAAAGCAAAGGATGTAGGAGAAAGTCCAATAAAAAATCTAATTATTAATGTTGTTTTTATTTGTTAATTATAACTGTGATATTTTAACATTGATTTTTTTTTTGTAATTATAACGGTAATTTGTATAATAATTTTTTATTTTTTTACTTATTAATTATAAAAATAATTAATGTTGTCGATAATAGAATAGAACAATGTGTCTTTTTTAACATGTAAATATCTTATTTGAAATTACAAAAAACATGTTTATGATTTTTAAATGTTCATAGGTAAATTAAAATTTTAAATTCTATTTATCCAAAATAAATATGAAAATTCATAAAATATAAGTTTATTAAAATCAACCAAATAATTGGCCAAAATAACTTTACAAAAGTAATAAAAAAAAACTTCATAACTAAAAAAAATAACACAATATAAATGTTCTCTCAACAAATATATGAGTCTATCTATATTTGCGATGACGAGTGGTTGGGTCAGTTTTATCAATAGCATGGCTTCCACTTGTCTATGTGGCCTTATTCTTTGAGACAACATCATCAAGATTTAATGTCTCTCTTAACAACTCAAGTATAATGTAACATGTCTTGAGCCAAAAAGATTGATAATAATAAGCAAGTTCATCATCATCTTCAAAATCATGAAGATCAACCATGATATGTCAATCATCATATAACAACAAACCAACCTAATACTAAGCAAATACATTTATTAATTCATAAGTAAAACATTTTGGTTATAACATATTACATATAAAAAGTAACAAATACCTATAATATTTTGAATCTAACATATATATGGCTCATACTCCGGGGCGGAGCTAGGATTATTTGTTATAGGGATTTATTATATATAAGTTGTAAAAATAAAATAAAAACTGCTTGATTTAGTTTTATTTAAAGAACGTATTACAAAATATATAATAATATTTGTACCTATTAAATACAAACATACAAAGTATATAAGAAACATTAACTAAAACGAAGTATTATTTATGTTTAATAAACTTTGAAATAAAATAATAAATAATAATTCTTACATATTTTATTTTAATTGTGCTCGTTGTTCTTTCATAGAATAGAAATCATCGATTATCATATCAATTGGGAATCTTTCAGCAATTTCTTTTTCTATATAGACAATCAAACAATTTGCAAGAAAATCATCCTCCATCCGATTGCGAAGTCTTGTTTTAACAATCTTCATCGCTGAGAAAGCTCGTTCAGTAGTTGCTGTCGAAACAGGAAGAGTCAAGATAAGCCGAATCAACCTGTCAATGAGTGGATAAATTGTTGATTTTTCTGTTTCAACCAATCCTTGACATAAATCTGCAATCGATGACATATTCTTTAACTTTGGATGATTGGGTACATCAAGCTCATAATGTTGCAACTGAAATCTCAAATGAATTTTTTCTTGGTCAGAAAAATCTTCAGGATAGAACTTGTCAACAAGTAAGCATATATCTTCAACATTGAATAATTTATAGCTATTTCCAGGATCTAAAGATGTGCTCAATTTAAGAAGCTCGATCGCCTGCTCATTGAATCTATTATTTAGCTCTTGCAATTGGTAATCAATGATAGCTGTAAATATATCAACTCGGTAGTGATACTCAACTATTACTGATTTTGTTTTACGACGAGATCGTCCCACACTAGAAAAACAAGCATCCATACCAGGAACTTCAATGTCTTGATACTTACAAAATGATGTCACATCTTCTAAAAGAGTTTCCCAACCATCGTCTCTTAACTTCTGAATTAAAGTCTTTATGCTAGTCACCAAATGCATAGCAGTTAAAATGTCCTGAGATTTTTGTTGCAATGCTTGACAAAGCACATCAGTAATTCCCATAACATTCTTCATTATATGTAAGAAGAATGCAAAATCAAATGACATTAACAACTTAAATGAAAAGGCTGCATCACCACGTTGAGAATAAGTAGATCCATCTAAAGCAATGTTTTCAAGAACCAAGCAAGTTACCCCATATATTTTTATTAAACTGCAAATTAATTTGAAATGCGAACTCCATCTGCTATCTCCAGGTCGTTGCAAACCACCTACTTGATTAACTCCTTTACCCGTTTCAGTCTCACCAATATCAACTAGATGCTCAATTGTAGCTGCTTGAAAAGCCCGTAACTCATCATTATGCTTGCAAGAAGCACTAACAATGTTAATAATAAAGATCAAATTCTGAAAGAAAGTGTGAACATCAGACATTTCTCTAGCTGCAGCAATAAAAGCCAATTGTAACT
>Ga0325404_1005457_pt1 | contig 13390 bp, 12 predicted proteins | sample PopdelMetagenome_18_FD_205664 | JGI IMG/M metagenome (GOLD analysis project Ga0325404, IMG submission 205664) | Populus deltoides microbial communities from Bellville, Georgia, United States - Xylem-Control-R1 | ecosystem: Host-associated > Plants > Phyllosphere > Stem > Wood/Secondary xylem... | reverse complement strand
GACTCAATCACTTGTAACTCCTATTTTCTAGGCACACGTTTGTATATATATACTTGATGTAAACACTTCTGTGTTAAGGTGAAATTAATAAAACAGTTCTTCATTCTTCTTCATTATCTAGTTTTCACTTTTCTTTTCTTTTCTTTTAGGTAACAGGGCCATGCAGTGCAAACTTTACTCTGAAATGCATGAATTAATTCCAGAATAAAGGCAGTAAATTTGAAATGCATGGAGAAGGCTCTGTAGAATCTGCCACGGGAAAAAACAAAGTTGCATTTGGAAAGGTAATAAAGAAGTGGTTGCACCGAAGTTTCTGTTGATTCTCAGTGGTCCATGGCAAACATTAATAAGTTGTCTCACCTGTGTTCTCGTCGTGAAATTAAAGCTGTACCTTAACCTGGAGTGAAAAGAGTTCTTTTCTCGAACGGAAAAAAAGTTGACCCCTTCCTTGGAAAATTCCGTAGACTGTGGGGACCGAGTATAGCTTTCGATCTTTTAAGTTCTTGCTAGCAGACAATTTTTTTCTAGTGATGTTTAGAAATACTTTGATTTTTTTAAGATTAAAATTAGGAAAAAAAAAAACTGAAGCTTACTATTTAAAAATAATAGTTCTTCATTCAGAAAAATAGTAGAACTAGTTTTTTAGTTTTCTAAAATCATAGTGATCTGAAAAAACATTTTAGAGGTTTTTCAGTCGAAATATTTCACTATTTTTCAAATAAAATAAAAACATGAATAATAATTCTTTTCTTTGATATAAAACCACATTTGGGCCATTTTTAACAATGTAAAATATCAAAATCATTTTTTTATATTTAGTTAGTGTCATAAATTTAATTTTTATTATAAATCAAATCTATTTTCTTAAGTTAAAAATATAAGATTTTCATGACAATCTATAATTTGAATGAAATACAATTAATGTTGTATAACTAGATTATCATGTGTATAGAAATATTAAGATGACTGTTGTAAATTTCAATCTTGATATTCTATAGTTGTAAGCATAATCTTTCTTATTTTTATGAGAAAAATCAATCTTGTTTTTGAAAAAATAAATAAATATTTTTATTTTTCTACTGATAAAGAAAAACTGAAAAAGCAAAAGAAAACTGGAATTAGAAAAGGAAAATATTTTTCTATTATTGAATATAGCCTTGATATTCTTTTTTGAAAGTGTACCAATGACAGTTTTTTAAAAATATCACATCAAGTTACCGAAAACAAAATCAATTGTATTTTGTTAATAGAATAACCGCGTGCTTGGCTTTCTACTGTAGGCTCATATATCGAATGGACGGCTTGATTTTAAATAAAACAAGAGAGTTAAATGGTTCAAATCCACACAAGAGAGGAGCAGATGACCCTGTACGATATAAAAATCTGTTTGTTTTCGAAAAATTTTATTTTATAGTGAACAGTGCCTGATAACTTTTAATTCACCTGGGCACTGTTCACTTCAAAAGTGAACAGTGCCCTGAAATGAACAGTATTCAGATGAATTAATTTATTGGGCACTGTTTACGTGAACAGTGCTATTCACTTGGCACTGTTCACGATGAAAAAAATAATATTTTTTATGTTTTATTTAAAAATTAGAAAGAAATCGATAAAAAAATTCAGTTTTTTTAAATTTAAAAATATTTCTATCCTTGAAACAAATTTATCTCTCGCTAGTTTAAGCTCTACTTGCGAGAGTGTTTGGGTATGCATTTCAATTTGTGTTTTGTTAAATTTTGAATTATTTTTTGTTTTTTTGTTAAAATTAAGTGCGGTTTGTATTTTTTAGATCGTTTTGATATGCTGATGTTAAAAATGATTTTTAAAAAATAAAAAAACATTATTAATATATATTTTAACATGAAAAATTATTTAAAAAACAACCACTATCACACTACTACGCACACTCATTGTGCCAAAACGGCAACTAATCCTGCAGGTGGGAAAGAAGAAGAGGTGGATTTAGGAAGGCATGGCAAAGTAAGGGGTGGGTGATATTATATGGGCCACACGCACCACATCCATGACTCTCCACTCTTCATCACCCGTTTTTGCACGGTTCTGATCTCACCAAACCCAAACAGCCGATCACCAAACTCAAATAGCCAAATGTATGGCCCGTAAGCAGCCAATTGTGTTCTGAGTTGGTACCGGGTATGATATCATATAAAAAAAGAAAAAAAAATAAAAAATAAAATAATTTTTTTCTTCTTTTTTTAAATAATTTTCTTAGAAAATAAATTATTTAAAAGTAAATTATTTTTTAATATTTAATAATATCATAAAAAATAAGATGAAAAATAATTTATTAATATTTTTTAAATAAAAATTAAATTTAATAAATAAAAATAGAAGGAGAATAAAATTGGAAAACAATTTATTTTCATAAATTATTTAAATAAAATAAATAATAATAAAAAGAATTAAAATCAAATTTGACAGATAAAAATATTAAAAAAAATAAAATTAATTTTATAAATAAAATAAATAGCAATAAAAACCAAATCTAATAAATTAAAATTTTTAATTAAAATAATAATAATAAAAAAATAAATAAAAAGAATAAAAATTAAATTAAATTAAATTATAAAAAATAAAAAAATTGATATAATTATTAAATAATATAACATTTTTGATTTTTTATAATGTTTTAATTTTTTTTACTTTTCTAAAAATAAATAATCATCGAAAAAGTTTGAAAAGAAAATAACTTTCCATGAAGAAATAAGTAGGGCTTAAAAAGAGAAAGAAAGAGAGAAAGCAACAACACTAGAAAACAAAAACAAAGACGGAAGTTTCAGTAGCTCCGCAGTGCTCCTGAAACTCCAACCTCTATACCCTTGATCTTTCCGCCCGAGCCTTTTTTCTTTCAAGAAAACTTCTCCTACCTACGAAGTTGACTATTGTAAAACGCTTCCGTTTCGATCCTCCCTCCCTCCTTAAATTGCAAATCCTCTTGCCATTGTTAAATCTTGCTTTTCCATATCCACAGACACAGTATTCAACGAAGCCAGCCCCGCCCGGTAATAACAATATCACTGTACAACGTTATCAGATTTTTTCTATACTGTCTTTAATAGCATTTGTTTTATCGTATATAGATATCTATGTTGACATCATTCGTATCATCTTCTGTCATTTCATGCATCTCCACCCATGTTGTTATAATCAAAGACAAGTCTTTGTAATGGCGGAGTATTCCTTTGTTTTTCTCCTTCTATCTCAATTTGTCGAGCTGCTGCAACTATTAATTACTACTTTATTTAGTTTCACTGGAAATAGATTGATGGGATTATCATGAACTGATGGCGATGGTGATGTCTCTGGTGGCTATTAGGTAATAACTAAGATAAATAAGAAAAGTGATGTCTTGTTTGTTTTCAGGATTTAGAAAGATTTGAATTGAAAGATGAGTCCATACATAGTAGGTGTCCTAGTTCCTCTTCTAGTCACTCTTCTCTATCAGAATTCCAAGAATACAAAGAAACGTGGGGTGCCTGTTGATGTTGGTGGGGAGCCAGGATATGCCATTCGCAACTCTCGATTTCCAATCCTCTTGGAAACTGCATGGGAAGGTGTCTTTACTCTTGCTCAACTTTTTGAGCTGGCGTGCAAGAAACATGCAGATAAATACTTGCTTGGGACGAGGACATTAATCTCAAAGGACACTCAAGTATCTGCCGATGGAAGGTCTTTTGAGAAGCTTCATTTGGGAGAGTATGAGTGGCTGACCTATGGGGAAGTGTTTGAAAAGGTGTGCAATTTTGCTTCTGGGTTAGCTCACCTTGGGCATAGTAGCGAGGAACGTGTTGCGATATTTGCTGATACAAGAGCAGAGTGGTTTATGGCCTTACAGGTGCTCTTTCTTTTGTGAATATTGTGTGTTTTACTTGATACGATATCTTTTTCAAGGAGCATGTTATATGAAAAATGCTGTGAGCGAGCTTGTGTTTTGTGAAGTATATTTCCTTGCAGAAGTCTTTGGCATTCACATTCATCTATGTAGTTGACAATTGATATTTCAGGTGTATTACTTTCAGTGGGCCAAAATCCAGCCTACACGTCACATAATATCCTGAGTAGCTGATGGGTTTATCTTGTATCAGGGTTCTTTTAGGCGCAACATTTCTGTGGTTACCATCTACGCATCTTTGGGAGAGGAGGCACTTTGCTATTCATTAAATGAGGTTACCCCCCTTCTCTCTCTAGTTAACGCTCCAATTTGCTAGATTGGCATTTGCCCCGACACATTTCTGTAATCCTATTTGTTCGAACATGTTATTGGTCGGAAATTGAATGATTGACTGCAGTTAGCATGCTGGTATAATTTTTTTCCCCTGTCCTTTTACTGCATATTGCTCAGTTGTAATTTTGAGTTTTCTTCTCTTCAGACAGAAGTTACAACTGTGATTTGTGGGAACAAAGAACTGAAAAAACTTGTAGAAGTAAGTGGTCAGCTTGACACAGTGAAACGCGTGATATGTATGGATGATGATATTCCATCAAGTGCATCATTGGTGGCGCAAAGCGGTCGCTGGAGAGTTGTCTCAATGGCTGACGTGGAGAAACTTGGACGAGAAAATCCAGTTGATGATGTTTTACCTCTAGCGGCAGATGTTGCAGTTATAATGTACACAAGTGGGAGTACTGGGCTGCCTAAGGTCAGGAGCATCTGTTATATGATATGCATCTTCCGCTTCCTCTTTGTCTTGTTCAACTTCACTGTATTGCATCTTAGTTGGTTTCTCATTGGTTGGTTGTTAAGGAGTAACTTGGACCTGTATGTGATGTTTGAATGGATTATGTGAGGAATCCTTATTTACCAAGGGTCTAAGCATGCTCCTAACCTCCTCTCTAAACTACTTTACTCCTTGGCTGTTTACATCGATTAGATGTTGGAGCCAACTTAAAGCTTAAAGGCTCCATTAAAGCACACATTCCAGATGTTTGACTTGTGTGTAAAGTAGTGACTGGCAATGATCTATCAATTTTATGCATCAGATGAGGAAATTTGTTCCCTAGGTGTTCCTAAGCCCATGCTGGTACTTATGTTTCTTGACATGCATTGTTGGCATGATACAATAATTTATGTTAAAGACGGCACTTAGAAGCTCTTCCATAGAATAGATTTATTTGTTTTTTTACAGTGTTTAGGGTTTTTAGTCAGTATTACCGATCCACATCTATATTCTTGGTGTTTTCAATAATTATATGACCCCATATCAGAATCTAGCAATTAGTTATTTACTTCTATTATGTTCATTCTATACAGGGTGTGATGATGACACATGGTAATGTCCTAGCTGTAGTTTCTTCTGTCAGGACAATTGTTCCTGGCCTTGAAGGCAATGATGTTTATCTGGCTTACCTGCCATTGGCTCATATCCTTGAAATCGCGGCAGAGGTAATGGGCTTTTATTCAGTTGGTGATTTACATAACCAGAGTAGCCACATGGCTTCTCATATCCCCATGTAAATTCATACACACAACTGTATACATGCTTCACTTCATTGTCTATGTTACAGAATTTAGTTGCAGGTGTTGGAAGTGCTATAGGATATGGAAGCCCGTTGACTCTCACCGATACATCAAACAAGATCAAAAGGGGAACTAAGGGGGATGCAACTGTCTTAAGGCCAACTGTGATGGCAGCTGTTCCAGCAATTCTTGATCGTGTTCGAGAAGGTGTGCGGAAGAAGGTCAGGGAATCTTGACAAGTTCTCATCTCTCTCTCTCTCTCTCTAGCGCGTTTGCGCGCTTGCACGCACGCACACTGCGTGCATGTTTTTGAATGACATCTTGTCTGAAAACAAGTTTGGTTATTAAAACATATTTGACATTTCAGGTTGATGAAAAGGGTGGCATTGCCAAGAAACTATTTGATTTTGCATATGCTCGTCGAATATCTGCAATTAATGGTAGTTGGTTTGGAGCTAGGGGCTTAGAAATGCTTCTGTGGAACTTCCTGGTGTTTAGAAAGGTTCGGGCAATTTTGGGAGGTCGCATCCGCTTTTTGCTTTCTGGAGGTGCTCCTCTTTCTGGTGATACTCAAAGATTTATCAACATTTGCCTTGGGTTAGTATGGCCTTAATAAATTTTTGCGTGTCAATGATCTATTTTAACTATGGAACTGGAGTTCAAATATAATCATGCTAATGTTTGAAAATTTATATTTCTATCCCTGATCGTTGTTTATTTCAATAACATTCAGAAAGAGCTATAATATTATCCAGAAAAGCATCAGAAAATAATTACTGCTTGGCGTCATGGTTATGACCCCTCATGGAGTTGCATTTTTCTTTTCCAAATTCATGCAATGTGGCAGCTTGGATTTTGAGCCCCCAAGTCATTTATTTCAATTTTCTTTGAAGACTTCAATATAAAAGATGGGCTTCCAGTTAGAAAAGAGAACTTATCTATTTTCATTAAGACTCAATTTTGATGGTAGTTCACGAGATGCTAACATGCCTTCTTAAGTTAATGCAAAAATGTTTTAGCTAGTAGATCCATCATCAGGTGAATCCATCCTCACCTTTCAGTATGATTACTGCTACAAACATGAATGATCAACCACAACCACATTATCAGGGCTATCTTTTTTTTACCAAGTCCACACTTTAAATTTTGGTCTAGTGTTTTCCATTTTTCTGCCACTGAGCAACAGTCAACGGATTCATACAGGGCTCCAATAGGCCAAGGCTATGGTCTCACCGAGACTTGTGCTGGTGGGACATTTTCCGAGTTTGACGATACATCTGTTGGTCGAGTTGGTAATCCAGTCCCTTGCTCATATATTAAGGTAAGCTATGATTAAAAATTAATGGTTGATTTTGAAAGCTCATGCTGTTCTGTTCAGAAATTTCAAAGTCATGAACAATGATCTGCTTAGTAGGAAATATTTGTCATGAGCCTCAGCACATGAGATGGGGGTGCTTTTTAGCAAGGGTTTTGTGGGTATGCCACCTGTATTCTCATGTCCTCAGAGATTTTAGCCATCTGGGGCTAGCTCAAGAAATAAGTGGATCTTTGGTTTTGATCTTAGGTTTTCGTTGTTGGCTGATATGCTATGATGATTTCCAACAGTTATTCTGAAATCCTGGTTTTCATATAACTGCAATATATTTTTATATAAAATGTTCTTGTCAATTAATAGATAAATATCCCTTCTTGTTTGCATGAAGCTTTGTCAGTAATCCAATGTTGTCTGCAAGGTTTTTTTTTCCCCATTTTTTCTTATGGTTTTGATTTGATCATCTCATCTCCTTTTTTTTAAGTCAGTGAATGAATGAAGTGAATTTTAATCATGTAACTTGTTCTTTTTCAGTTAGTAGATTGGCCTGAAGGTGGGTATTTAATTAGCGATTCACCAATGCCTCGTGGGGAAATAGTTATTGGTGGTCCAAATGTTACTGTGGGATACTTTAAAAATGAAGCAAAATCAAAAGAGGTGTACAAGGTAACAAATCAAAGTTTCATACCAGTATTTATCATAGAGAACTAACTATATGCCGAAAGAAAAAAGTCGAACATAAGCTTAACTGTGCCAGTTTTTTGTTTTGAAAAGGTTGATGAGAGAGGAATGAGGTGGTTTTATACAGGTGATATTGGACAGTTTCATGCTGATGGTTGCCTTGAAATAATTGACCGTAGAAAGGACATAGTCAAGCTTCAACATGGGGAATATGTATCCTTAGGAAAGGTATCAATATATTATCATAAAATGCTAGTTTCCATCACATTTTTGTCGGGATTAATGTTTTCCTTGCAGGTTGAGGCTGCTCTCATTGTGAGCCCCTATGTTGACAATATGATGCTGCATGCGGATCCATTTCATAGTTACTGTGTAGCCCTTATTGTGGTTGCACAACCTGTTCTAGAAGAATGGGCTTCAAAGAGGGGAATTGCATTTACTAGTTTTGCAGAGTTGTGCGAGAAAGAAGAAGCAATAAAAGAAGTGCAGGCATCACTTGTGAAGGTATGCCCTTTTGATCATAATGTTTTAATTTCCAGATTAGGAAAGGGTGCCAGTTAATGTTTAGCTTATGTCTCCGCCCATTTCAATAATTATGGCACAAATTACTCAGAAAATTTTGGAAAGCAACATTTATGCAACACTCTTGAATTCTATGATTCAGATAATAAAGCAAGTGGATACAAAAATACACTCATGAAATGCTACAAGCAAGCGTTCGGAGATAAGACATTTGTAGAGCCTTTATTTGAATCTACGAGGCATAAAATGGTCAGGAATAAAAATTCTGTCCAGTATTTTAGTTTCATCCTTTTTGGGTGTTGCCGAAATTGGGTATCACACCAACATTTGCCTTGCTCATAAAGCACTCCTGATCATGCTTTTCGTTTATAAGAACTTTTGCACGAGATAGAAAATTATAGTCTCTATTCTTTCAGATAAACTGGTCTTAGATGGTTGTATCGTCCAGATTGTTGTGCATAATCATTGTTACCTGATGTGGGAGTTTCAAGACGTGCATTGAAATTGTTCTTATGAATCTTGTCTTAATATATGACTGGTGGAGCACTTGGTCTTGCCTGCTAGCTCAGGATTTTACCACAACACCCCTGTATGAGCAACAAGAGAGGAGCACCCTTGTAGACGCAGCTGGAAAACAAAATATAAATAAACAAAAAATATTCAATTTTTATTCATTAAAATCTCACTTACTAAAATGCTATTATAGCTCCTTATATATATATATATATATATATAAAAGAAAAAAAATAGAAAATTATTCCTTTAAATAGGAAAACTAGAAAAGCTTAATAGTACTTGATAGGAAAAAAATAAAATTACTAAACTAAAAACAAACAAATAAAAATAACTGAGATCGAAGAAGCTACTGCAACAATCGTTTAGTTATGGAACCTTTTTTTTTTTCTGAACAGATTAACAAAAAGGGTCCAGCTGCTGTAGACTGCATGCCCACTTTTTTCTTTATTTTTAATCATCGTTGCAATTTGCAGGCAGCAAAGGCAGCACGACTGGAGAAGCTCGAGATCCCAGCAAAGATCAAATTGCTTTCTGATCCATGGACTCCTGAAACTGGCTTAGTCACTGCAGCTCTCAAGCTCAAGAGAGAGGCCATCAGGAAGGCTTTCTCTGAAGAACTCTCGAAGTTATATGAATAGTGAGTTAAAAATCCGGTTTTTATTTAGTGATCGTGCACAATTTTTGACGAGTTACTGACTCTAGTTGTAAGATCTTACGCTCTCTCATTTCCGCTCTATTTCATTTTTCAAACATGTATCCTGTAAGAAATTCTCTTTCTTGATTTTCTTATATAAATACCTGTATTTCTTTTTGGTAAAGACGAAAGCGGTGAGCTTAGAGTCTCAAATGATTGGAGCTCCATGAGGATACTCAATTTGAGCGGGTTGCTGCTCCCTATTTTTTTTCACCAGAACTGAACCAGTATCTTGCTTGATTTTTAAACAGCTGACCGAGGATACAATGCTTTGCTGCCTAAAATTTACATAAATTATTAAAAACCTTATAAGATGTTGTCTCCAAGGATATGCCGGAAAGGAAAAGAGTAGAGAAAATCCAGAAGGGCAACACGGATTATAGGACAAAAACTAGATATTTAAACTGCCTTTTACATGGGTTAGATTTTTTTTTTCTCAACAAAAAAAAATTATATATAGACTCTTCTAACATGCTTTTGTATTTAAAAAAATTCTAAGTGAAAATAAAAAACTTTATAAATATATGTAATCAAATAAATTGAAAATAATGTTTGTAAGTAAAAAAGAAAAAACTATAAAAAACTATAAACGATGATTAAAAATAAAAATTAGAAAAATCAAGATATTTAATTTTACAAGACATAATATTTACTAGGTTTGTGTTTGTTAATTTTTTTAATTAAACTAATTTTTTTATTTATAATAATAAAAATAGACATACATATTAAATTGATTGAATAAAAAAAAATAATATGTAGGGTTCATATATTAGAAATATTATTTAAAAATGAATTTCTTTTTATTTTTAAAAATAAAATTTATCTATACAAAAGATTAAAAAAATATAGATTAATAAGAAAAACTTCCTCAAAAATTAAATATATAATTAAAAAATAATCATAATTTCAAATAGGTTTTCTAAATAACATAAAATAGAAAAGGGGTATTAATCTAAATATAAATAAAAATAAGATTAAAATTAATTTTTTAAAAAATAAAAATAAAAAAATCATAAACAAAAACAGTTCAAAATGCTAGGTGAATCTTTATGATAATTTTCATAACCTTAATAATTATTAAAATAAAAGTAAATAATTCAAGATCTTCAAAAATCACAAAATCACAATTAAATGAGCACCCTCAAAAGATGAAGACACGTATGACAACACCTATTTTACTCCTAAGCGTCATTGTTGCACATTTTTGCTTCTGTTTTTCTAAAATAGTACTAATCAGTGCCCTGCTGCAGCCTTGCAGGGATGATATACTTTTAGTTATTCAATTACTTATGTATAATCAATTATTTAGCAATTTAACTATAATTATGCATAACAAACGGGCTCTAATGTATTAAAAAATGATATAGTCTTGCTTTATAAATAAATTATACTTATGATTATGATATGATTAGATTATTACATGAACCGGGTTTATTGTGGTACTGTGCGTTCACAAACTGATGGGATGGATCTCGCATTATTTAACTGAAGCCTCCTATTTTCTCTAGAGTTTGTTGGACTATTGTTGAAGAACAACAAAGATTTGCAATGATTCGAATTTTCGTTGTACTAAGAGAAAGGAAGGAAGAGGATAGAGCAAGCCAACAACCTGCTGCCACCCGTTTGTAAACACAGCACATAATCATAACCGTCTACACACACACACTGCAACGTCAAGTGCAGCTCTGTCGGAGAAACAGTACTAGTTGTGGTCGGAATTCTGTTCTGTCACTTTGACTCTCGCACAAAAATGTGGACAGGAGAGAGACAAAGCTCCCACATTAATTAATATTCTTAATTATTTCTTACCACTCCCTTCGTACAGAGCTGCCGTTTATGTTGGATTGGTGTTTAATCGTGGCCTCACGTGTCCACTAGAACTGTGTTTCTTTAACAAGACAGTGTTGTCTGGACGCCAAATTATTTCGTTGGAATATATATATATATATATATATAAAGGTTTTTAAAACTTGCTTGAATGATCATGATGCATCACCGAACTAGCATATATAATATTATAACAATGATATAGAATATGGTACCTAGCTAATTAGTTTAACTTATTATTAGGGGAGAGGTGTGATGAGTTAGAGAGAAGACTGTGGCGGATGATATTTTGGTAAGCTAAGTAGGATTAAGAGGGTCAAATTAAAAATATAAATTATCTTATTTTTATGTAATTAAAAATCCTCACTAATTTTCATATATTTTTAAATAAAAGGCTACTTATATCATATGAAATATAACAATCATTTTATACATCTTAGTAAGTTGCATTATACTTGATTTTAACTATAAAAAAGTATTTATTATGTTTTTTTCTTAAATTTACCTAAATTGATTTATGATAAAGAACTACAAAAATCTAAGAAAATCTAAGGTTACGATTTGGGATCTTGGATCTTATTTTTATTTTTGGAATATCTATGTTGGACTTGCGAGGACAATAAACAATAAATTTAGGTTTTTGTTCATTCATTATATCTAAAATAAAATTGAAGATCTCTACTTGCATTTAATGGGTCGAGTGGGGTTATTTTGACTCGACCCATATTCACATGCAGGTAATGCAGGTAATGTATTCGCACATGAAAAAATCTAAAGAAGCATTTGGATACATAGATGAAAAAAAAATATTTACAAAAAAAAGTTAAAACAAAAATATATGTTTAAAAAATAAATATTATCACCTGACCTCGCCAGTAAAATAATAATTTATTGTATGAAATAGAACTGAATAAAAAAAATATTGCTAAAGACATCGGTTAACTCACATGTCCAAATTCACCCGCACATGTATATACTGAAAACATATTGAATTTTTCAACTTCAACCTGTTTAAGAATCATATTACCAATGGGTTTATTCCTTGATTAAAAAAAATAAACAAATTGTCACTCAAAAATAGCTCTACTTATAAGATAATGATTTATTATTTTAAAAAAAATTTGAGTTAAGTCAATTCACAGATCTAAATTAATACACACACATAAATCAATTTCCAAGAAATAAGACTCGTTTAAGGGTCATGGGTTGATTCTAGAAAAGAAAACATATGACAAAGATATATTCTTATTATATAAAAATAATAAAGTATAACATATGAGTGACAGAACTCATCATTTAATGATCATTTAAGTATCATACTATTATTGAACTAGATAAAAAAAACAAGAAATATTTTTATATGCGAAGATAATCCTACCCCTCTTTTAATTTTTTGAAAAAATCGTTGAAAATCATTATTTGAGCATAAAATATTTCTTTTCGACTAGAAATACACATCTTCACATTTATGCATGATCCAGACGTAAATCAACCATTCCACACATAAAAACATCCATACATGCAAATCAAAACATCCACACATAAAAAAAAAAAAATCTACACTCAAAATCAACACAACCACATGCAAAAATTAAACCATTTCACCTTTGCATTCCATCCCCCCATTCTTTTTTTATGGTATTGATCTCAATCTTATCACATTGAAAAATACTTTCCCAAGCGGTTGTCACGCAACAACTTGAACCTTAACATTTCAAATATTTATTTTACAAAAAAATTAATAATGATATGTTAAAGATTATACAACATGAGAAAAAAATGCTAGAATGGAGGGTGGGCTTTGTTGGCACGTGGAAATCACGTGCTGGCGCGTTGACATGTGCTTAGGAAATCACATAGGCTTTGTTGTGGTTGATTTTTTCTAGGGTGTTTTTGGGTTGGATTTTTAGTTTGAATTGGAAGGAGTTGGGTGCTTGGGGTAGTGTTTTTTTGGCCGGACTTGGTGGTTTTGTAGGGGCAGGTTTGCCCTGATTTAATGGTGGGAATAGGTTTTTTTTTGCTGGAGGAGGAGGAGAAAAGGGGAACGATGTGACTGGATGAGAGGGTTGCTGGAAAAAATATGGTGAATTTTTTCTTTAGTTTCTCTCTGGATTCTTATATGTCCATTCCCTTTATCTATTGATAGCTTCTTGTCTGTTTACTTATTCATCTCTTCATATTTATCATCCTCCTGCTCTTTATCTTTCTATTTTATTCTCTCCTGGTCATTTTATGTTGTTTTGGAAAAGGTTTTAAACTCTTGTGTCTATTATTTGCTCTCTGTATTTTCTATTTTCTCTATTTTTTATGTCGATGAAAAAAAAGGGTAAAAAATAGATTGTGACACGGATTAGAAGGG
>Ga0325404_1005454_pt1 | contig 13393 bp, 12 predicted proteins | sample PopdelMetagenome_18_FD_205664 | JGI IMG/M metagenome (GOLD analysis project Ga0325404, IMG submission 205664) | Populus deltoides microbial communities from Bellville, Georgia, United States - Xylem-Control-R1 | ecosystem: Host-associated > Plants > Phyllosphere > Stem > Wood/Secondary xylem... | reverse complement strand
TTTCCGAAGAAAGTATACATGTAAACCTCCCCATCATAAGCACCAACGCATTCTAGTGTATCTGCTACTCCTACATCCTCAGCAATAGGAAGCAACAAGTCGTGTTTAGTCCATTCAATATCCCCAGGCGTAAAAAACATGAAATAGAGGATATGATTTCGAATGATGCCAAAGAACACAATTATGCAGTTCGGATCATCAGGAGGCATTGCGAGTAAACAACAGTTGAAAGCTTGATTTTCGCGGCGGTAGTTGAATCTTTTGCATAGAGATGGGATTCAACAGAAAACAATCATCTCTATTTTTATGAACTAGAACTAATTAACCAACCGTGCGAACATGTGGCTATCTGCATATCTTGCATCTCGGGAATGTTTTTAACCTGATAACTACCTTCTATCATGCTATACAGAGTCTGGCTTTGTCCATGCTCTCCGTGAAAGTAAACAAGCCATGGATGTGGTCCTAAGGCAGGAGGCATATGCAGCTCAGGTTGTTGCTTTTCTTCTACTCTATTAGCTTCCATTGTAAAAGAAAAACCAAGCAGGTGCATTGCACCCAGATCTTTTAGTAGGTTTAGTAACAGGTAGAATGATGATTTCAATTTCTACTTTTGCCCCCATGGCCTGTTACAACACAACACTGCTGGGCCAGAAATAGAATTTGCTCAATATAAAAATGGGCTTTAGGGCTCCCATATCTATTTTCCTCCCTCTTTTTCTTGCTCGACCACACAAGCAATACCCACAAGGGTTTAAGGCCTAAACTGAAGGGATATGGCTTCAGAAGGATTTGCTCTCTCGTTGTCTCCTTCCAACTAGAATCCTCACTCAGTTGCAATGAAGGTTTTTGCTCACTTCTAAGTTCTAACTAATCTCCTTTCCTCCCTCTAAAAATGGCAAAAACACCAATCTCTCTCCTCCTCTTAAGACGCCTAACTCTCACTACCCAAAACCCTAAACCCCCACCACTATCTCTCCTCCTCTTTAACAACCTTTATCTTAAACCCTACTCAACCACCACAACTGCTAAGCCCTGGACAGAGCAACCAAAACCCAACTCTCTGTCTGGTCGAAAGAGCTTTGTCTTTGATCAAATTGATGCCACTGAACGTGAACACGCTGAAAAGCTCAAAACCCTCCAAAAAATCCGTGCTTGGCGCCAATCCAAAGACACCCCACAAGAACAACAAGAAGCAGTTGCTGCCCAAAACCCAGAACTTGATGGGACTCAAAAAACAGAAATGATTGACTCTCAAGATGAAAAACTGGAATCTGGGCTACGTGATAATGGTGATTCTAGTGTTGATTTTGAAGAGTCTGGTTTGATTGAGTTGAAGAGGAAGGAAGTGGAGTTGGTGCATCCATGGCCGGAGTGGATAGAGCTGATGGAGAGGTTGGCGCAACAGCATTATTTTGATCCTAGTAGGAAAGTTGCGGACAATATGGTAGAAAGTTTGGGACTTGATGTTTCTGGGGTTGGGAATGAGAGTGATGGTGTTGGGATTGATTTTAATAATTTCAGGGCTGTACAGACTGCTTGTATTAATTTTGGCAAAGACCGGTTCGATATCTTCAGGTTCGTGGAATTTATGCTCTTGTTTTAAAGTTGGTTACTTGATTGTTGAAAGTGAATGAAAATTCGTTTTTTAGTTTACTCCTTTCTCGGTCTGTTGAATTGTATACGATTTTTTCGAGGAAGTTTTTTTGTGAGTTTTGTGAGATATTTGATTGTAAATGCAAGTTGGTGGGACGGTATAGTACAAATTAGCTATAATTTCGTAGAAATTTTGAGGTGATGGTGGTCTGTGCTTCCCTTTGTGATATTTCTTGCTACAATTAGTTCATCAAAGAACGAATGGGAGAAGATGGTTGAAATTGATTTTGTGAACTGTAAAATAGAACCTGTAGGAATCTACTGATATATGCACAGTACCGTACACTCTTTGCTAAACTAAGCTTTTGGCTGTTGTTCAATTTTTCTGTTTTCTCAAATTGAAATAGCACCAAGTGTGACATTGTTTTCCTGAATCTGAGAGTTGTAGCAACGAAATAATTTTTTTATATATACATATATCATGCTTATTACAATAATGAGATGATTAAGAGGTTGATTTTGAGGATTTCAAGTGTTTTCAGACTGCTACTCTTAGTTTTGGCAAAGATCAGTTGGATCATGAGTTTGGTTGGTAGATTTCATATTGTTGTTATAATAGTTGCTAACTTGGTTGCTGAAATGAAGTAAAGAGCATTTATTTGTTTCGTTCTTTGTGTGTGTCTGGGAATGTATATGAGTTTTTTTCTAAGTGTAATGGGATATGGATTATTTGTATATACAATTTGATAGGATTAGGAAAATGTGGTTAATTAGATGTTTTGAGGTTTTGTTTGGTTTCTGACTTTCATGTTCATGTTTTCTAATGCTGTTATCAAAATGGATAAAGTATTTTGGTATGAGGCTGTGCTGAATTCTGCCAGTATTTAGCTCATTCAACAATGGAATTGGACTTTGTAGGTTTGGAGTCTGTGGTGAATTCAGCTGTAGTAAGGTTCTTAAAATTGGGAATGGAAGAAATAGCTGCTTTTAGCTCTGTGAACTGTATAGTCTAATACATAGATGATTCAATCTTAGCTGAACTAAGCCTTTTGGGCTATATGTTCAATTCTCTGTTTTCCTTGTGTAAACATTGTCCTGAATCCTAGATGTACGGAACAACATAAGTTCTAAATTTGTATTTTATTTTGTGATGCCTCTTATTAAAATGCACATTTTACTTGTAAGATTCTTAGTCTAGGTTTATTTTCTTGATGTATTCCAAATAATCTTATTCCAGCTGTGGTCATTTTTCTTGACTGGTGACGAGAAAGAATTGATTTCAGGTCCTTGTCAAGACAGGATATTCAAATTTTGGTAGGCTATGGATGCCCAAACGTGAACAAGAAGGTTGTTTTCTCTTCAAAGCTTTTGAGGAAGCATGTCCACCTTGATGAAGGGGATGTAAGTGTTACTTTCTTAAGACTTTTTAGTTACCTTTTCACACTTTCCAAAAATGATGTACTATCTCATGTGGCTCGTACTTTTGAATTGCATCTTATGACTTCAACTCTCATTATTTTGTCTTCCTTTGGAATCTCATCCATCAATACAATTGTTTTTCAGGTTGGATAAATTTATGATTGCCTATTAATGGCTATTTGCACTTGGATAAACTTATGATTGCCTAGTAGTGGCCATTTTAAACATGACTGCTTTTTTGTTTTTCAGGTTTGTAGTAGCTGCCATTTGAGGAGCTCATGTGAAAGTGGATATCTACTAACAAACAAAGAGGATGAGGCACGGACTATTGATCTTATGCGAGTTCTTTTAGCTTATGGTTTTGAATCCATAAATGGATCAGTAGCCAATAGGTTTCTTCTGAAGCAAAAACCTGTCAGAACTGTTGTTCGTAAGTTACTTCATGAGGTTGCAAAGTTGAGTGCAGTACCAATAGACCCAAATCTCCCCCCTCCAGTGATTAAAAGGCCTCCAACAAAAGTGAAACAACCTCCTAGTCCTCCTAGGAAATGTGTCGGACGTGATGGCATTGATATGAAAAAGGGGGATTGGTTGTGTCCCAAGTATGTTCCTTTTTATGAGTTTATGACTTGCTCATGGGCTGTTGGTTTTTTTTTTTTTTTTCTTAACGAAGGGCTGCCAGATGCCTAATCTAGGGATGCACATAGGTTTTTTTCTGGAACTTCTGAAAAATTAGTGGACCTTTTCTTTTCTGCTGCTCTCTAGGTAATCCTATTATTGTTTTGGTCCTTGTTTTGGTTCAATCTGTGGTTTGACCTAGGTAATCTTATGGGCATCCTTGGAATATCTGTAATTACATGTGGAAGTTTTGCCAGGAAGATGTTAAATGCAATTGTTATGACAAGTTCAAGTGTTTTAAAACCAGAATTACCTAATTGTCTCAACTATAAAGATGAGTTTTAAAATTGTGTTTTAAAGCCATCATTAGCTAATTGTTTCAACTGTAAAGTTATTGTTAATAAGTGTTTTATTGCTAAGAATGTGCCTGTATTTTCCCAGATGTGACTTCATGAATTTCGCCAAGAATGTAGTGTGCTTACAATGTGATGCGAAGCGGCCCAAGAGACAGTTGCTTCCAGGGGAATGGGAATGCCCAGAGTAAGTCTTCAACTGCAAATCACTAGTGTATTTTTCCACCTTGCAGTCTGTCACCTCATATTTTCAAATCATGTAGCGTTTATAGCTCTGCTTATTCTATATTATTTCTATACTTGAAAACAATGCAGCTTGTTTGTAAAATATGCTGTGTTTGTGCAGTTTGTTGGTAAAATTTTCAAGTTGTACGCTCTATGCTGTGGCAGGTGTAACTTCTTAAACTATAGGAGAAACATGGCTTGTTTCCATTGTGATTGCAAGCGTCCACCAGATGCATTCATGGAAAATAAAATGGAAGAAAGGCAGCATGGTAGCAGAACAAGGTCGGAGAAGATTGTCAGCCACCCAGAAGTTTCCAGTGCCTGTAATTTTGATTTCGATGACAATGAATCAGATGGGGCTGATGTTGCTGCTTTTGAGTATGCAGAGTCTGCAGCTATAGTTGAAGACTTACCTCTGGGGATTCAAGCTCAGGAAGGAAATTCTGGACAGAATACAGATGATTTCAGTGGACCCAGAAGAATTTCAAGGGAATATTCTGTTCCTGAGCATGATGGATTTGGAAGGGGGTTTGATGATTTTGATGATGAAGATGATATTGACAATTATGAACTAGATACCCAAAATGATAAACCTGCACGGAAGGCTTCTCGAAACAATTTTTCTGACCAAGGGATTTCTGATTTGGAAGGAGATGGAGGTTCTGATTGCAACTTGGGCATAGGACTCAGGACAAGTCCTTCTGTTAAGCCATCAAAGCCCAAGCATCACGGAAGAGCTTTCTCTGGCTCTGATGAAGAACTGGATATCGATTCAGATGAAGAGCGCTCTGTTCATCCGAAATGGAAATCCAGTCATGTCGCTGATATTAGAAACAAAAATAGAGGTAGAGTTCCAATGGGTCCTTCCAAGGGATTAAGTTTTGGGTCAGATGAAGAACTTGAGCTTGATTCTGATGTGGATGATGATTTTGGCTCCAGCCATAGGAGACAGGGTAGAAAGGGTTCAGGTAGAAGGAATTTTGAGAGAAATTCTGATTTGGATGATGCTTCCTTTTCTGGTTCAGAATCTGATAACAATCATCGACGTTCTTGGAGAAATAGAACTGGAGGTAACAAATTGGAATCTGGTAGAAGAGGTAACCATTTTAGGGGTCGTGATCATGACTTTGTGAGAGACAATGAGATGAGATCCAGGGGTAAGATGGGTGATAGAAGAAAGTCTTGGGGTGATGATTTTGGTAGATCGTCACCTGGTGCCCATGGTAAAAATAGAGGATTTCAAGGCACTGACTGTTCTGGGTGGAAAATGAATGGTGCAGGTGATGATTCACGGAATTTTAATGGACCAAAACAAGAAGGATTTAGAAAACAGCAAGGAGGAAGATCGATTGAATGCAATACAGGCATGGATCCTGGTGAATTTAGAAATAGCCAACGTGTTATTGAAAGGTAAATCTGAGTTAAAGATGACAAGCATGTGTCACTTCTCAACATGCTTAGTTCTCAACATGCTTAGTTTCGCTGCAGAATAGCTTGCAGTTAAGTGAAATTGCTTTGAAGATGAAAAGCATGTGTCGCATCTCAACATGCTTAGTTTCGCACTTGCAGCTAGGTAAATGTGAGTTAAAGATGACAAGCAGGTGTCACATCTCAACACGCTTAGTTTTGCTGCTAATAGCTTGCAGTTCTGAAACCAAGTGGTCATGTTGATTACCTGGAGGAGTCTGTGTCTGAAAGAAAGTTGTGGAAAATGTGAGCATCTTCAAATGTGCTAGTGCTGCTTCTTTTGTATTCGCTGACTGCCACTAGCTCCTCTACCCCCATGGTTAATGCCATGAATGCTGCTTTAGCCTGTAAGTGAGATTTGCCGGGTCACCTGCTATTAGATATTTTATTAGGCTGAGAGAGCTGTTGGTAATAAAGAGGGAAAAAAGAGAGAAGAAAACTATTGACTTGCATAGTTCTATACTTCTTAGCATATGATTCATTTTATTCTTTAATTTATCTCAGTAGTATATATTACTAATTTCGATATTGTTGTATTTGTACTAAACAATAAATTGTATCTCGAATTTTTCTCAAACAACTTACAGATCCATTTTTCCTTTCATATGTGTGCATAATATTTATGGTGGAATTAAAGCCTCTCTTTGTTACCTTTTGTGGGTGATGGTGTCGGCTTTTTTACTAGTCTTGCATGGTTTGTCATGCATTATGTGTCAGGGAGTCTTTTGTAGAAACCAGATGGTTTGAACTTTGAAGTGAACGATAAGAGTATCGATTGTCCTAAAACACTTTGGAACAGTCTCATCTGTAAGAGCTTAAAGATCAAAATAGTGAGGGAAATTCAACGCAGAAACAAATCACTACCAAAGACAGACAAAAGGTTCAAAAAACAATTAAACGTTTTTCTCTTGCTTGACCCGTGTGCGAGCGCACAAGGCTACCATCTTTTTTTTTTTATTAGTTACTCGTTTATATTAGAATTTACTATAAAAAAATATTTTATTTTTTTAATATAAAATTAAAAACTTATTAAACTAAAAATATTTTTTTATCTCAGTTTAAAAAAATATCAATATAAAATTTGAAGCTTATTAAATTAAAAAACAAATTTATTCCAAGTTGAAAAAATACAATTTTTTTTTTATAAACATAGAATATATTAATGGTATTAATATATACTCTAAATTCACACAAAAAAATTATATTTTTTTACGTGAAATAAAAAACTTCTTTTTGTTTAAATATTTCAAGTTAAAAATAAAAAAGTTTTCTTTTAACACGGAGATAAAAAAATAATCTTTTAAATTTGATTATTTATAAAATATATATATTATAAAAAAATAGTTTCCTTCTAAAGAAAAGTTACAACTTTGAACACAAAAGGATGGCAAATCCAAGTCAAGATTCAGTACCAAACATCATTAGCAAACTATCCATAAAAGAATCAATAGCATTACTTGTAGTTTCACAGCAATAATAGGAGTAGCTATGCTATAGATTTGAGGCTAAACCAGTTCTTGTCAAGAGAAACAGTTTAATATGTCGGTGATATAATTCATTCCTGCTGCTGGGTAGAGGATTAAGGTAATTAAGTATGGGGCTGGTGGAGATATGGGACAACAATCAACACTACAAACACTCAACACTACAGCCTCACACTTTTTGTGCCTTTCACTTTGTTCCTAACAGTATGGGGCTGGTGGAGATATGGGACAACAATCTGTAGCTGGTGAAAACATTGATGCAGGCCAGCAGTGATGGTCAATGTATCTTGGTGGGATGATTATTTAGTTAAATTTTTGTAACTATACTTCAATTATTTTTTAAAACTTTTTGAACCATGTAAAATAATTTCTATACTTAAAATTGTTTTTGAATCGTTTTAAAAAATAATATTTTCAGTAAAAACTATTTTAAAATGTAATCTCTGTCATCCCATGCAATTACTCATTAAATTTATACCTCTTCATGTGTATTATTATTATTATTATTATTTTTTATTTTGCTATCTTGAACAGTAACATCTACAACAGTATAATTAAGCATACTCTATTGCCTGGTTTAGTATATGTAGGAAAAACCTGTTCAAAAACCCTTTTACACGAGTTAAAAGATAAGAGTGGAGAAGGTCATAGCTTGTACACCTGCTCTAGTTGCTCCATTGCAGTTCATGCCCAGTTATTCTATATTGAGATTGAGTACGAGTCAGAATTTTAGTCGGAAGTAAAGACTTTCATGTTGGTGATTTCATTCGTTGCTGGTATGTTTCTGACGAAGAAAAAAGGATCTTAAACTTGATCATGGAAAAGGTAGCATGCAAATTCTTTCCCATCAGAAATTTCAAACTTACATAATGGTTAAAAGAATGCAACAGCAAAATAAATAAATAAATATGCATGAGGTTTTTCAAAATTATTTTCTGTAGCTTGACACGAAGGATACTGGGTCTCATGGCCAACCAGATGGAGCTGATGAAATTGCAGAACAAGATGGGGAGAGATTTAGCTAGACCAAGTATGCAGACCAAGAATAATTTGATAAATTGAGAATTAATGTTAATTACACTATTTATTGAGATTAAGATGTATTAAATTGAGTATTTAACAAAATAATTTACCTTTCAGCTGCCTCTAAAAAAACATGCTTCATGGATTTATATTTGGCACTGAAAATTATAGTAGGACTCGTGAATTTATACTGGGCACCAAAAAAGAAACAGCTCAAAACTTGGACAAGAAATAGATTGAAACAGAAAAAACTGATGATCTCCAAAGCTAAGCAAAGAGCCTTCAAAATTTAAGCATTCAAGAGTCAAAACTTGGATAAGAGAGAGACTTAGCTAGACAATACAGAAGAAAAACATGCAATCCTCATTTGTCTTCTATGATTCAGTTCCTTGATCTACCACCCCTTCCATAACCACGGCCACGACCTCGTCCACCTCTTCCACCATGACCACCTTTCCCTCCATGACCTTTACCTCCACCTTGAAAGTTGTCAGATTTTATTTTCATGTCCTCGGGCAGCGGAAGTATGTGATCCACACACTTCCGAAAGCTGAAATCATCCACAGACTCATCATCCCTAATTAGGAAGAAGCACCGACTCTTGAACATTGGATGAAACCGAACTTGGAAAGTTTGGATCCCCCCACCGATCTTTTTGTCAGGCTCTGTATGACCTCTCTTAAGCAATTCCAGTAGCACCATTTGTTCATACTTGTTGACATTAAGATTAGGCGGCCAGTAATGGAGGAAATTGTAGAAATAATCAAACATCTCCACTGCCGACCCAAAACTCTTCGGACCCAAGCTGACCGGACCTGAATTCTCCTTCTCTTTCTTCTCCTCTCCCTCTCCTGTCCCCTCTCCTTCAAGCTTCTCCGGTCGCTCCTCCTCTTTCTTCTCCTCTCCCTCTCCTGTCCCCTCTCCTTCAAGCTTCCCCGGTCGCTCCTCCTCTTTCTTCTCCTCTCCCTCTCCTGTCCCCTCTCCTTCAAGCTTCTCCAGTCGCTCTTCCTCCACAGATTTATCCACCTTCTGCTTCTTTGCTACATCCTCATTATCCTCCTCTTCTCCCTCTCTAGCTCGCTTAGCACCATTTTCTGCCACATCCTCCACCGTATCCATTTCCTCGGTAGCTGTGTCAGCTCTCTCCAGGTTGGCCTCGATGGCTTCGGCTACTATCTCCTCTGCCATCAGTATACTAGAAAACAGCCCAAGATTGTAGCTCCTATTTCATAACCAGAATTTTGAGTTAGTTTCCAGCAAGGAATAACACAAAACATTAACAAACAAACCAAAAGACACCCTACTAATCATACATCAAAGCAATCATACATAAACAGAACATAGTTAATCATCTCTTATTATATCCTAAAAACTGAATTCATAAAACTAACATTAAGTAATGTCAATTTGCAATCTGCTCCTCTGTCTTCAATTTTCTCTAGCCATCAAAGACTTCCTTTTGAATTCACTCAAATAACAACTCTTCTACATAGGTAATACTAAAACCAAAACTAAGCTTAAAAGGGTTCGTAAGAAAAACAATCTACCAGCTTCATATTAAAAAAAAAATCCAAAAAGCTTTGATGGCTAGAGATCAAACAAGCATGAATATGAGGTAACTAGAGATATTTCGATTGAACTTACTAGGAACTGGAGAGTGGACAAGAGGAGCTGCTGTCTGTCTGTGTGAAGTTGGGATTTTTAGGGTTCCATTGATTGCTTTTACTGATTTTAAATATCCGAAACGGCAACCATTTAGAAACGGGTTTTATTCCTCGGGCCAATGAAACTCGGGTTTTTGGGACTCAGAATTTTGATTTGAGATATGGGCTTTTGGCCTTTAAAAACAATGTACGACTTCATTGACCAATGGATTTATACTTTATTCTTTTTTCTCAAAAAGCTTTATTTCCTTAGCACTTTCTAAAAAGTTTTTCTCAAATATGAAATTTACTATGCAACTTTTATTTTTATTTTTTAAAAAACATGGAAGCAATTCTTTATTTTCATTACATATTTAGGTTAATTATAAGAATTTGAGTAAAATTATAAATACAACAGTAAAAATAACAATTTATTAAATCAGAGTTATATTTATTTTCCGACCTCACAACATTTACATTCATTATAATTTTTTTTTATTGAGTTGGGAGAAAATAATTTTTTATTTAATAGGTATTTTTCAAGTTTGGAATTTTTTTTAAAATTTCAAAGATAAAATATATGGATTTTAAGACTATATTAATTATACTTTATTTAAACTTCAAATTCATACGAAAATCATTAAAATCCTCTCTCTCTCTATTTATATCTACATCCATCCATCCATCTGTGTGTGTATATTAATTAGATCATATGAAATTACCATTCCTATCAAAAGTATATTGTTGCTAATATTTTAAAAAAATTCTTATAAACTTTTAAGAATTTAATAAAATTTATTTGTCTGGATTGTGTTAAGCTTTTACCAGCATCATGATTATTAAAATTAAAAAGTAAACAAATAAATCAATAATACTTATTAGTAAATAAATGTTAATTATACACCCCTTTTGTCATTTTAAATGGGGAGCAAAAGTAGCCGTTAGCAACGTTTATTTTGAGGATGGATTAGGACCGTTGGGGGACAAAAAGATCCGTTACCCTAAGCCCTGAAGTCTTTCAGTTTTGATCTCTCAACCTCAAAGACAAAACTTAGTGAGGAGTACAAAGCAAAAAAAGAAGCGATCACTTCAAGAGGGACACACAAAATTTGTAACTGACCCATCTCTGAAGTCTCTGGTTCAATGGGAATTTAGAGAGAGAGCTTTGAGACCCACTTTGGAGTTGTTTTTTGTTACTTCCTTTTGCGTGGTTTGTTAGCCAATCATGGTTGCAAGAACCCCACCAAAGCAGAGGAAGATGGTGGTTCCTCTCGACCCAGTTTTAATCAGAGAAACTTTAAAGAAGGTACATATTTCTTAGTCAAAATATCGAACAAACCCACCGAACTGTTTAATCAGAGAAGTCTCTCCCTTTTGTTTTGCCTGTTTGATTCCTCAGAAAACTGGAGAGGAAGAAAGAAAATCTTCAAATTCGGGTCTTTGATTTTCTCTAAGTTTTACTTTTGTGTCTTCAGATTTGGACCATTTGCTTGAATCCATTTTATTATATGAAATTTTTCTGATTTTCAGTCATTTTCAGTCCTAAAGTTCTTTTCTTTTTCCTCTTTTTTTATAGCGACCAAGTACAACTTTTTTTATTATGTATGTTTCTGTTACACTAGAATAATGGGTTTGCTTTGTAAATTCTGTGAAGGTGGACAGATGCATGGCTAGGTTGCAAGAGCTTCAGTACACGGTGGCAGGTGGGAATAAGGTGATAGCTGGGGTTAGTCTCAGTCCTAGAAGTACCAGAGGGTATCTAAGAACTAGTCTTAGGTGCAAGCAAGAATCTTTAAGGTAAATTAGAAATTGGGCTGTGATAAAAATTTGAACTTTTGATGTTCCTTGATTATCTCTATGATGATTTGCTAATATTGTTGTATTGTTTTTTCACCAATTTGAAGGATCAAGAGTGGTGTTCCTATGAAATCTCCAGTGGGCAAGCTGCCAGCAACTTCAATAGGTATCTCTCTTTCTCGTTTGATTTCAATTATTACCAAGGCATGTCTTTTCTTGGTTGTTGATAAATGAGAATCTGCAATTGAAAATTTGAAGAACCAAACAGTCATTGATCGAATAATTCAAATGACTTGAATGTTTTATGCAGGAGAATGGAGGCGAATGTCATTGCCAGCAATGCTAGTGGGTGAGACAATGGGAGAGATTCTACAGGCAAGCCAATTTGCGAGAGAAATTGTTGCGGCTGTTTGTTGTAAAACCAAGAAACTCACCCTTGAAGACCCCAAAACTCCATTGACCCAACAGAGAAAACAAAGGCCTCACCCTGAAGACACTGAACTCAAATCCAAAAGGAAGAAGGAAAAGCAAACTAAACTGCAGTCAATTCGATCAGAATTCGGCTCTCCAACTCTTCAAAGAGCTCGATCACGAATTAACTTCAAGGTTTCACCTCCAAAGAAGAGAGAAATGGATAAAGAAAATGCTCGGTATTTGGCGAATAGAGTTTCTCCTAGGAATAGGCCATGGGTTAAAAAGACAGTATTGTTTCCAAACCCTCTGTTCCTTTCTACAGATTCTGCACAGCAGCAGAAGTTTTGCAAGACAAGGTCTCCAGTGATTGCAAGAAACAAAAAGCAGACAACCCCACATAAGTTCTTGATTAAGTCCCCTCCATCTGGTTCAAAATTTCAAGTAAAGATCAAGAACCCACCAGTTCTTTCTCTCTCACCTACAAGACCTACAAACTTGAGCAAGAAATCACCAAAGTCGTCAACTGCATCGAAATTTCGTCGATCATTTTCGCCTTCAAGGTTGGCCCACAAATTGATGTCTCCATTGAAAGGCAGAAAAATTGTGCAAAAGAGTGATGTGCTAATGAGTGGACTGAAACAGCGTCCAATAGCAACACCTAGACGGTTCTCACTGGGGAGAATTTGAGGTGTGTTAGTTTTCCTTTGGTTTGTTAATTTGTTTGCTGATCGAAGTTTCAGATACTTCATCAATGTCCATAGTTGATTCTTTTACATTCCCAACAAGTGTGAATTGTCGGTTAACATTGTTGATTCTTGAGGAATTTGATCATGGATTCTCGTTGTATAATAAAAACTTCTTCCTTGGCTTTCAATGTTACGAATTCTTTACATTTTAGCTTGAACATCATGATGTTGAGCTACTAAGCAATACACAGAAAATTGATGAAGTGTCCGAACATCTTCTAGTAATCCGAAAAAGGCAAGGAGCCAGGGATTTTTCCGCCCTGGACTACTAAGCAATACACAGAAAATTCTTTCCAAGAAAGAACAATCATTAACACGCAAGGACCATTTATCTAGTGTGTTTACCAAATGGTTATGAAAAAAATACCAAGGATAAGAATAAAAATTGACTATTAAGATAAGGGTTGAAATAGCACGTTGAAAAAGAGAGGTTTTTTATTATTATTATTTTTATTAAAAGAAGTTTTATTTTTTAATTATATTAAAACATGAAAAAAAGGAGACGTTGTCACTCAAGAAGGAATAAAATAAAGGTTATATCGCCAAAAGCAATTCCGACATCAATGAGGGATGGTAATGCTTTAGTGTTGTTTTGAAATGTAATAGAA
>Ga0325404_1005449_pt1 | contig 13399 bp, 10 predicted proteins | sample PopdelMetagenome_18_FD_205664 | JGI IMG/M metagenome (GOLD analysis project Ga0325404, IMG submission 205664) | Populus deltoides microbial communities from Bellville, Georgia, United States - Xylem-Control-R1 | ecosystem: Host-associated > Plants > Phyllosphere > Stem > Wood/Secondary xylem... | reverse complement strand
GTTTTTATAATAGTAATAAAAGAAAAAACAAGTAAATTTTCAATTTCTATTTCCAGGTGGCCAACGAACATTGAATGAAGAAAAATCTGAGGGGCTGCGGCAGCACCGTGCATCACAAAAACTATTCAAAAGGTTCGCAGGCTGCAGAATCCCTGTCTAACTAGGGTCGGGCAGTGACATCCACTCCCTCTTAAGAGATCTCAGAGATCACCGATTAAGCCTCTTCCTTCTAACCAAGAACATATATGTGGGAGATTCTAAAATACTCATGCTAATGTTGATGGCTATCACAAAGTATGTATGCATGTATGTATTGAAAGGTGTACATAAAAATTTATCTGCATCGTTATTTGATTATCCTGACATTTTTAAAAAAGAAATTCATAAAGGCTAATAAAATCTTGTCCCTTAATTAGGAAGGGAATCACATTCTAATCGATCAGACATGGAGAGAGGAAGAGGGTCGCATAAGAAAACACCTAAAGAGATAGTATTCTATCCTACGATACACGTCATATATTTGGGGGTAAGTGATATGAAACGTGGAAGGCGGGAGGGGAGTTACGTACCAGAGAAGAACTCTCCAGCGGTGGGATTGTGACGGAGTTGAGGCGGAGAATCATCATGGGCAGCGGCGGTGATGAGGTGGCTGTGAATAGCTTTAATGCGACGTTGAGCTGTATCGGGAGCTGTCATCGCCGAGTCCATATTTTCCCGAACGTTTGGCTTCTTAACCGTTTAACGTCACTCGTTCTAATAAATTCCGATTTTTTTTTTTTTGTGGCACTAGTTTCGAAAGAAGAAACCCTTCTTTTTGTTTCCGAAGAAAACGAATACCCAAAGAGAAACAGGGAGATAACGGGGAGAGAAGTGGGCACGCTTTTTTAGAATGGTGATGAGAACGTGCGGCTGAGATGAAAATGCGTTTTTTTTTAGAGCCTGTGGCAACTTGGAAACAAAAACAGCAGAAAAATTCTGGGTGATGCAAGACACTTTAATAGGAGACGTGTGCGATATGGAATACTATGTTGTCGTTAAGTAAGAGTTGGCCTTCATTACTGGTCCTCCGTGTTTTTTTTTTTTTCTCGGAAAAGAAAATTATTGTGTTTTATTAAGGAATGGAAAGATTGTTATTACAGTAACTTAATATTTAAGTAGTTCGACATGACACGGAACCTGGCGGCATCCAAGGAAAAGGTCCTGAATGCATCCAAGGAAAAGGTCCTGAATCGTTATATATATATATCTTATTCAAATTTTTAACCTTTGTGGTTTGATATGTGAACTCTCTGGCGACGAAATTTAAACGCAGCATGTGATCCATCTATATATTTATGGTAGTTCATGGTCATGGAGGACCGACCTTTAAAATGTAAGGACGTCCCTTTCGGTTATCTTTTCTAGTTTTTCATGTGTGACAAGCAGAACGAGTCCAGAAGGGTGCCGAGGATTAACATCTCCTCCCCCGAGTTTTTTTTTTAAAAAAAAAAAACACAAAATCACCTTGCTCTTGGAAAGTTTTGAAATAAATCCTCATGAAATGGCCACTCTAATTAAGAATATTACATTCTAGCCCTTCTGATCATCAAACATCAAATTCTAGATTTGTCCCTGTAGGTAAAGTCAAATTTCCAATAATTTCAATAGACAGTCATAGTCAGAAAGGGGGGCGAAGAAGGGATAGGAATCTGTATTGATCAGGATTTCTTGGATAGAATGGAAGTCTTTTTATCTTTGAAAGAAAATCTACCCTTCCTGTCAGACAGTAATTAAATTTAATCCAATCAGCTAAGGCTTTTCTTTTATTTTCTTTTCTCTGTTTCCACAAATTCCGCAATGTAAATTATAGTTGGTTTGTTTTTGCTTTTGATAGAATTTTTAAAAAATTTTAATTTTTTAATTTAATTTTTATAATTTTAAATCGTTTTAACGTAATGTACTGGTGTTAAAAATAATTTTTAAAAAAATAAAAAAAATATTATTTTAATAAATTAAAAAATACTTCAAAAACAACCACTACTATAATCTTTTAACTCTAATATAAAAATGAGTTACAAACAAGTATTTTGCACTAAAATTTTGTATAAACGGATCTATCAAGTAGCTAAATGTGGTTTCCATGTATTAACAAACGATCGGTATCCTGTTAAAAAAGCAATCCCTTGCATGTTTTGTATGAAAGTTTTATATGTAAAGTTCGCTTACAATACAGAGAGAGGCGTAATTGAGGCCTAATCAATGGCGTTGAATTCTAAAAGAATCCTTGCACCAATTATTTCTTGCTGGTTTTAGCAGAATACCGTCCCAGACAATTACTGCACCCGGAAACCAGTCGTTTGCTGTCACCACCATCTCTTTGTGGGACACATTTACTGCACACTTGTTTTTCTTTCTCGTGCTGAAAAATAAATCGGACCCTCCCCCCCGAGCAAGTTACACAGACACATGGAATCACAAAACCGACCTCCTCCGTTTCTGTAATGGGGAAAGCGTACAGAGGGTGGACTATTGATAGGCAGAGCTAGGGGGGTCTGAGATCTTCCGACAATTCTTCGGGCACCAGAATAGCATTTTTCCTTGTGCAAATCGTGACAGCTTGTCGTTATGGTGAAATTAGTTCAGTGGTTGAGATGTCAATTCAAAGGAGGTACAGTAAGTTTCAACATGAAACATTCTTAGAATTACTTATTTGAAATTAAATAATATTAATGATGACTATATCTTTCGAGAGATAAAATGTATTTTCTATGAATTGACGTAAATTAAAAACTTTGTATTAAAATGAAATTAGCTTAGGCATACATCCCGCCGAGCTATTGCACAAATTAATTAATCCACGTAATCAAATTCGGTGGCCATGGTGAAAATTTTGCGTTGTCGAACTTCGGTTTGTTTCAAAAAGGCACAAATTAATTAATCCACGTAATCAAATTCGGTGGCCATGGTGAAAATTTTGCGTTGTCGAACTTCGGTTTGTTTCAAAAAGGCCTAAGCAAGCATGTTTGTCTACCTAAGCAGCGCCGTGTACACAAAATTCGCAAAAGTCTTTACATCCCATCAATCAAAATCACTGGTAATTGAAATTTCTCTGGGATTTATATCATTCAATCCCATCCCTCGTGTGGTTTGATTCCATCAGAAAATTAGACATAAAAGCGTGTTTTGCATAGTGATTACAAATGCTTTTTAAATAATTTTTTGTATTAAAATACATGTCAATAATATTTTTTTATTTTTTAAAAATCATTTTTAACATCAACACATCAAAACGATCCAAAACATACAAACCATATTAAATTTTAACAAAAAAAATCAATTTTTTTGAGAACGCAACCGCAGCCGCGTTCCCAAACGGTACCTTAATAGCCTTTTGTTTCCGCGTTTTAAAACCATTTTTAATAAAATTTAAATTTTTTTTATTTTTTATTAACTTCAAATTAATATGTTTTTAATGTTTTCAAATCATTTTGATATGCTGTCAAAAATAATTTTTAAAAAATAAAAAATATCATTGATATATATTTTAATACGAAAAGCTATTTAAAAAACAACCGCAACCACACTGCAAAACATTCTCTACAAGCAAAAGTATGCATCGACTGGTTTTTCTCCACGAAAAATTAGAATGCCAGTGGCTAAAAAACGCCACAAGGAAATAAATTAGAAAGTAGTGAGAGTCAGGACAACCACCACCCTCTAGTCATTTTGGATACAAAGAGAAGATCAAGGAGATCAAAATTTCCATTTCTCATTCACAAGATACACCAACATGTTAAGGAGTACAAGAAAAATAAAATTTCAAAAAGAACGAAAACTTGAAGAATCATTTAAAGGTCCCTACTGTCCCACGGGATTTCCTATTGTTCGTATAGTGGTACTTCCTCCATGATGTCTTGTAAGCTCAATCTATCCACTCCAACCCCTTTGATCTGTTTTTTTCTAGATTTTACTGGAATTTTGCTGAAGGAAAGTTTCTCCACAAACCCTTCTATTTTTCCCTTTCCATTTTGATTGAATTTCTTTTCCAAAAAAATAAAATCTTCCATTTAGTTTTCCTGACAACATTTTTTTCTTTTTGCTTCGATACTACCTTGGCGTAGGAATTAGAGGCCTCCAGAAATTTCAAGTAGCACAAACTGATGTTGCCAACACATGACAGAGCAACACAGTAACACATACTGGCATATCAGATCATCCCCATCCAATACGAAAGGGAAAATTCCCCCCTTGATTCCAAAGAATCCTTTTGTATTTAACCAAAATTATTGGAGCAAACACCCTTATATTCAACTTTTTTCATTATTTTAGCCCTAATGCCAAAATCGATCAGCTTTTATAATCACTGCAACAATGGTCAACTCAAATATCAAAAGCATGCTTCATATTTGCATTGCAATCAACCTGAAAGCTTTGGTGGCGTGTTTAAAGCAAAGATTCAGAACAGACCTTCATTTTGCACTCTACCAACTCCAATCTTGCATGAGGATCATGCATAAGACCCTTTCAAGGAAAGGAACCAAGTAGGCTAATGCTTTCTCTCACCAAGAGGAACATCTATTGAAACCTCGGGCATAAATTAAACTGGCAATGGACACCTTTCCAAGTTTAAGCTTTCAGCTAATTTGTCATTCAATTTGACCGACACTCTTGACATACACGATGAACAACAGGTCCATTTAACCTGTACTTCAACAGCTAATTTTTTTAAATGAGCATCTCTTTTCACCTCTCTTGCATGACATTCTCACACTATAATCAATATTGATGATCTTTGTAACCATATGAAACACGCATATTCTGACCTGGCTATACTTACAACACCTAAACTGCATCACCCTAGAGGGTGAACCATGCTGGAGCAACTATGCTATTTCACTAGAAGAGCTCCATCAGCTGCTGCGATACATCTGCATCGTATAGTCATATACAAATGAATTAGCAATGAAAAGCTTTTTAAGTCTGATAGAAATATTTAGCATGAAGTTAATTTAAGAAAAGCTCATCAAATGCAAGCACAAACTTCACTACGGACGCACGGAGACAAACATGCATGCATGCATATGGACACACGTGGACACATATTACAAGCATACAAAGTTAAAATGGTGAATACCAGCCAGCCCATATAGCCAATTTTCACCCTCTATTGCCGCTACAATTTAATTTTTTTTTTTTTAAAAAAAAAAAGGAGTTTGTCTCCCTGAACAATTTACTGATTTTGTCCAATGAGACATCATCAAAATGTCACAAAATTGAAGCAAGATTCTGATCCAGAAATGAAAGAACCAGTCCATTATTCACAGCTAAGTTGACTCTGTAGATTTGAACAGCATATATAAAGATTCGGAAAATCACCAGTTTTATACTATTTATCCAGTAACTGAATTTGAGTACAAGGGATTAAGCCAGTGTAATGAATTAATATAACTCATGAAAGTTGTGTGGAGCTACCTTGGAGAATAGCTGGTGTTGTTTCAAACTCCTGCCAGATATTCTGGTAAAAAGCAAGATCAAAATTTAGAAGCTTGGCAGCTAGATAGGCAGCACCAGCAGCAATGTGAAGGGGCTTAAACTGAAGCCATAAGGAACTCCGAAGCCTGCAAAACAAAATAATAGCTTTTATAAAGTGTGCTAAAACCACCAGCAGACAGCACATGATGAGAGGTGAAAAAACTGTCAAACCAACCAGCCTCACAGCACTAATATGGAAACCACGGCTCTTGTGCAACTTATCATATTGCTAGATTTGATCAGAGGCATATTAGCAGTGAAAGTAAAATAAATAAACAATCAGAGAAAATCAAAACACTAGCAGATAATATATCATTAAGGATTCAAGTACAAAAAAAAAAATGCAAGTCAAGTCATTTTTCTCTTACCCACCACAAAAGCAGCAAACCCAGGAAGAATATTTTGCAAGAAACTCTGCAGGATTGCTGATAGAGTACCAAAACTATAACAAACAACACACCCATTTATAAACAAATCAACTCCCAGGCCCATTCTGAAGCAGGGGCTTTATAACTCCAGAAACATACACAATTCAAATAATAAAACAAATAGAAACTAGCAGCACATTCTGCATCTTCTGCTCCACAACTTGATCTGGAAAGGCTTGTCAAAACACATGAACTAATGCTCATGAATCAGGCATGCTACGCCAGACATGGAATAACACCATCCCATATCCTCTAGCCAGCTATAAGCAACATTTAAATCCACGAGTAAAAAGATATGGCATAATTGTATACATATATTGTAAACTGAATTACTCCATATATATAATATCAGGCTATATGAAAGGGTTCTGAAATCTTTTGAACCATACTTGTGAACGATTTAAAAGCTCAAACTGATACGAGGGATCATCAAAACTGATAGTGGTTAAAAGTAGAAAAGTATGTTGGGATTTGAAAAGGTTCAAAGAATGAGAATTAGAAGGAAGCTGGAGATGAATGGGATAGAATATCGATGGGGTCAGGGTCAAGGCCCAATGCTGGGTGTTGTTTATAGCATTGCTTTGCTAACTTGGCCCCTCATCCTACAGTCCCCCTTCAAGAATAAGAACAGCTTATGGCATTGAACAGTGAAAGGTGTTGTTTCTTCAATTTTTCTACAAAAGAAAAACAAATCCAAATTTCAAGACTTTAACTTACAGGGAATATTTTTCCAATGTAGCTCATCATTGGCCAGTCAACAACACCATGAATCAAATCACCTATGGAGCTAATTAAGCCGGGCAAAGAACAACCTCTGGCCTGATATTGCCACCCCAAGCATAGCATGGGAGAGATCAGGAGCCCTGGGCCAAGGAGATTGAGTGTTCATGCTCAATAGTATCGCTCCTTTAATCAAGCATAGCCCCAAGGGCAGAGTGAGAATGGAGTAGGTCTCAGACTCCAATTTTACCAAGGGGAAAAGGTTCAAGCTTCTTATATTTTTAGAATTCCTAAAGAACATTTAACATACTCTGATTTGCAAATGCCTGGATATATTTAACACAAAATGTAGCAGGCTGGTACCTGTTCCAGGTGCCATTTGATAGCTGAGCATAAAAAGACAACCCAGCTCAACACCCATGTGAGTCATGCACCAGAATAGCAGGTATATTAATAACAACAGCAATATTGGTAGAAATTATAATGATAGCAGCAGATGACAATAACAAAAAGTATAAGGATGCCCACATCTAATTTTTTTCCTGGATGATACAAGCAGTAGCACCACTTCGGCTCATAGTCATGGAGGTTTATGCAGTCCATTTAATTGACAACAGGTGCACAGAAAAACCACACGGATATTCCCATTTTAGAGGTCTTCGAAACAGCCAAGGTCAATAATAGGGTAGGGTCAAGGTATCAGACTGAAACTGCGCCACAACTAAAGGAATCCATCATATTAAGATCACGAAAAAAAATATGTGTCCTAACATGGTCATTGTCAGATTTTGACATGTCTTAGGTTTGTGTGCCAATTGTTTCCAAACAAACAATTTAACTATGCATTTTATATATGTGAGTTTACCAGCACCGAGAAACTGACATCTGTGCCAATGAGCCATATAGATCAATTAGCATACTGTGACCATCATCCCCTAATGGACTTGGATTCGAGTGTCCTTGTATATACAAGAATAAAAAAAAGGGCTACCATGCTGTTTGTTCCTTTCTCAATTTTATCTATGCTGGCAACATCAAACAATTTTCCACCAGCTAACCATCACAAAACACCAGCACAGTGATACTCAGTCAAACTTTAAGGTGCACAGGTGCCCTCACACTGGCACATCAAAACTCAATCTATCACACTATGCAGCTACACAACCTTCTGGCACACTCAGGTATCTACACCTGTTGAACAATTTACAAAACTTTTTTATTATAAAATAACCTTATCTTAATGATATCAGACCAAAAAAGTGCCACCAAATTTGGAGAAAAAAGGAGTTAATGCAAAAAAAAAAATTCTTTTTTGATAAAAAAAAAAAGGATATCAGAGGGGATTCATGCCATATAGAAAATAAGGGCAAAAATCATTAAGGAGGGAAAATAAGAACAAACGATATCCCAGTCACTATGGATTTTGATCATTGTCAAATCAATTTAGTTTCCTCCAAATCAGGGTGAATGGATGCTAAATGAACAAGCAGCCAGGTCTTACAAACTTTAAGTTTGTACAAGGAGGCTAGACAACTTGCTCCAAATGAAAGTATGAAAAAGGAAGAAGAGAGTGAGAAAAAGTTGAATGCAAAAAAGATTTTGGATGTTCTGAGGCTATCATTTTTAGCAAATAACCCGGTTGATGGGGGTATAGCGAATCACAGTAATGTGATCCACAACATCTTGGCAAAGCAACTTCAGATGTTTAAAAACTTTCCATGCACAGCATATCAATCCGCCAGCTAACAATATCACACAGGTGAGCACGTTAATCTTGTGTAGACCCTGCAATTATATGCCATGCCAAAAACATCAATATCCCATACCAGAATAACTACATAGTGTAGTTACTTGAAAGAAAACCATTGAGACTAGTAGAACACTATGTTGAACCAAAAGAGAAAAAGAAGAACCCAGCACATACTCTCCATGGCCCAAGTACAAAGAGTTCCCCACAACTTCCGATTCGTTGGGATTTAGACACAAACCAGTCCATCTATAGACACAGACAAGCCATCATAACTGCAAGACCACTTGCTAAATCTTAAACCATGTCTTTAGCTGAACTAGTGTGAGAAAATCCAGATATAATATATTTACAAGAAGATGGTCCAAATCAAATTGCTTCCTGAAGAAAGGAGCATGATCAGAATTATTATTATTATTATACAAAAGTTCATTTTATAAAAGCTAGTTCATTTTGACACTGAAACTAGCTGATATAAATGAACCGCACCAATACAAATCTAAAGAACCAATAAAATATACCATATTGAAAGTAGTGCACTTACCCTTCACTGACCAAGTTTAGCGCCAGATTCACCAACACAGTTTGTGAAAGACCTAATTTGTTGAGGACAGATGTAAGGGGACCATATGGATGCTGCACATTGAGTTCAAAATTGAGTGTAGTCAGAATCATTTGCTCAGCCTCAATCACTTGCTCTCGGTACTGTTCAAACCAATCCTGTTTAGAAAATCTCATTTCATGTCAGCATGCTAAAGACTTGAAGCTGCAACTTTTCAAGAAAAAAAAATCAGTAGTAAAATGCACAAGTGGAGCCGCTTTCACAAATAGGTTAGATTACCAGATACTTGTCACTTTGAAATTTCATGTTGTGCAAGAAAAGAGGTATAAATTAACCAAGGAGTAAATTCAACACGTTTCGAGATAGGAGCTCCATTCATGAATTGACATGAGCATATTTTATGTTATCCACTTTATGTTTTTAAAACAGACGCAAATTAGATTTTTTTTCCCTTTTAATAGATTTAACAGATAAGAAGTTATGAATCAGCCTGCAAGATACTTACAAAAGGGAGCAGGTACGACAAGAAAGTAATATCCTGCTTGTGGAAAATCTCACAAGAGGCTCTCACTACATTGTTCAAAGGACAAGGTGTCTCCTCAGACTTTGCAGCGAGAAAAAGTGCAGCAACGGCAATTAACTGCAACAAGCCCAAAACAAATATGACAAACATAACCATCACAAAAAGGATCGTGCACTAGATTTATCGTATAATCATATTCCAAGCATCACCAGAAGGCATTCATGCAAGTATATGAAAAATCTTACCAAGACTAAACAAGTCATTACTGGCCAGAAATCAGAAAATAAAAGGACCAAAAAATAGATGCAACAAATCTAAAAATGCCAAAACATAAGAATAAACAAGTCATTGCTGTCTGCCTAATTTTTTTAAAGTTACAAATGCAGAATGCTGCAGTATCAGATTACGTGAACAAAGCAGCTACACAACCCAGGTCCTTTTGTCAAAAGAATTGTTTTGAATCGAATGTTAACTCCACCTTCAGCAGAGGAGGGATCATAAGCCAAGAGGACTTGTCAGTTTCCAAATCAAGACAACATAAGAGAGTACGCCAAGCTTCCATTGATTAACCATCAGTTTAGACATAATACTTGTTTAGTTCTTTATCAGCTCAAAGTTCTAAACAGCTAATAACAATATTCTCTTAATAAAAATAGCGCCAGGGAGAGTGCCAACACAATTCAGGGAAGGTTTCTAGAGTAAAATAGTTTCCCCTATGAAATGACAGTACGCAAAGTCTCCTCCAAGAAAGTAACAGGGCAGTCAAAAATTCAAGCATAAGCATTAAGAACTCACAAATCTATCATGGCAAGCATGTGATCGTCGAACAAAAAACCGGTGGCACAAAACCATGGCGGTGCCAATAGTAGTTTGTGGCCTACAAGAATCAAAGGAGTAAGTTAATAACATTGAAATTCTGATAAGAAAGCGTCCAAACAAAAAATAATAACTCGAGACACATTCCAGGTGGAGCACTTACAACTCCAGCCGCAGCCCAAGATTCTGAAGGAAGGCACAATAAGAATACCGCAGATGTGTTTCACGTAGTGCATCAATTCCATCTTTTCTTGATGGGGAGTATCTCTCAATCTCATCCTTTGACAAAAATACTGGTTCATCTTCTTCCAGTTTTGAGCGTTCACGTTTGCAACTCATAGATGTAGATGTAGAGACCTCAGCATTGGATCTTGTGATCAGAGGGGCTGAATTGTTGTAAGTTGATTGATCAGCGCATTCATATGCATTGTACTGAGGGTAGTGTCTCCCACCACATTCTCCCCAAGTATCCACACTAAATTTTCTCCTTTTAAAAGCTGGTCCAACAGTAGGAGGGTTAGCATAACCATTGACATGGTCCCTGAATTTCCCCGAGGAGAAATCACGGAAATTGCTATGATTCCAGATGTAGTTGTAGTTGCTGCTCCTATTCACATTCACGCTCCTGTTTCTATGGTTGAAATTGTTTCCATTGAAAGACGTCCACCGATCATCATGGCATGTTCCTCCTTGTGAACGATAATTCCGTGCAAAAGACATTTTTCCTGACAAATTAACCATAAAAAAAAACACAATATGAATAAGATTGAACCGCAAAAATAATAAACTCTTCCAGAAGAGCTGAAACTTCACGTAGTAAGTCAAGTCACTTGTAGTGTAGTTGTTTTTCTCAAAATTTTGTGCTTATAGGCATTTGAACTTTCCTTAAAAAGATCGATTTGACACGAGCCGGAACATGAAAATACTGGTTTCTTCAACAACAAAAATCCAGATAAAAGCTTAAGCATTTCTTCAAAATCAAAGGCCTGTACTAAGCTAAGTTTGTTGGTGGAAACCAATTATTTTTCTAAAACAGCCATTTAATGAACAAAAAAACCGAAGAAAGAAATGTAATACACTGATCTAATTAATCCGAATTAAAGTTCTACAGAATACTAAAGACAACAGAAAGACTTTCAAAAAAACACAAAAAATTTCATTCATATATGCCAATCGCACGTCAAAAACATCAATTGAACGGTAGCAAGAGGGATAAGATCACGAATAATTACAGTGATTAGTGGAGATATAGATCTGAAAATTCCGTGATTAAGATTAAGAAACCACGCGAAGGATTTTGATTTTTATCGGGAGAGGAGGCTGAGATTATTAGATTACAGAGAGGGTTTGAATTAAAGAAGAGAAAGCGTAAAGGGAGGTGGTCAAATAAAATAACGAGAGATGGAGATTTGAAAAGGAAGAGAGAAGATATAAATATACAACTTAATGGTTGAGTTAGGTCAGGCGGTTGCTTGCTTTGCTTTTTTGTCTTTTGTGTTTTTAGATTTTGTTAAAAAAAAAATAGCAAAGTAAATATATGAAAAAAATAATGGAATAATATAATTTCAAAAAAAATTAATGAAATATTATGTTGTAATTTAAAAACACAGCATAATCAAATTTTAATTTTTTTTTATTTAAGTAACTAGTTATATCCAGCTATACTAATTAATCAATCATTTCATATAAAAATCATAATTTTATAAAAAAAATTTCTTCATACGTGATTTATAAGTTAAAATTGTTAAACTCAAAAAAAAACTTGGATAAAATCTTTAAAAAATATTATTCACGCAGTAGTGGGTGATTTTGAGAAGTTAGATGTGAGTCTGTTATAACCAAGTGAAGATTTGCCCGAAAAAATTACGTGCATGGCTTCACATATGCATTTGTAGACCAGTGGTACATGTTTAGGTCTAAGATTAGATTTGGCTATGTCAAACCAAAATAACAACTCAAAATATTCATAACTTTTGATTCGATAATTAAATCGCGTTTAAATTTTCGCATAAGTTTTCAGATGTTATTTTTCATATAATAGTCGTTGCATCGTTATGCAAACCATCAAATCATTAGATATCAAAAATCTAGTTGATGCCTCTAGTTTTGACAATTTTAAAATTATTATTATTATTTTAAGAATCGATCGATCGGTTTCATTGAACATTATGAATCGATCAACTAGTTGAGCTAAAAATAACACAATTTTTTGCTTTTATTTCAATTCACTGATTTATTATTATTATTATTATTATTGTGTGTTAATTACCCAATTTGTTCTTTTGTTTTATCTATAATTAGGTTGTTTTCTTCTTTTTTTTTCTTTTTAGTTTGGTAGGGGTGAGATTTTAGTTGGGTGGACGTTGGTAGGTAAAAAACCTTACCTTCTTTTTTTGGCAAGTTTATTTATTTTCCTTTTTTTCTTAATATTTATAGTATATTTGGATTGAAATGTTAGATTTTTGAGTTCAATGGTGCAATAGTTTTTATTTTTTAATGTATTTTAAAACTATGTTTCACTTGAAATTTATAAAATTGATGTTTTTATTGTTTTTTATGATTAAATAAAAAACATCTTAATAACAAATTATATATTTAAAATAAAATATTTTTAAAAAACACCATACCAAACTACTACAATCACATAAGAGTAGTTGTGTGTTTAATGATGCACTTCAAAATACTTTTTTAAAAATATATTTTAATTTAAATATATTAAAATAATATATTTTAATTTTTTTATATAAACACACTAAAATCATTAAAAAACACTAATTTAATATATTTTTTTGTGAAAAGTGAGTTGAACCATATTATTTATGATTTTGTTTTTTTTTTATATTTTTCAAAAGTATTTTTGGATTGAAAATACATCAAATTAATATTTTTTTTAATGTTGATAATTTTTATGTGCTAATGTCAAAATAAAAAAAATATTTAAATGCATTCTGAAATGAAATACTATTTTAAAAAATATTTTACACCATAATCTCAAACACATACTAAACCTCATATAACTCAAATTCTAGACCACTAATTGAAATTTATCTAGCATCAATTTTAAATTGTATTAAAAAAATGTTACGGTATAA
>Ga0325404_1005448_pt1 | contig 13399 bp, 8 predicted proteins | sample PopdelMetagenome_18_FD_205664 | JGI IMG/M metagenome (GOLD analysis project Ga0325404, IMG submission 205664) | Populus deltoides microbial communities from Bellville, Georgia, United States - Xylem-Control-R1 | ecosystem: Host-associated > Plants > Phyllosphere > Stem > Wood/Secondary xylem... | reverse complement strand
TTTTCCTTCTCATTTGGATGCAAGTTTTTCGTTTTCAGTGCAAGATTAACCAGATGATTTGACAAATTATATTGGTATGGTTTTTATTTGATGCGTAGATGCTGCTGTAAGGGTTCGCAATGATAACATTCTTTCTCATCAGAAGCAGCCGCGCAACAGCAGGCCACAACCAGTAATGAACAATGAAGTCAGATTGCCTCAGGAATGGACTTATTGACCCCCCGAATTATTCTGGGTTTTGTTTTTACAAGTAGTTTTTTTTTTTTGAGGAGTTTTATGAAAGCTAAAGGAGATTTGGAAGGTTAGAAGAAAAAAGAAAAGAAAATGAATGACGATAATTTTAGTAAGGTCACTGTAGGAAAAGGTTGCACAAAAAAAATAGCGAAAGGAGAAGGGAAAAAAAGAAATTGATGAAAGAAAGTATGAAGAAATGTTCTTTTGGGATAGAATTAGGAGAAATAAATTTCTGTTTTCAGGGAAATCTGCAGCAGCCAGCCTTTTTGTTCGTTTTGTGTGGCTCAAGGGAAAGTGGTGGACTGGGGATATACTATATTTTGTTGTGTTTTGGAAAAGAATCAATAAATTCAATGTTTTTGCAAGTGTTAAGGGGGATGATCACTGACTCCTACTGAGAGGGTAGAACCATGTTTTTGCAGGGAAACTTGCAACCTGTAATGATCAAATGTTCTATGTTGTCCCTGTAGAAGTTCATAATTAATTTCAGCCTGGCCACCCACTCCGAAGGCCATCAAGTAATAAAGGGAATATATATTCTCAGATTGATCTCTGTATGGCTTTCTTCCAGATGGTATGAACACATCTTGTTATTAAGTATAGTAATTGGAGCCACCATTGCTCTTGTTGTTCTTGACAAGAGGAATTTGCAAGCTTTGTTTTCTAGAGCAATGCGCTGCCATCGAATGTGCAGTTACTTCAAATGAGGAAACCAGCTCGTTCTTCAATCATATTAATAATCAAACCGGGTCTCTTCTTAAAAGAGTTGTTTTAAATAAAACAAAAAGTGTTGTAAGAATTAAATTAAGAAGAAAAAAAAATTCTAATTTCACTGGTTATTTAAAATAAAATAAATAATAAAGATTAAATTTTACATATATAGAAAAAGGTGTGATTGAAAGATAAAATTAAAAAAATAAATTTATAAATAGATTTAAATAAAATAAATAATAATAATAAAATAAAAAAATGTTTAGTCATTTCACTTTTTTTAAAAAGTTTTGTAAAGTGTTTTTAAAGAAAATAAAAAGAAAAAGAAAGCGAAAAAGAAAAAGAATTTTTTTTTAAAACTAGTTTTTTATTTGGACATGTACTTTTCTTGATCCAACTTTTTTTTAATGTTACCAATATTGACCGGTTGAGTGAAATCAATTTTGTATTGTAATTAAACTTAATTGTAATATTTTATTTGCATTTAATTAATAAATAAGTTGAAATTAAAAAAGATAAAAATTATTTTTTTTATTTTTTATATTATTCTCGTTAATTTATCTTATTTTTTAAAAGATTTTTAAACAAGATGAGACATTTTAAAAAAAAATTAGTTTTTACACTATTTTTTCAATTATAAATCAAAATAGTTGATATTTAATTTATTTTTATATTATTTTAGATATAAAATTATATTTAAAATTCAATTCTTAATACGTATAAATGTTTTTAATTGAATTGAAACAATAAAATGTTTTACCGCAAACGAACGGGGGTAAGGAGTACACTATTATCTTTTTTGAGGGCAACGCGTGCGGTTGCCATTTACACGTGTCAAACAATAAAATGTCCTCTCTGTGAAGATCTTTTCGTATCTCTTGTCATTTTGAAGGCCTGATTTTTTTTGTGATCTGCAGCCGACTATAAACAGAAGGCAAGGCAAGGCAAGGCAAGGCAAGGCATGGCAGGTTGCTTTCAGACTCCAGAGTGGTATGTGGATGGCCAGCCAGCACGCTATCATGCCGGCAAAGGTGGTGGGTTTGTTGTACTACCAGGCACAGGCCACGTCGCTGGCCATGCACTTTGGATTAACGTGGTGCGCACTCCTTGCTTCTTGTGTTATGTTGGGTGGTGAGGGGGTTAACGCGCCTTAATAGCGCTTGGGGAGAATGTAGGAGAGGAGTGTTTCTTTTCTTTTTGCCTTTTTACGTGGCTTCGTCGGTTGATGTGTCCTTTGTGATGGTCGTGCATGTTGTGGCGGTGACTGGTGAGTGTGCTCTGATCGTGTGTGCATGTTTTGACCATCATGTTCATGTGCATGCGCCTCTGCCGCCCCTCCTCTTCATTCTTTTCTTCCAGAATCTTTTCGGTTTTCTTCTTTCCATGACTCTCGAGGGATGGAGCTCTTTAACTCGATCAAGTTTATCTTATTTTTCTTAATTTTGATTCTTTTTATTTCTTTGTTTACTTGTCTGTATGGATCTAATGCCAGCAACATACATTTACTACGGGTTCAATACCCTTAAGAAAAACTTTGAAATATTATATGGTCCCCGTCCATACTGGGAAAAAGTTGATGGAATTCTAAAAAAAAAATTAGTATGGTCCAACACTATCATTAAAAATTGATCCCGAAACCCTAAGGAAATTGTTAAATATTTGTATCGGTTCTATGACCCATACTTAGAAAAGCATTTATTAAATTTAAATTTTGAACTTTATTTAACCTTAATTAAGATTTAGAAGGGATCTACCCTATACTTGGAACCAAGAGAAAAAATCTCAGTTTCAGATAGATTCCTATTTATTTGGATAGTGCATTATTAAAAAGCTGCTAGGCAAGAGGTTAAGATTGATGTTATTGTCTTTAGGCATAACATTGTTGTTGAGGTAGTCTACCTGATCCTTGAAGATATGTGTCATCGCCCTAAGAAGATCAAGCTAATTCTTTTCAGATAAACTGTGCAATCACACCAGTAAGACTAAGTTGATCAATTCTAAGGTAAATTATGCAATTGCACCAGGAAGACTGAGTTCGTCCCATCCTAAGAAGGTTGTGAGGTTGTTGCCCTGAAGAGATGTCATGTGAATCCCGTATTTGAAGAGTTATGCAATTGCATTAGAAAAACTTCAGATCCATACCTTTCAAAGTAAAGTATGCAATTGTATTAAGGAGACCAAGTTAATCCCTTCTAAGGTAAATTGTGCAATCATATTATGGAGACTAAGTTCATCCCATCCTTGAAAGGTTGTAAAGTTATTACCTTGAAGAGATGTTGTTTTCAATCTCATCATTGGAGAGTTGTACAATCGCACCAGAGAGACTTTATATCCATCAATTCCAAGGTAAATTGTGCAATCGCATTAGAAAGACCAAACTAATCCATTCTACGGTAAACTGTGCAATCACACTAAGAAAACTGAGTCCATCCTATCATTAAAAGGTTATAAGGCCATTGCCTTGGATATCAAGAAAAGAAAATATTATTACTATGAATAATTTAATTCATATATAAAAAACTTACATTTCTAGTCATACCATGATATATTTTTATTACCTTTTGATGCATAATCATCTCGATGTCATTTATGTAGAGATCATCATCTTGGCTTCTAAGAAGGAGATAATAAAGTTTCTCAAAAAGATATTTTATAGGTGGTTGAAAAACAGACATCACATGTTTTACAATTTGAACTAATATTTTACTAGTACTTGTTGAAAACTTTCTTATATCTAGAGGCTCCAACTCAATTCGTGAAGTTAGCAAATAGCTAACTTAAACTTTATTGTATCATTATGCCTATGGACAAGTAGAAATATAATACTGACCCAGGGCGATCAAATTACTGCATAGCCTTTCCATCTTATTGAAGAGTTGATGATTTAATGGAACAGATGTGCCAAAAATTGAAGAAAAGCCCGTGACACATCCCATTTCCAAAGTGTTTTGATTATTTGCCTTTGATGGTAATTAGGGATGTTGATAAACCAGTTATGGAAAAACTATTCTATTGATGGCTTTTTGATTAGATTTCCACATATGTAGATTAGTTTTTTGCCTCCTGCAGCGTACAAAAAAATCATTATCTAATATATCCTTCCCATCTCCCACTTGATGTTTTTATTTTTTTTGGATGTTTGAAGAATTTGTTAAATCTAAATGTTATTGCATGCTACCTTAAATTATAAAAATTTAAAAAGTCCATTGAGACACACAATAAAGTATGTTCTTGATAAGGTTCTAAAAAATTCAAGTAGCTTAAAAACAAGACTTATGTGTTTGTTGGATAATCGATTAATCTTTTAGTTTTAACAATCTGATTCATTCTCCCTTGCTAAAGTTGCTGGTGGCTGATGCTTAGTACATGTAAAAGTCTCATTTTGTGGGTTTAGGACTTTTCAATGCTTAAGTAAGTATATTTTTTAGAGAAAATATAATAATATTTTAAAAAAAAGACTGAAAATAAATATTTCATGAAAAATAGATATTCAGAACCCTCTTCTAAGGATCCAATGAGTCTTTATAGTCTATCCTCCTCACCTTTTTATCTTGGTGAGGACTAAAATATTCTTTTTTTCTCGATCACATCCCAAACTCTAAAGTTTCTAAGAGAAAATACCTCTGATTATTTAGAAGGAAAAAATATCTTTGATTTTATCAGATGAAAAATATCTCTGTATGCATATGAGCTTAGAACTTGGCTGAGTTCAGGGATGTTGAGTTATCACCGTATCTCTAGTTCTTAAAAAATAAGAATTCAAACAAAAACAAAAACACCATCAGTTATAATTCAAATTGTTTCTGTTTTCTTACATTGAAATCATGTCTAGCAAGAGTCACTACTAGGTGTTAGCCGCACGATACTGGAATAAAATGTCATTGATGTTCCTACAGTATTTTATTGGATATAGGTGAGAAGACAAATTATCTAGGGATGCAATTGTATATTATCACTCAAAGTCGGTTACCAGGGATTCAGGGCTTTGTAAGTATATGTGACGAGGAATTTCATGAGAAGAACAACCGGCAATACACAAGAGATTGAGCTCTTGTATAACATGACAAGGTCCAAACTCCCAATGGCAGAACACTTCGTGCAGAAAGCAGCTAGTCATATGCTAGCCCCACTTAATTGATTATGACTTGTTAAGAGGTCGAGCATTGAAATGGCTGTCAGCTAGCAATAGAGAGCAAACCATAGGATGATATGTGATGTTCTTGTCAAAGATTATCCTTCATAGGTTCCCAGGACGAGCACCCTGAAAAATTACAGATGCCAATGAGGCGATTGAGCAGAAAAGTTCCCCTATCAGGGAAGTGGGAGCCAAAAAAATATACCTTGCTTTTCAATGTCTGTGCTTTTTTACAAGTTAATTTATCCTAAAGGCCTTTGCCATCCTTCAGAATCTGGATGTTGATATTCATTACTGATAAATTCTGCAGGTTTTGGAAGCAAATGCTGCACATGTCAAGGCCCTCTATCACCGTGGAATGGCCTCCCTGGAAGTTGGAGATTTTGAGGAAGCAAGGGGTGATTTTGAAATGGTAACGCCTGTAGTTGATTTTAGTGAAGAGCTTCAAATTCTTTGACATCCATTATCTGAATATGCTTCTGGATGTTAGATGATGAAAACCGACAAGTCATTTGAACCTGATGCAACAGCAGCTTTTAAAAAGCTGAAGCAGAAGCAGCAGGTGGGTAACCTGCAACCATATTCTTTTGCAATTTGTGACGGTGATAGACATTTTATATCATGCTTTGACGAGCAGGATGTGGAGAAAAAGGCAAGGAGACAGTTTGAAGGACTATTTGACAAGATGCCCGGGGAAATCGCTGGTGCTGTAACGGATAACAGAGGGGAAGAGCAGAGTACAAATGAAAACCACCAAGAGAAGGATGGTTCTCTCTCCTGTGGCCAACTGGTAGAAGATTTTTTTCAGCTCCTGGGCTTCAAAGATGCACGATATTATGACAAAGCTTTAGGGTTGGGCGTAAGCAGCATTGTTTCTATCGTCTGGCTGGCAAATTCAGACTTCGAAAGCAAAAAAACATATTAAAGAAGGTTCAGTAGACCCTTTTCAGTGTAGCCCCACAAAGAAAATAAATTTTTGGGCTCCGTTTATGACGATATATATCCACGGAAAAACAAAACATATCACAGGAGGTTCATTATACTATTTTCATTGAAGCATAAAATGGACGTTGTTGAATTACTACATTTGATCTCAATCATGTGACGGTACATTTATTTTCAACCTGCCAGTCAGAGCAATCTGGTGCCTCGTGCTCGTGGGGGCTGTCATTTATATAGAACCTTGAAGAGAATGGAAACAGAGTGCTTGGACCTGAGTCCGTGCAAGGCTAGGCAAGCTTGCCAATCTTCAAGCTTCCGATTTTTTTTGGCTAGAAGGTCTAGAAATCCACCCTTCATCCTAAGGTCTTGAAAACTCCCTTTGTGGGGGCAACTGGGAAATAAAATAAACTTCTCTGGCATTTGCAAGTGTTAAGCCACCCGAAACTTTTGATTCCGATTTTTGTCTCGTATTGATCCTTTACTCAACTTGTGTAATAAAGCAGTTCCACCAAATTAAAAACCGCAAGTTGTTTGGAACGATTACCATGAGCTGCTGGGAATTCGTTGTTAATACCACTTCGTAATAAAAGTTGCCTTTTTTTTTCTTTTTATCTTGCAAGGTACTTCAGTTAAGATTGAGATGATAGCAGCAATTAAATTTCAATGAAAAAGAATGAAGCCTTCATTTTAATTCTTTCTGCAATCATATTAATGATCTGCTACATATTTTAACTTCGAATTTCAAGATTAATCAATAAGTGTAAACTACTGAAAACATATAACATGATGTCATTAATTTCTTATTTATTTTATAGCTTAGTATACTTTAGTTTTCATCGGTCATTGGGGTTTTATTTGTTTATACGTGAATTTATTCCTGGAAGCTATTTATATTTATTTTCCTATTATTAAATTAAATAATTTGAATAGCATTTCCGAGTAACAAAAATATGGTTCTAGTTTTGTTCTTCGTTCCTCCCCTTTATTCTAGCAAATAAATTCACATATTTTTCTATAAATATAGAACTTATTTTCCATATTACCATATAAATATTGATGGACTTCCTAACTTAAACATATTAAGTTAAGTTTAGAAAAACTCCCGTGTCTGAATTTCAGATTAATGCTCGGCAAAAATGATCCACCATATGGATTGTGGATTCTAGAGGTACTCTTGCAATCGATCCCAACGTTGACAGATTCGAATCCGAAGGTTAAAATAAGATTCCTGAACTAGGCAGGCCAACAGCAAAATCCAAAAACAAACTCCCATAAAATTATTTACGGTAAAGTATTTTTCGGAGAAAAAGTAGCTTTATATTGAAAGATCAAAAACTTACAAAACCATGTTCAGGAAGGATGTAAGCAATATCAACACATTCATTCATATTGGAGCAATCGACTCATGTTCAGGATACGATCATTCATCATAATTCATAGGGTTATATAACCAGAAGTTTAACGGCACACTTTATATTAATTTCTGCAGCTTGAACCACAAAAGAGGGTGAAGAAAACAAAGCACACGCATAAAGATGCTTGATCAAACATGCCGGACAGAGGAAACAGAGGAGAAAATACATGGTCAGTGAAATGCATACTGAATCATCATCAAACTTTGGGAGCGGTTTCGTTTTTGTAGGCAATAGCAAGAGCACGAACCTTCACTAGGAAGAACCCAACGGTGTGACCAGCCACGGCTGCTATAAATATTCCAAGATTGAAAGACATGACAGCAAGCATGACCATGTAAGCAAAACCCATACGAACAGCATAAACACAGGTTTGAATAAGAGCACCCACTATGGGATTGTGAGTGCCTATTTTAGCTGTTGGGGAGACCGAAAAGATCTCGATAGCAGCAGCCAACAAGAACACACAGAAGAAAGCCAACATGTACATACCGAGGCTGCCGTTTGGCCATCCAGAGAACAGGATTATAGCATCTTTTCCCCAGTAGAAACTCATATGCATCATCATGTCTGATGGGCTCATATGCATGCCACTATCAGACATGGATCCAGGATCCATGCTATCGTGATCATGACCCTGAGACATATTTTTTTTTTTTGAGAGAGAGAGATCAAGTATCAAGATTAGCAAGGGTTGATTTTGTGATGATCGTATTCTCTTGGGTGCATCTAATTTAAACAAGAGAGGTCAAAACAAGAAGGCCTTGTTTTTTCTCTTGCTACTAACAAAACAACATGAAGTGTTAAAAGGTGATTGGGACAAGGAGAAAGAGACAAGCTTATAGGTCAAAACGCGCGCATGACCAGCTTATACCTTTTTTAAAAATAAAAATAAAAATAAAAATTAGCATAATAAACTTAAAATCTTGATACAATAATATGTTTAAAAAATAATGCATTTTAAACTTATCACACTTCTAAAATATACATTTAAATAATATTTAAATTAATATCCTAGTTTAGGACCACAATATTTATTATATCTTTTCAACTTTTTAAATAACACACACTGTGTTAATTAGTTCTTATCAGAATCTAGTATGTAAATTAAGATAATCACTTGTCTTAGTGGATTTAAATCTTCAAATAAAAATATTAGAAAATAAAAAACACGACTAAAATGAATCAAAAAAATGATGGCAGAATTGAACATGTTCTCCGCAGGTTGTAATTAAGCATGAACGATCAATCCTAGGCCAAAATATAATATATATATATAAATTAGATGTGATAATAACAAAATTAAGGCATCACTTTCACTATAGTGCCTAGTAATTTATTAATTTAATGAGCCCTCGAGAACACAAAAGAGTCCGAATAATAGTAGCCAAATTTTATTTTATTTCATTCGAACTTCACCGCCAGCAACGTGTAGGTCCCGCTAAGTTGATTGTTATGTTCTAGTTGATTTCTTTTTTCTTCGGTAAGGTTCCTTTGATGTTTTTTTTAATAATTAATATAAATTATATTTTAAAATTTTATTTTACCGTATAAGCTAAGATATTAAGTTGAATTTGTTTTTTAATAAAATATCAGAATTTTAATAATCAAATAGTTACATGTTTGAATTTTATTATATATATTTATTTGATAAAAATTAAATACAAGATAGAAATAATATAAATATATATAAATTTTAAATTTAAAAAGTTTTTATTTAAAAAAAGCATGTTAACCTAAACTATTAAATTAAAGTGACAGCTTTTAAGATAATTTCAAGATTGAAGTTCATTACTCTTCACGCCTTCACCTTTAAGTTTCTCGGCTAGTTTAGCCACGTCCACAATATGCTTTACACCCAAATCTTCCAAGAAATATATGCATTTTTTTTTGGCCTAAAAAATGTATAAAATTAGACTCTTAAACTAAATATATAAAATTGAGAATGTTAAACTTATAATCAAACATGCTCTGCAAAGTATAATTACAAAGCCAAGCACAAATCATTAAAATTAATCTTGAATCACGCACGATCGATGAAGTAGAGACTCGGGCTCTCTATCTTATATTATTTCCGTGTTATTCACACAAATCCGCACCATAAACGTCGGTCAGCTCTAAAACGTTATGCTCGTCAATCACACAATATCACTCAGATCAATTCAACACCATAAACGGTCAGCTCTAAAACGTTATGCTCACCAATCACACAATGTCACTCAGATCAATTCAACATTTCGAAGGAGGAAGATCCGGACCTTTTTCAGACCCATATCAAGAGCCACCAGACTTCTTAGCCCGACTCCCAAAAAGAGCGAAGCCAACTGCATGGCCACCCACTGCCGCAAGAAAGACACCTCCATTAAACGACATGACAGCGAGCATTACCATGTAAGACAGCCCAGAACGCACTGCATACATTCCAGTTTGAAAGAAGCCTGCAGCAGCCTTGTTAGTTCCTGGCTTGATGACACTGAAAAGATTGAACACCTCCACAAGGACTGCAAGAGCAAAGACAAAGGTCAAGGCCACAGCGTACATCCCAGTGCTTGAACCAGGCCAACCTTTGAAAAGAACTTCTGTTTTATGGCCCCAAAAGAAGGTCATGTGCATCATCATTTTGCGGTGGGGATGCGTGAAACCTGTGGTGTCCCACGCTTCTGTCAGAGAAGAAGATACGGTGGTACCGAGGTGTGGCATCATCATCTCATGATCTCCCATATCTCTAGTGGCTGCGATGTTGGTATACTTTGGGTTGGCTAAACTATTCAAGACTGTGTGTGAGAGAGTGAGAGTGAGAGAGAGAGAGAAGTGGAGTGGAATGAGATTCTATCTCTGTGCTTGGGTTTTTATATTGGTTTATAGGAGGACAGTAAGATTACGTTTCAGGTAGATGATGCAGAAATTACGGTTCTTCATGAAATACCTTGCTTTCTACTTGTTCATTAAAATGGGCACCACTTCTACAAGTTTCTATCTTTCGAAAGGGCTTATAGTTATATAGCAGGGATTTTATGCCTTCACTTTTGGTGATATGGCTTGTTTAAAAAATGGAATGAAATATACTTAATCTATATTTCAGTTCCCACAAATATGCAATTACTCGCTTGGAAGCAATCCATGGTCGAAAGTGAGCAGGAAATCAGGATGGTACTGGAATTGGTAGGTCAGGCAAAAAGAATGATGCCACGAAAAGAATCGGCTTGTGCGGCAAGACGCCTGCCAAGTGCCACAGCTGTTTGGTTTTAGTTCAAGAAAACCATGTGCCTGCAGGTTCCTGACTTTCATCTCAGATATTCGTTTCCGGATCGATGCCAAAAATAAATGAGAAAGAGGAACGTAGGTTGTGTATAATAGAAATTAAGTTTGGACCAAAATAATTATGTTAATTAGATTCCTCCTGATTTTGGTTGGAAAAATTGTACTAATTTTGCGTTGTATCTTAATTGTTAAAAATCAGGTTTGGTTATTAGATTCAGAGAAATAATAATCTTAGTATTTTTTTTTTAACAGAGAAAAAAGGTATTTTCTTTTATTCATCAAAACCCTTCTGTCTTGTCTTTGAAATCTTTTCTTCGTGAAAAAAAGACTACTTGTTAGGATGGTCTTGATTGATTGTTGAACTAATTTCATACTAACTGTACGTGTTTTGTTTTACTTTAAATTTAGAATATCTTCTTTGTGACAAAAAGAAATAGAAAACTTGGTTGGATGCTGAATTTCATAGATGATGAAGTTAACATTCAATACAAACATTGTTTTGTAGTTTTAAATTTACAAATATTTTTATTTATAACATTTAGTATCCTGAAAGTTCCAAAACTTCAAAACATTAAGGGATGAGTTCGCTATCCAAAGAATTATAGAGTCAATAACAAGGAAGCCAGCAGTTAATAGAACTTCGGTCTAATGTAATGAAATCTCTGCGTTAATTAACAAAAAAGAAGAAGAAGTCATATCGATACTCTTCTCGCAAATTGTTATAGAACTTCATGTTATTTTACATCATTGCTGAATTGTAAGCAACAATTGTTTGCTTTAAATATGTGTCTGTATATATGAAGCTAAATATTGGAACTGAGCTAGAGAGAAAGCCACTTAATTCTTTATTAAATTATTTGCTTATAAACCGTGAACTCTTACAATAACATGCTTTTTATATACTAATGTCTCTTTGTTTTTCCACCGGAAAACAAAAAAAAGTGATAACACATTAATTTATTCGTTCCTTGACTGGATCATTCATGTAGAGTAATGCGACAGGAGTTTCATCTTCATCCAACGTGGATGAGTCTGGAGGTCTTATTCATGTCCTTCTTGGGAACTGTGATGGTAAGCACCCCGTTTTCCATACAAGCCTTCATGTTCTTAGCCTTTGAGTTCTCAGGCAACCTAAAGCTTCGAACAAACTTGCCACCACTACGTTCCAAATGGTACCAATGGTCAGCCTTCTCTTCTCTCTCGATAATCTTTTCACCAATTACGCAAATGACATTGCCTTGCGCTAACTCCACCTTCACTTCATCTTTTGTAAGCCCGGGAAGATCAACTCTGAACATATGTGCCTCTGGAGTCTCCTTCCAGTGTATCTTGGTACTAACAAGGGGCACTGTTGCTTCGTAGGGGAAAGCTGGGCGTGGTGCAGCGAAAGGGGCTCCAAAGTGATTGTCATGATGGTAGGGATCCCAAACATCAAAGTTTTTGAAAGGGTTATGCACTTCGCCATAGATGGACATTTCTGCAAGCACAAATTTGTCTAGAACTCGCAATTCAGTACTGCTCGATGCTGGGTGGTCAGCGAAGCTACATGCAACCTGTATTTATATTGCAAAACGAGGGGAATATTGTGGTTAATATTTGTCTTCCATGTCAGGCGAGTGGATGTTTTTTTTTCTGGGGAGAATCATCTTTATGGAAGTGTGGAAACGGAATAGTATTCTTGAATTAAATGATAGCGAGATATAAAGAATCTGGAATGAAATTCCGGTTGATTATACATGGTGCTCATGGACCGGCTGTCATTTGTGCATAATTGTCTGGTCCTTATCAGAATAACAACTTTCCTTTTATTTATTTCTTACTCTTTTTTATGTCAGGGCTGCATCAAATGCTGCTTTTTCTCGTGGCAATTAGCATGTACAGTAAATATAAAATAGTAAAATGTTGTTTTTTTTTCCTGTATGGCAAACGCAAAAAACACATGGGGTCTATATACAGTAAACTGTGTATATTTTTTTTTTGTTACCAAACCACTACAGACTGTATTTTAATTAAAACTCAACCGTAGTTGCATAAACAAACGAAGCTAAAATATACAAGTGTTGAGGACTCGAGTGTGAATTGTTTATTTAAAAATATATTAAAATAATTTTTTTATTTTTTTATGTTTGATATCATCATTTTAAATAAAAAACCACTAAAAAATATAATTTAATATTTTTTAAAACTAAAAATACTTTTAAAAAGTATTTAAAAACAAAAACAGATACTGTGTGAAACTGCAAATTGACGGTCGTGTGCAAGGGTGGAGTCTTTATGGAAGGTGATGTGTGGAGCCCAAGCATAAAACTTTTGAGTCCAACCCGTCGGGTCTCCAGAAGGCAAATAAAGTTTCTTGGACTTGCACAGGGAATCTCTCCTTGGGCTCGTCATATAGGGACCCTAACCAGAAATCATGGTGGGCCTTCAATACCAAACTTGTGAATCTAAGAGTGTGGTTCGCAAGCCCATCCAATAGCAGGCCCGTACATTAAGGCCTGTACTTCCAGACCCGTCAAGTATAATAAATAAAAATAATTAGTGATAGCCCAAAGATATAATAATTGTAATTCTTTCAAATATATATAAATAAATGGCCTTCAAACTCAACGAAATGCTAATGGTAGTAATCCCACTTACCTTTCCCAACTCCTCAAAAGTATTAATACAATAAAGAATTACGCTGTATGTAAAGAGCAATCTTTTT
>Ga0325404_1005447_pt1 | contig 13399 bp, 8 predicted proteins | sample PopdelMetagenome_18_FD_205664 | JGI IMG/M metagenome (GOLD analysis project Ga0325404, IMG submission 205664) | Populus deltoides microbial communities from Bellville, Georgia, United States - Xylem-Control-R1 | ecosystem: Host-associated > Plants > Phyllosphere > Stem > Wood/Secondary xylem... | reverse complement strand
CTCGCAGCTCGCAGCTCGCAGCGCTCTAAATTCAAAGACACCAAACTTCTGTTTTCGTGCTTTATTTAAGTAGGCCAAAAAGCAAGATTCAGCAACCAAGAAGGCTCCAAAGGACCTTGTTATATTCTTTATATATATATATATATATATATGATTGAACGGCTACTGAAAAAATGGAGGGAAACACAGCTTGGATTAATAAAAAAGAAACAACGACAAGAAGAAGAAGCTTCCATCCATGCGGCTGAGAATATTATATATGAACAGGAGCTGGCATTTTGTAATTTTGCAAGCATCGAGATTAATTCTGTCCCTTCTAGCAAGTTGCTGAATGCTGACCGGTAGTGTTTAATTTTTTTTCTTCAAGGTAAAATTGAATAGAGATTTGAATTAAATGATTTAATAATTAATTAATTTTTATTTCTGAGAATGATGGAAAAACATGAATTAATCTTGTAGCCTTGAAATGATTTTATGTTTAGGAAGTACAAACAGAAGAAAATGGTGCTGAAAAAGAAATGGCCGAAAGATGGTGGTGACTAAAATACAGTCTTAAAATGTGGGAAAAAGCAACTAATTTCAAGAATAAAATGGGGAAAAAATATAAAATTAGAACAGCTAACGCGGCACGGTCTTGGTTAGTAAATAAATTTTTACGGATTGAAAAATAACTACTAATATCATATTAGTTATTTATTAATTTTTTTTTTAAATATACACATCAAATAAAGAGAAAATCAAATTCATGATCCAAAAAATGATAAAAATATTTTCATTTCGATATATTCTCTCCTATTAGTGTTTATTTTTTTAAATAAGTCTGAAAAACTAGTTAATAAAATACAACAACGTGGTCCTAAAAACGTTCCATATTTTTCTTTAACACAGAAATTCTTGGTACGAACGTGCCCAATTAAAAAAAAAAAAACAATTGTATAGTACACTTGAACATTTTTAATTTGTGAATGTTTCTAAAAACAAAAATATATAGGAGTAATTACACAACAAAAGCAAGGACAAATTAAGTAACATAATTGCAACGTCGGGGTTCAACAGAACCTGGGAAAGAATTGCTAGCTCTTGTAGATAATTAATTGTAAAATAATTTCTTCTCTCTAACACCAGAAGGGGAGCCAAAAAAGGAGCCTTTTGGGTTAAGAAACAACTGCAATCAATTATGTTCTGTTGGTTATACACACCTATATTAATTACTCATCATTGTCTTCGAAACATTTGGAATTGTTGTCTGTGCATAATTAACAAGTTTCATGCACCGTAAGCAATGCTTGAGTCTGACTTGTATATGCAAATTGATTAACAAAAATTCATTTGAAGTTGAGAAGGTCCCGACATCCACTTATTATATAACTGTTAATATGATATTAAGATTCTTGAAAATATGATAAAAGTTGCGGCTTAAATGCTTTTCATTTGAAAATATATCTAATTAATATTTTTTTATTTTTTATAAATTATTTTCGATATTTACATATCAAACGATTTGAATATATACATTTTTAAAAAAAAAACATGTTTCTAAACACAATTGTTATGTACCGAGCTTGGTTTAGAAAAAAGAGAGAAAAAAACCCTAGGTAGACGGTCTCCCACAATGTTCACTGGACACCTACGCAATTTAGCCGGATTGAGGTTGTCGAGCAGCAGACTTCCGAATTGAGGTATGTTTCCTGTTCAATGGCTGTGGATTAGTGGTTTTGGTAGCTCTGTGGCGTTATTGGCAGACAATAAGACATGTGCAAAAGTTTATAATCGATGCTAATTCGAGGAAGGGTCAATTCAAGCCTACCACAGAAGGAGGCTTCGTTATTGAAAATCGTTAAATCTGACCCATAAGCCTATGGAGATGTATTTAAGGATCCAGTTGCTTCATATCACACAAAAAAAAAAAAAAAAAAAGAGAAAAAAAAAGAGAGGTGGGTCTAGCTGCTAAGAGTAGAAAAAGAAATAAATGTTGCCGGGTTTTCTTGGGATGTAACGTGGCTTCTTACATTATGATCGACTGTTTAAATAAGTAAATAAATAAATAATAACTATATTTGCATTTTGGAGACTGTAATGTAAACAACTGTTCTAATTAAAACGTCGGAGAGAGAACTTGGAGGGATCTACAAGCTCACAGAGTTGCTAGTTTGAACAAATAATAATGGCCAATTATCAGAAACAGCTCTAAATCCAAAAGTCAAAAGGATATACTGAAGTTCGTCAGTTTCATTCCTCACTTCTCCTCCATTGACGTTGTCCCAGTGTCCCTGTTGGCCTCCGTGTACTGGACACGGTTTTTGTTTTAAATGAGAAACGATACCTTCGTTGAGATCAAGTACTATATACAGAGAATAAAACAAAAAACAATCAAAGAGGACCAAACAAAACAATTTTCTATTAAAAAGAAGCCATAACAAAAACCAAACTTTGACATTAAAACAAACTAAAACCAAACATGAGCAATCTTCCATTCCATTGATTGAAGGGAGTTAAGTACCTTTTCCAACAACCACTGAAATTGCATCTTGCACGGAAAATGAGCAATCTTCCATTCCATTGATTGAGGTACAAATACCAACCCAAATTGCTGAAAGAGATCCATAAAACTTTGGAATCACACCATTGTTATCAGGCTGATATTTCACATTCAAGAAAGGCCTCCAAGCCATTGAACTTTCATCGACATATCCTCATTATCATTTGAACAACATAACTTTATTTTTATTTTTTTTCATAATAGAACTTACTCTCAAACCTTCTCTAGCTTTCAGCCAAGATAGAAAATCCCAAGCCCTCTTACAAATTTTTTGAGTATCCGTATCTCCGCTCTATAAAAATTGTCTTTGTAAAGAAACAATTTTCTTTGCAACACCAGATGACATTTTGAACAAGAACATATATATAATAGAGAGAGAGATTACACAACACTGATTTTACTAAACAAAGTCTTTCACTTATAGATAACATCCTCCCTTTTCAAGTTCTAAGACAAGGCTTGATCTTCTCTATAACTGGTTTTCAAGTGGAGCAAAGTCTTGGATTTTCTCCCAACGGAAGACCCAAGTATTTAATCGGTAAACCACTATATTTGCATCTTAAAGCACCAACCACACCTTTAGTGAATTCCAAATCAACATTCACACCAATTAATGTACGTTTATGGAAATCTATTTTCAATCCTGAGCATAACCGGAACAAATTAAGAATGGTTTTAACATTCTTAAGAACCTGTATATCATTAGGACAAAAAATCAATGTATCATCAGCATATTGTAGTAGAGTTGCTATTTGAGCCAACAATTGTATTCCTGGATATAAACCATTCTCCATTGCTCGACCAGAAAGGATCACTAACCTTTCTACTGCAATATTAAATACAAATGGTGACATAAGATCCCCTTTAGATGGTGAAGTTTTAGCTATATATATATATATATATATATATATATTCTTGAGTCCAATAAATCCATTTACCACCGAATCCCATAAAAGCCATGACTTCCAAAATGAAATCCCAAGTAACAGAATTAAAGGCTTTTTGAAAAACCACTTTAAAAAGAAAGCCTTGAACACGTTGTCCTCATATACTATCTGCAATTTCATTTGCCAGAAAAAAAACAATCAAGAATCTGCCTCCTTGAGATGAAAGCAGATTAAGAGTCACTTTCACCTCATTAATAACTCTTCTAATCCTCTAAGAATTTTTTTTAACAATGATCTTATAAACTTCATTCACAAGACTAATAGGCCTAAACTATATGAAAGTATTAGCTCTTTTAATCTTAGAAATTAAAGTAATATAATCATTATTAATCCGTTTCGGCATGTTACTAGTCTTGAAAGATTTTGAAACTCGTAAAAAGATCTCCTCCCCAATTAGTGGCCATGCTTCTTTTTTATATAAAAAATAAAATTAAAACCATACAGTCCTGGAGCTTTAGACCCATCACAACTCCAAATTGCATCCTTGATCTCCTCTAAAGTGATATATCTCTCCAAAAAAGAATAATAATCATTGTATAATGTCTTAAACCACATACCTCCTATATATACGGTCTATCAATAATATTACTACCATACAAGTTGGAAAAGAAAGCTTCAACCTGAAATTTGATATCTAAAGGGCTAGAAATAACATTTTCCCTAATAACTACTGTATCAATAAATTTTCTTCTGTTTGTTAGAGAAGCTGAGAGTTCAAAGAATCTGGTGTTTCTCTTGCACAAATTATTCCTTGCTTTTTTCCTCAAAAGAGATTCATGATGTCTACTTAAATCTCTAATCTTAGAGTTTAAACACCTCGACTCTACACATTTAACATCTGTTAGACTCCTACTTTCACTCCCATTCTCAATAGTCTTGATTCTAGATTTTGTCAATTTAATCTTATTCTCCAACATCCCATAAGTGTTAAGATTCCACTCTTGAAGTTTTTTTTTCTTAATCCACTGAGCTTCTTAATGATACAAAAATGATTTTGCATGTCATAATAGAGGGAGGCCCACATTATATTTAAATTAGGAAACAAGGATTTATGCATCTACTAATAATCTAAAAAATGAAAAGGCTTTCTAACCTAATCTCTACATTCTCTACCATAGACAATGGCAGCGTAGTTCGAGAGGTTTCTATCTAACCTGAAGAGTTTGTGCTAAGAAAAACTCAACATCACATTTGAATGAGCAAAGCATCTATCAATACAGCTTATAGAAAAACATCTAAACCAAGTATACTGGTGACCCTACAAAAGGATCGCTAACAGATCACAAGTAGACAAAAACTTATGAAAATACCTTGCATTAACACTGTTTAAAAACCTACTACTCTGCTCAGTCTGATTCAAAGTTTCATTAAAATCACCTATAATATAACATGACCCTCCAAAAGTAAAATCTAGAATAGTTAACTACTCCCACAACATTTTCTTGTTTGCTAAACTACCCCCAACATATAAATAAACAACCACATAATTAAACCCCATATCAAAATGGGTACCAAACAAAGCAATCCAATGTGAACTCAATTAAATATTTGCAACCTCGAAAGATTCATTAGTTCACATGCCAAGTAAACCTCCAAACCTTCCTTCTGAGTCCATACCATGCCAATTAATATTGGAATTATTACATAATTTATACACAAAAGAATCATTAATCTTAGAAATCTTTGTTTTAACCATAGTTATTAAACCCGAACCAGTCCGGTGGGTCAACGGTCGATCCGGTAGCTGGACCGGTCCTGGTTTTCCAAAAGATCGGCTGGTGCAACGACCCGGCCAAACCTGGTCGACTCATGACCCAGGCGAAACCCGATGTTTTTTTTTAAAATGTGGTTTTTCTCCTATACCCCTCTTTTTTCATATTTTTTTAGTTGGTTATTAACACTTTTTAAAGCTCACTATATAAATATTAGAAAAGTGTTTTATTTTTTCAATGTAAGATTTGAAACCTTTTAGTATATATACTCTATGTTTCTAAGAAAAAAGTTACGTTTTTTCAATGTGAGATTTGAAACTTTTTAGTATATTTATTATATGTTCACAAGAAAAAAGTTGTTTTTTAATGTGGGAAAAAAAAAACTTTTTTGGTTTAAATCTTCAACTTAAAAGCATAACATAGTATCTTTTCAATGTGAGATTTGAAACCCTTTAGTATATATACTCTATGTTCACAAGAAAAAAGTTATGCTTTTTTAATGTGGGATAAAAAAAAAACTTTTTTACTTTAAATCTTCAACTTAAAAGCATAACATAGTATCTTTTCAATGTGAGATTTGAAACCCTTTAGTATATATACTATATGTTCACAAGAAAAAAGTTATGTTTTTTTAATGTGGGATAAAAAAAACTTTTTTGCTTTAAATCTTCAACTTAAAAGCATAACATAGTATCTTTTCAATGTGAGATAAAAAAACTTTTTAAAATATTCTTTTAAACTATATTATTTTCAACATGTATAACCTATATTTATATGATTTTTTTTCTTAATTTTTTCATATGAAATATTAAAACTTTAATTTTTTTTAATTTTTCCGGGTTGACCCGAGGTGACCCATGAAACTCGAGAGGTCGGGTCAACCTTTGTGCCAGGTTTGATAACTATGGTTTTAACAATGCAGCAGTCATCAAGTTGATAATTATCAATGACATTCTAATACAAGCGGAAGCTAAATACAACGATTAAATAGAGAACATATAATATTTTAATAGGCGAAAGGAGCTACAGATGTGAGCCCTAAATTTGCAAGTTTATTTTCTCTAAAATAATGATAATAAAGTTTGTCTCATTAAGAGGTTTACAAAGCCTCAAATAGGCTAGAAACCCTACCTCAACTAGGAAAAAAAAATTGAAATTACAAAAGAAAGAAGCATAAAATTTGAAATAAGAAAGAAATTTGAAAATATAAAGGAAAATAACAAAAACTACCAAAACCAAAGGGGATTTAGTGAGATTTTTTATATCTAAAGATTTGATGGTCCATGTAGAGATGTAGTGGCTACTATATGGAAAATGACCTCAAAAAACTCATGTAAATATTTTAATGTGATCCAATAGTTAGATCAAAAGTTATGACCCTTTTGAGTTATTATTCTGGTATAACGAGACCACACCTCCTCTTGGATCTTATCATGTCTCATTGATCCATAAATATATCTACTAAATCATCCACATAATCTGTTTGGGGCAGATCTTCATCTAGGTTGTGACAAACTCACACTTAATTGCTTAGAACTACCCATTATAGCAGTCTCGACTACATCACATTTCTAATCACATGTCTTTTAGAACTACTTCCCAAACCTCTAGTATTCCAAAAAAAAAATCTTCATAGATATGATTAAATACACGTCTATTGTAAAACCGGGAAGTGGAATTATATAGTTTTCACCCATGCTGAACATGAATTAACTTTCCTATTATATGCATTTGTGATATGTATTCCATAATTTATTAATTTGCCTTTTTTCATTTCCATTAATGAAAATTTGACTACTAGGTTTTGCCTCACATGTCCAGGTCCTAAAATATATATAAAGAACCTTTATTATTCTAAGAATTCCCTCATGAAATTACGAGTCTCGAAAATGTACATTCACTTTTCCAACAAATATTCCCAAGTGAAAATAATATTACTAAACTTTCCAGCCACTTGGGCAGCCTAGATGGTTGGGATTCCAACCCAAATAATTGGAACTTATATCTCAATATTGACACCGGTCTATCCAATCCTACCCCACACATCTTTTTAGGCATTTTTTTGGGTTTATAGGAGTTGTTCACGCAAAATTTTCATGTACACAATTTTTTCTATGCACGGATAACTTTTTTCATGCATAGTAGGCTTTGTGCCAATGACACTACCATCACCAATATTTCCACCAATGACGTGCATGACACAACAATAATGACATGACACAATATATAATAATCTCCTCCTAGGGCATCATCTAAGAGGAGAACCAAGAGATCTATTCATGATTGCCTAACATTTTTTAAGTTTTTAACCACACCCCTTATCGCTACTGTGCTGAGGTGTTTGTCGCAATTTAGGAAAATGATTTTGTACGGTATCCACCTCCAATAAAGAGTGGCACAAACACAAGGAATATTAACAAGTTCTGTCTCTTTCACCGTAACCACCATTATGACACTAAAAAATACAATGTCTTGAAAAAGGAGATTGAAAGACTAATCTCTAAAGGATACCTTCAATAATTATGAAGAAAAAGATGCAACCTGAACAAACAAGAAAAAACCCTCATGATGCACTAGCTAAAATAAAATAATTTTTAAAATTATATCTCTATCTTTTAAACTTTTTGAATAAGTAGTAACTTTCTTTATGTCTTTAATGACTCCATGAAAGATTTCCACGACGAGATGTCCATATCGCCATTTAATTCATAATGAAAATCTCCATGACAAGATCTTCATATCTCCATTGAATTCTCCATGTCTTCAAACTTATCTCTATGAAAAATCTCTACAATGAGATCTTTATGTCTTCATTGAAATCAAGAAAAATCTCCACTGGAGATCTCTATTCAAATCTCTACATATACATATATCTTTTTAAACAATGTTTTTTTATGATCATAAATAGAAAAATTTACTAAAAACCTCTTGTATTTTAAATGCTTGAATACTTTACATACCATATTTTCACTTATTATAATATATAGTTTATATATTATTTTTACAATTCATTTCACATTACATACTGAAGTCAACTTAATGAAACATAAATATATAAAATATCACAGGTTCGTTATTATAATTTTTTTTATTACTTAAGGCACCTTATAACTAAAATATTATATGATTATCATTTGATTAGTCGTTGCAATGTGAAGTTTTGAAAAGTAATAGTGCAACAGCTTGTTAAGCATCTTTAAAATGTAAACTCTAGACTTCTTTTTTCTTCATCATCTTCTTAGTTCTTTTACCACCATTTCTTCATCCTCATCCTCATCCTCATCCTCATCTTCCTCTTGACACCATTTCATTTAAATACCAACCAATAGTTACATATATCTTTAAATATCAATTTATTATCTTCTTCACTCAATTTTGTAGACTTCTTCTTCTTCCTCCTTTTATCATAATTTTTTCACCTTTTTTTTTCATCTCAATGTTAATGAACACTTGTATACACTTTCCCAACCATCATTTCTTCATAATAAAAACTAACAGTCATACATATACTCCTTATTCACATTATCAACATGTTTTCATCTGCATTAAGTGTCAACAATATATATGGATGGTGCAGACTCAAGTTCAAAAATAAAAAGGGTAACAAATATAGGAAAAAGGTAATTGTAATGATATACAAAACTTAAGATAATAAAAATAATTTATTCTATAAATATGATGATAGATCATGTGAAAACACCTTCACTTATTAATGTAAACCTATTAGTAAAATTGAAGTCACTACTAAAGGAGGTGATAATGATGTTGGGCTAATACTACATGAAGTGAAGAAAAAAATAAAAATAAATTATGTATAGTTTGGATCAAAAATCACAATATAGAGGGAAACTTTACAAATATAAAGCTATTATTTATAGCATATCTAGTGTTTAGAACGTTATTATATCTAATTGTTATATTGTCCATATCAAACAAATAGAAAATAAAAAGTTGTTCCATTCATACAAATACATAAAGCTAAAATTAACATTATAACTTCTAGACCTTATTTGGAGACCTTCCTAACCTCAAATTACTAATAAATTTTAATATAAAAAACAAAATTATTGCTTTTAAGTTTTGAAGGAAAAACCAAAACCAAAACCTTATTTTAAGTTTTGAAGGAAAAACCAAAACCTATATGGATGAAGATCAACTTATGGTAATGGGTAGATCTATTCATTATAAGTCTTTTTAAAGTTTTTATCTAACTATAACTAAGGACAAACATATTGCTATCACATAATCATTCTTCACTTTAGGGTAAAATAAAATACCTTGATTAGGTACAGGATACGACTTTTTTCAACCAATTAACAATTTCATTATAAATAATACTAATATCCTGAAGGTGGTTCAAGTAGTTGAGGTTTATTAATAATTTATTACAAGTACCCCCAAAACTCTAGTTTTAGCCTCAACTCTTAAATTTTTTTTTCCCTTAAAATTTGCATAAATATACCTTATACAAAATAACAAAACCAGGATTAAACTCTTTTACGAGTTGAATATATCTTGGCAACTTCTTAAAAGACTCTTTATGATCGCCTTTCATAATTGTTTTAACATTAATTATAGTCCTTCATAACTATACTAAGGGATTTTATTCTAAACTAACCATCTAAAAAGATTTCAAGTGCCTCATTTGAGATGTTAGGATTAAGTAGAGGTAGTGGTTTTTTTTCTTAATCCATGTAAAGTTAGTTGCTTTGATTATCAATGGCCTAATACAATTATGTTTACCTTTTAATGACTTGATTGTAATAGTTTTACAACTAGGTAAAAAAACAAGCATCAACCATCCATTTGCAACCATTACTCAAGCAATATGCAAGCACTTTCTCTTTTTTATTAATATTTTTCTTTAGTTGAAAATCATATTTAACTTTATTTCCTTTAAAATTTCTAAACTAATACACATTATTGAATTTTTGATACTCCTCAAATTCTATAAACTCATTGGCTGATAGGTAAAAATTTTTGCATGTCAATTTATAGGTTGCATCTATATTTCTTTGTCCTAGTTTTTTGCCCTTATTATTTATGTTTTCATCGTCACTACTATCATATTTGTTCTTCAAATCATGTTCATCATCTTCACTACTCAGTTTTTATTTATTCTCACTCTTAGAATCATCATGTAAATAATTCTTTATAAAATAATTCATCATTATTATGAATGTTGTCAATCCACTTATCCTCATCTTCACCTAAAAATTCAAACTCCTTCTCATCTGATAATATATAATCATAATCTAAACAATCACTTAGAGACTCTTCATCCAAATCATCACCTATATTACTTGTAGTTGTTATAGCTAACACAAATCCTAGTCTTATTTTTTATAGCAGTCCTTTTTTTCTACAGTATAAAATTAAACTCTCTAGTAAATTTTTTGAATATTGCCTAGCCATTTCTTAGTAGTTCTATTATCATCATCATATTTATCTCCAATAACACTAATTATATCTACATATTTAAACCATTAATAATCTATTTGCTAAAAATTTCCTTTACAATCCCATCATCATCATCATCACAAGTAGAAAAATACTAAGTGCTTGGAGGCCTACCATCCTTAGGGTTACTTGAATAACATGTGGGCATTCAAGATTGTATAGGCGACCCTTTGAGGTCTTTATCTACTTACATATTAATGGCTTCTTCATCTTCATGTGCAGGCATCATCTTCACTACGGATACAGCATCAAAAAATTTAATGCCTTTGTCATCTTGAATCCTAAATCTCTTTAAGTCCACATCAAACACTTATTTACAGAGAAACAATATGTCTATGAAAGACATATTGTTAGTCCCAACATTTCTTTCAACGAATGTTTGGTTCCCTTGATGAACGGTTATATGTGGCATTTCTTAACTTGAAACAATTAATGAAAGAATAAATAAATTTTAAACAAAGTTTTGGTTATAAAAAATTTAGGGTTTTAACCTGCCATAGCAAACAATTAATTAAAGATTAAAAATTTAGCGTTTTGTTTTAGGTTTTAAAAACAATAATAGAAATTGATTTACAATCAAAAAGTTATTTAATACAAAGATTGAAGTTTTTTTTTAGGGTTGAGAAAACAATAACAAGAAATGATTTACAATCAAAGGGTTCTGATTAAGACTTTAAATAATCATCATTCAACATAAAAAAATTCACGCTAAGTGTAAATTTCAACAGATAATTTTTACAAATCAATATTTAGAGTTAGGGTTTAATCATACCATACATTGAGCTTTAAATTCTGAGTTTCCCTTCTCTACAATTTCGATGTGCATATGAAATCACCAATTTATTACATCCTTTTTCAGCTCAAATTCGTTAATTACAATTTCAATACATGAGTTTCCTACTAAAAATTCGGTCATTAATCTATATATTTGCTGAAGAGAGTGAAGAGAAGAATTGTTTTTCGGTCTTTGGATTTTCTGGACTTAATCTACAAATTGATAAATACAAACAGAAATACCAACGAAATATTTTTATCGGTAAATTATAGTGAATTTTACAAACAGAATATTCTTTCGCTATATTCATCGATAAATACTGATGAAAATATTCCCTCAATATATATCAAGAGAATTACAGTGAGAAAAGAAAGAATTAAAATAAAGTCAAAAAATACAATAACGTGTTATTTATACCAACAATATTAATATTGTCAATAATCTTGTTGGTATTAATACTGAGAGAATTACTGATGGTATTAATACATTCTATGAGCATCCAAATGTATTAGTAGAAATGAAATTAACCGTTAGCTTGGGAAATCAAACTTAATTTGATGGTCTCCTTCAATTTTGCACTTGATACTTTGGATAGAGAAACACAAGTTCTCCAAGAGCATCTACATGTACATACATACATACGTGATGTTGGCAATGGTGCATTCTCTCGATCAGTTTCTTTCAAAGAATTCTGAAAATGATGACAATAACAACGTAACATGCACAATTATGACACTGAATTTAATATCTGCTGAGACAAGGAACCTTCACGAAGGGCCTTGTCTAAAATTATGACAAAGGCACATCTACTAGAGAACTACAAGTTTTTAGCAAGAATGCATGGGAGCCGAATCAGTGGCAATAATAAATATATGTTGCTTGTTCCTTTAATTATATCATGAAAAATAATCATTAAATATTTGGAAATGAATACGACTTTTGTTTCTTTTCTCGCTTGCAGCTTTAACATTAACTAAATCCATGGGTTCCATTTCAAGGCTTTACGCATCCACATAATTTAATATCAGGCATAGTTGCTAAGAAATAACCTCTTTTACCAGGAAAATGAAGAGAGCTCCTATAGATGCTATTTCAAGCTATGCTGGCTCATATGGTAAGTGAAGTATTTTGGTTCCTATATATATATATATATATATATATATATATATATATATATATATATATATATATGAACATAGGCTTGAATGAACAAAGAATTACAAGTAAACAGCCGTTGATCTTACGAAAGGTTGAACTACTGAAAGTATTTTGTTTGTTAGGTACGTCGAAATCATTCCCTTGGTGGCTATAACCAACGGGGAATCAAATTATAATGTATCATTACTTTTAGTAAAATTATGTTCTCGACATGCCAGGCCATGCAATTGGCCTAACAGGATAGTAGTAGCTCATGATCAATTCGTCATCGTGATTTTAACTTCAATTGTTAATTGTAATAAAAATTTAGGGGCAATTTTATAATTTAATAAATATAGATATTATTTAAAAAAAATGATTGACACGTGCAAGACACACGTCTTCTTGTGGGCGGCTCCCACACACTTCAAGAGTCACATGTGAAGTCAAACGATGACTAAATGCTGTTTTTTATGGCAATGTTAGAAACATCTTGACATCCCCTCTATGATAAGGCAGCACGTGTGGTGAAAGGTTATCTAGTTTGGTGTCTGTAACAACCCCAAAATTTTCCAGCAATGTATTTTAAAAATTCATGATATATATATTTTTTTCAAAAAATTTCGGCAGGGTTTCTCCTAATTTAGCCTATCCCAAGTTATCGACAAAATCAACATTAGTCCCTAATCAACCATTTCCACAATTCAATGTTCTTATTATACTCCAACATATCTTAATCAATAATATTTCATTTTCTCTAACATATCAACTCAACGAATAATTATTTTGCTAAAATGAAGAAAGAGTTATCTTAACCATGATACAAAAA
>Ga0325404_1005443_pt1 | contig 13407 bp, 7 predicted proteins | sample PopdelMetagenome_18_FD_205664 | JGI IMG/M metagenome (GOLD analysis project Ga0325404, IMG submission 205664) | Populus deltoides microbial communities from Bellville, Georgia, United States - Xylem-Control-R1 | ecosystem: Host-associated > Plants > Phyllosphere > Stem > Wood/Secondary xylem... | reverse complement strand
TTTTTTTCGTTTTTTTTCCAAAATTATCTTTGTCGATTTTATTTTTTTAATATTGAGCTGGTTAAAAATTTTGCTTTGTAACTTTTTTCCTTTAAAATACTGTAGATTGCTACGGTGTTTTCCCACATGATTTTTCTATTTTATTTTTTTTATTTTTTAAAATTATATTTTTTATTTTACTTTTTTAATATTGAGTCGATTGAGAATTTAGTTTTGTAATTTTTTTTTCTTCAAAACATTGTTGATTCCTGCAGTGTTTCTCTACATGGTTTTTTTTGTTTTTGTCTTTGTTTTTTGATGATTTTCTCCGAAATTATCTTTTTCGATTTTATTTTTTAATATTGAGGTGGTTAAAAACTTACAATTACAATATGTGAGAAAAACACTGTAACTTTCCTCGCAAATTACTATGAATTTTCATAGTGTTTTTTCACACATGGTTTTTTTAAGTTTCTTTTGTGTGTTTTTTTTGTAATATTTTTTCCCAAAATTATCTTTGTCGATTTTATTTTTTTAATATTGAGCTGGTTAGAATTTAACTTTGTAATAAAGCTTAATTATGTGGGGAATGCATTGTAGCTTTCCTCACAAAACACTGTGGATTGCTAGAGTGTCTCTCAACATGGTTTTTTTTCCTTATAATTTTTTCAAAATTATCTTTGTCAATTTTATTTTTTTTAATATTGAGCTGGTTGAGAATTACAATTACAAGTCATTACAAATAAGGCTAAATCATGTAGGGAAGTACTGTAGCTTTCATCACAAAACACTGTGAATTGCTACAGTGTTTCCAACATGGTTTTTTTTCCTGTTTTTTTTTTGTTATTTGTTTTTCTAAAATTATCTTTGTCGATTTTATTTTTTTTAATATTGAGCTTATTGAGAATTTAGCTTTGTAATTTTTTTTCTTTAAAACACTGTGAATTGTTGCAGTGTTTTCCTATATGATTTTTTTCCAAAATTATCTGTCAATTTTTATTTTTTTTGAATATTGAGTTAGTTAAGAATTATAATTACAATAAAACTAAATCATATGGGGAAAGCGTTGTATCTTTTCTCACAAAACACTGTAAATTGCTACATTATTTCTCTAAATGGTTTTTTTATGATTTTTTCTAAAATTATCTTTATCGATTTTATTGGAGAAAGCACTGTAGTTTTCCTCACAAAACATGTCAATTGCTACAACGTTTTTCCTCATGGGTTTTTTTCCTTCCAAAATTGTCTTTGTTGGTTTTTTTTTTAATATTGAGTTGGTAGAGAATTTAGTTTCATAATTTTTTTTTTTTGCTTTTTATTAACAAAAAAGCTAAATCATGTGGCAAAAGCTTTGTATCTTTCCTCACAAAATATTGTGGATTGCTACAAATCATTTTGTTCAGTCTCTAAGTTTTTGATCACCAACACAGCTTTTTTTTCCATCATGAAATATTGGCTCCATCATACCTTTAATTTTTATTACTTATCTAACACTAGTTCACAATTATAACACTATCAAGTACATTTATTTTATAAGTCCGTGGCAGCATGCGAGCATGCCATCTCATATGATGTAAAACATATGTACCATCATGTCATCAATTTAGGACAATGACATTGAATTGAACTTATAGCAAAGGCATCTTAGGGTTTTCCTATTACATATTATGTCAGAAGAAACTTAAAGATTTCAGCGTATATTTATAATATAATATGTGATATTTTTATATAAGTTCTTTTCAATTAAAATAATATTTTTTTTAATATTAATAAATCAAAATTTTATTTTATTTTTTTAATGAAAAACATTTTAAAAAATAATTTAAACTATTTACCGAACAAAACTTTATGCTTGGTTTGATAAACTAGCTCTTAAACAATGTTTTCATTAGTTACTTTAATGAATTGGATTATCGCAATTGCAGTAGACAGTTAAAAAGTGTTTGGGATTGTGATTAGATTGTGTTTTTGAAAAAAAAAATATTTAACTTTAAATTAATTTTTTTTTATGTTTTTAGTTAGTTTTGATGTGTTAATGTCAAAAAATAAATTTTATAAAATATAATAAATATTATTTTAATGTATTTTAAAGTAAGAAATACTTTGAAAAACAATCTCAACCATAATTTCAAACACGCTCTTAGAGTGAGAATCGGACCTAGGACACTAGTAACAGTTTGTTTGGCATTATGGTAGCGGTTGTTTTTTAAAGTGATTTTTGCTCGAAAATGCATCGAAATAATGTTTTTTTATTTTTAAAAATTTATTTTTGATATCAACACATCAAAACGATTTAAAAACATAAAAAAAATATTTTGAAGTATTAAAATTTTTCAAAAATACTTTTACACCGCAAAAACAAACGGTGCGTAAAGGTAGAGTGGTATTGCTAGTTTAGTCTTTGGTTACTCACTAGTTTGTCATAATCACAATAACAACAACATTATAATAGCGATTGTTTTTTAAAGTATTTTTTATTTAAAAATATATTAAAATAATTTTTTTTTTATTTTTTTAAATTTATTTTTAATACCAATACATTAAAACAATTTAAAAATAAATAAGTTTTAACCGAACTCTAGCTACAGCTCCATACGGGCATATCATCATCGTCACGAGAACAAGTATAGCTTAAAGATTGAGATATATAAGAAACAAAGTAAAACGACACCACCACACTCGATATATAACAAACCAAAACCCACGCTGGTTCACAGGCAGTAGTTACGTGTTGTCTCTGACCCAGTTTGCACACTCCTCAATAACTCATCGAAGATTTCTTGTGGTCTATCTGATATTAGAAGTAGAAGAAAGAAAGAGAGATGAAGGATCAAAAGAGTGAAAGTGGTGGTGGGTATGTGAGAGCAGATCAAATAGATCTCAAGAGCTTGGACGAACAACTGCAGAGGCATTTAAGTAGAGCATGGACGGTGGAAAAGAACAAAAGCAAGAACGATGGAGATCAAGGCGAAGGAGAAGGAGAAACGCAAAGACTCACCCAGAATAATAACAGTACAACCATAACTAGTCATGAATGGGAGATTGACCCCTCCAAGCTCATCATCAAAAGTGTTATAGCTCGTGGCACCTTTGGCACCGTTCACCGTGGCATTTATGATGGCCAGGATGTTGCTGGTACGTATATCTATATATATGCATTCCCTTTTTTATACCTTCAAATGTCTTACCGATCCTCCTCCTCCGGTGCATTGATATAATTTCCAATGTGTAGGTTGACTAACACAAGAAACTAGCTATCTGCGTTTGCGAAATTAATGTCCTCTATATATCTTGCTCTAATTTGGCATGCGCGCAATTGTGTTAGAAGCTAGGGAGGGGGTGTTCTCAGGCTCCATTACAGAAAATTATATATTTTTTATCAAGTTTACGATAAGGAATTCTAGCAAATAATATACATAAATGTTGATTATTAGGAATTCCCTGCTTGGTTTGCTGAGGAAAGCTTCGTAAAGATGGCAGATTCAGACCATTAATTTGTATTAGCCATCTCCTCATTTGTGTTTAAAACCAGCAGTTTGCCGAGGAGAAGTGTTTTGCTTTCTCTAACTTTCGTGTACCTCTTAATAATCCTGGATCCTTGTAGATCCATGTTTGCAAAAATCCGTGATTTCACGAGATTGTATGAGTTGGCAGTTGGCTGCTGCACAAAATATCGCCTTTTCTTCTGTTTATCTTTAACTTTCATGTGTCCAGACTTATTATTATTTAATTATTTTGTTGTCGTCTTTTACTTTACTCTCGGGAAATAAAAATAAAAAAAGTTTGAGATTACTCAGTATATATTTTCCCTCTGTTGTATAAAAAACAGAATTCATAAATAATTTGAATAATAGATTTCATGTTTACGTGGAAGAGAAATACAACATCGAACAACTTAAGTGATAGAGCTTAGTTATAAAGCCGCCACGTGCATGTTCCACCTAAACACCGAAGAAAATCCTTGCCCAGCTATCAGGCAAGCTGCTGCCTGCTAATTTATTTATTGACTTATTATTTCCCTCTATTTTCTCATGTAAATTAAATTGTGAGATAAAAAAAAAAAGCAGCCTTGCATAAGAGGCTGCCGACAATATATAGCTCTCCAATCCTGAGCTATATTCCTAAATTAGTAGTTAGTAAGTTAAGTTTTCTATTCTTCCTCTGGCCCAGTTAAACTTCTTGATTGGGGGGAGGAAGGACACCGATCAGAGGCCGAGGTAGCTTCTCTGAGAGCTGCTTTTACACAAGAAGTTGTCGTTTGGCACAAGCTTGATCATCCTAACGTGACTAAGGTACGATTTCATTTCATGTATGATGTTCTCCTCTTTCTCAAGATAATACAAACCTAACAGAAAGTTTAAAAACATGCAACCTTTCTTTGTTCTATAATTTTTAAATTTAAATCAGTAACGTGATATCCTTTCTAATGCGTCCCTCGTTTGGTTACTTGTGACACAGTTGTAATGTTTAAATTGGTTCATTCTATGGAGTTTTTATTTTATAGTATCCCACGCGATTTATATCCTTGTCTTTCTTTCATGTTTGATGGAGTTTGAATCCTTGCAAATAATCATGGTCTAGGTGATGTTTGAATTCGTCCTATCCTCAAGCTACCATTCCAAATATGTGAGATTTGATTTGATTTTATTTTTTTCATAATTCTTGTTCAAGACTTGATAGCAAATTTCAATGGAGAATTGGATAAAACGTATAAATATGACATGCTAACGATCGAGAGAATGTTGGAGATGTAGTGACAATAGTGGTTGACGTTGTTGTTAATTTTTATTTTTATTTTTGACATTTCTTAATGTATTCAATATGTTTATAGCTTAATGTTTTCGAACATAGCATTTCCGGAGCATTTCAATTTGTACTTTCTTCAAGTATATTGTTAACATCTTCGACATGGACTACTTGAGGTTTCAGTGCTTAGCTCCTGTTCATATCTTCTTGCTTTGAATCAAGCCAAATCCCTTCTGCAGTTTATTGGGGCTGTAATTGGCTCAACGGAGTTAAACATACAAACAGAGAATGGTCACATTGGCATGCCAAGTAACATTTGCTGTGTTGTTGTCGAATATTGCCCTGGGGGTGCTTTGAAATCTTACCTCATAAAGAATAGGAGAAGGAAGCTTGCTTTTAAAGTGGTTGTTCAATTGGCACTAGATCTTGCACGAGGGTCAGATACTCACGTCCATCTGTGTTTATTTTGACTTTCAAATCATTTGGATTGAAAGCTTATATTTTGGATGCTTTCAGTCTTTGATATTGTAGCAAACTATGCAATTCGAAATTATTGAAGCTGCCATTTGGAATTACTTACAGGTTGAGCTATCTCCATTCTAAGAAGATTGTCCACAGAGATGTCAAAACTGAAAATATGCTTCTGGACAAGACACGTACAGTGAAATTAGCTGACTTTGGGGTTGCTCGCATCGAGGCATCAAATCCTAATGACATGACTGGCGAGACTGGAACGCTTGGGTACATGGCACCAGAGGTATAAATTTACAAGGCATACAAGCCTCTGCTTTTCCGAGCCTTCAATATTAAGGTGCTTTATCAATAAAACAACAGTCTTAGAGTCTTGAATGTCGATTTCTGACTGAAGTTCTGTCATGAAGAACAGTAATATCTTTTAGTTTTAATTGCATGCTCCACATATTCTAATGGTTGATTGTCAATGAATCGCAACTCCTCAAGTTACTCGTCAAATTTCCAAGCATTCATTTCAGTTTTGATAACATTTTTATCCTATCTATCATCCAAGTATTGTGATCGGGCAGGTTCTCAATGGCAATCCGTACAACAGAAAGTGTGATGTGTACAGTTTTGGTATCTGCCTGTGGGAGATATACTGCTGTGACATGCCATATCCCGATCTTAGCTTCTCAGAAGTGACATCTGCTGTTGTGCGACAGGTAGATGAAGTGTTTTAAATGTTTTTGCTTTCTTTTACAGGAAAATATGTGGTAATGGCAATACATGGTTTTCTGCAAAATTTGAACATCACCTACTAGCATAGAAACTAACATCCAAGCCTTTTGGCTGTTTTTATCTAGCTCATCTCACAACCAAAGCTTTTATGTCAAATTACCACCCTTTCCTCTTTCTTTTACTCTGGTAACATATCTCCTTTACTCCCTCTCTCTGTCTCTCCAGATGCTTAGTAGTTTTTCTTACCAGTTATTGGAAGCAATAATAATACAGTGTTCATAATAATTTTAACAATCACTACTATTATAACAGAATCTGAGGCCAGAAATTCCTCGTTGCTGCCCGAGCTCTCTTGCGAATATAATGAAGAGATGCTGGGATGCTAATCCAGACAGACGGCCGGAGATGGAGGTGGTTGTTTTCATGTTAGAGGCAATTGACACGTCCATGGGTGGAGGTATGATCCCTCTTGATCAGCCTCAAGGTTGTCTCTGTTTTCGCAGGTACCGAGGGCCGTGAAAAACTTCGTCCTTGAAGTAAACTTCGTCCAATTCGTCTCATGTTCTGTTCAAGACACTGGCTTAAAGAGCTGAGGGTAGAGTCTGCGGAGACTATAGGCTAAGAAGAGCCTTGCGATACCGGTTTCTTAACTGGACAATGGATTCTGTAAAGCTTTATTTATGAAACTTGAACAATAGTTCTTGCTCTGTTTTTATGTTTCTTGATCGATTGAACGATAATATCAAGGTTCTCAATTCCCTTTGTTTCGGTAAGTATTTTATTTATTTTATTTTTATAATTGAAATAGAATATTTTAGTTTTGAAATATTTTGGTGTATCGTTTTGAGATTATATTGTTCAAATATATATATATATATATATATATATATTTAACAAATATAATTTAAATTTAAAATAAATTAATTATAAATTATGCAATATAAACACAATGTCAAATAAATATAATTTTAAATTTTAAAATATTTTTAAATAGTCAAGATTAAATAGATCTTTAACTTAAAATAATTCAACTTAAATAAAATATCAAAATATTATGAAAGTAAAATGTTTTAACACAAATATTTTAAATATAAAGTTAGGTCAATGTTATCAAGGCTAATGGAATCTAAATCATCCCTTAATTTGCTCAAATTTCTACAAAGTATAAACATAAAAAAAATAACATGAATATAAACCATATATATTAGTGATAAATCTAATTTAAAAAATTAATATCATTATTAATGAAAATAGTAGTAATAATTTTCAATATTATTATTCATATCATTATTATTGAAAATAATAATGAAAAAAAACCTTTTATACTTGAGTGGTTTAATTAATTAAATTGAATATGGTTTAATTTGATTTAATGGCTTTTTAAAAACGGAACAGGGCATGTAGAATGAAATCGGAAAATTCCAACTGAAATTTAGCTGAAAATTCCAGAACGGACCGAGATTTAAAATGAAATGAAAATTATTCCGTCTTATTTTTTTTTTAAATTGATATAAAATATTTCGACTATTTCAAATAAAATAAAATAAAATTAACAACCTTGCTTAATATGATGGATGGGCGGGTCCTATACACCCTTTCTGGTTGAGCTTTTGAAACCCAATTAATATGCATTAATCATAGTAGGCACATGATAGATTTTTGTTTCTGGGTATATTTATAATCATCGATCCTATCTTTTCATGTTTCTTAAAAAGAAAATATTTTTTATTTGGTATATAAACTGCCTGTGTTTTTCTTGCAGGTTGGACTATTATTTTTTTGTAATATAAAAAAATTATTATCTAGTTCTTAGAAAAAAATTGAGTATTATTATTAAATTTAATATAATAATTAAAACTTGAAATTTTTTTATTATAATTTTTTATTTAACTCGAGTTTTAAATTATATCTGAGATGTATCTGAAAAAATTTTGTTGTCCAGGAGACCTGGATTGGATTCCCCGGCAATGGGATTATTTTATTGATTTTTCACCATCAATATTAAAACTCTAAACAGGTTTTGGGATTTTTGTAGATTTTTATCTTTCATTCTGTTTTATAAGATTATATAGAAGGACCTACACAATATACATGGTAACTATAATATTATAGGGGTGTATATTTAGAAGTGCGGTTAAAGTATATTTTTAAATAAATTTAAGTTTTTTAAAATTAATTTTTATATTTTTAAATCGTTTACGCTGATGTTAAAAATAAATTTTAAAAAATATTATTTTAATATATTTTCAAATAAAAAACACTTTAAAACACAATATTTGCGATACCCTCCAACAAATCCATCGGTATTGTTATTAAAAAAGACTTGTAACCAAACAATTAAAAAGTATATATTAAACTGGTTGATAATTTATATAAATAATTAAATTGACCCCACGCCTTTTAATTGTTTTAGTAACTAATAAATTTTGTTTGTGTTTTTGTCAATTATTCATTCCTATCCTTGTATTTTTAATTCATTTAATTAACTTTTGTGTTTTGTGAATTCGTTCAATTAACACTCATTGTTAGTATATGCAGATACCACAAAACTCCACTAAGAACTCATTACTACTATATGGTTTGCTTTATACTTCAAAATCATTACAGATAGACCTTTTGTAATTCAAACAATAAAGGAAGGTTTTTGTTGAGCAAAGTGTGAGGATGTTATTTCGAGGATTGAAAGGAAGCTTAGGGTTCTTGGTTCGTTTCTTTTTCAAGAAGTTCAGGTTTCTACCAGAGAAGAAGATGAGAAGAATTAGTGCATTAATTGTAGCTTAAATGTTTCGGTTCATGGAATCCGAAACGTCACACCTAACAGCCAAAGAACACACACACACACACATATATATATATAACAATGCTTGTGGTCGAGGACGCAATGCGAAGAATAAATAAATTCTCAGCTGGAAAGCTACGACTCACTGGAGATGAAAGGTTGTAGTCATATAATGAAATCAACAGAAAACAAGCTTAAAATCTGCTCAGGGACGTCATTGCAAGTTGTCACCGAACTCCCGGATGCAATATCAGGTACTGAATGGACTAACGGGCAATTTTATAGCTTGGGTTAACCAGATTATCGAGGCCAGAAACCACTTGAATGGACTCTATGACGTCTCCAACCTTGAGATCTGCTAAATAATCCTCATTTTCCGTAACATAACCAAAGACAGCATATCGACCATCCAATATATTTGCATTGCTGGGAGTTAGCTCACTTTCTTTTAGTAGCCAAAATACTTGGCTTGAAGCTGAGTTGTTCTCAAACTCCTGTAAGAAAAAAGACCCAACTTCCGGTTAATCTTTCAGAATATTGGAATCACCGGAGAGCACACACGTGAGAGAGTTCAAAAATCAAGTTCTCACATCTCTGGCCATGGCCATTGTTCCAAATGCATTGAATGGAAGCCTCGTCTGAGCCTTGTATAAACCAAGCTCCTGTCAAGAAACATAGCAATAATATCAGAAAATCTTACAAAATCACATATTTTCAGAAACAAGAGGGAAAATAAAATAAACACACAATATATGCCTTCGTGGAAAATACAAGGAAATACCCAAAACTAATGAAAATTGCAATTTTTATGCTATATTGAGATGAGTAAGAAGAATTTGAACATTGTGGCACCACACAAATTAAGGCACTTAGTCAGAAGAATCTATTGCCGGTACTAGGAATACTTATTTTTCATCAGCTGCAATGAGTGTTAAAGAGTAATAAAAACCATTTTTAGAGCTCCACTTAATAGCTTAAGGTTTTTGAGTTAGGATGGTTACTTCATATGGTATTAGAAGATGATCAAATGATTACAAGTTCAAATCTCACCACATTCATCTAACTCAAGGACTTTTACTTGAAAACATATTGAAAAGTAATATAAATTATTTTTAGAGTTTCGATTCACAGCTTAGCTTATACTTTTAGGTTAAGATAATTATTTAATAATGACCACTGCAAATTTTAATCTACCAGAGTCGAGCTTTCACACAGTTAAAGTGAGCTGCATGTATTTCCTAAAATTATAAATTGATTGACCAAATTCAAATCATTGTTTAGTTCAAGGTCCATGGTAAAAGGCTAAAACCTTTTAACCGGAAAAGAAAAAAAAGGTATGACCATGCCATGTGAGGGGTGAAAGATTTCTGAGAACTGCTAATTCAAGTGAGATGAACACAAAGTCAAGTGACAGTCAACTGAACCATTGGGTAAAGAGAGCCGAAATCAGACAATAGATTCAGTACAATTATAACATGAAACTGGATAAAATATACACCATATTAGAGACAAAATGTGACGAAATTAAGACTTCTTTCTTCATGATCTTTGTATTCTTAGTCCAAGATATACGAGTGCTTGTGTGGGAGTGGGCATTACCTCCAAAGTTGCCCCATAGAATGGTGATTTCTCTCCATTGACCATGATTTCCAATGGTATTGTCCGAGTTTTCTCTGTACTAGGATCAATAAAACCCTCTGCAGGACCTTCAGGATCCCCAGTTTGAACAACAAAGCCATCCGCTGCAGTAAGTCCAAGGAAATCTCAAAGGTATTTACATAAACAAAATCTCAAACTAATGGAAACACTTCCAATTTATGTATGATAGTGATATTACATTGAAGTTAAGCAATTTTAGCACCATTTTGAGAGTACAAATGAACACCCCTTAATATTCAGTAATGCAAATTTAAAGTCTGATCCTGCTAGTGTGAAAATAATTATAGTAAAAGACAATCCAAAGGCAGAGTGATTTATAGTTGAGCTCAACTTTTTTCTTATACATTGTTTTAAGGCATTTTACCTCTTTGAATTTCCATTCCATCATAGAAGTGTCGTTGCACCAAGTCCAAAAAGTTCCCAGCAGTTACTGGTGCACTGTAACCATCTAGAACAATCCTGAACATAAACTCGTCTGTATTGGGATTGTCTTTGACCTTGACCTTCATATCCACAGTTGCTCTTCCCTTCAATAGAGGCATACTCTGGTATTCCTCAGGCACCTCATATGGGAAGCCATCCACCATATCCTCTTCAACACTGCAGAAACCCAATGCCCCAGGAAGATCTCAGCTGCAGGTCAATGACAAGGGTATATATGAGAATAGTTTTTGTCTTAAGAGGATTAACTTTTTCAAGTCCTCAATTTTTTCGTGATATGCAGGAGGCAGTTATAAAAGAGATACCATACATGGACACATTCTCGTTAGTGATCCATAGCAACATGAGAGTGGGAAAAACAGTGGTCACAGTAAGAACTTCAGCCAAGTGGGGTATTGTTTTTGTACCGGGTGTAATGGAAGAGTTAATTCCGTTCAATTTATTTGAATATCATATGGTTGTATTGGAGACCAAATTGATGTCGGTGCAGCTAGATGTAAAATGTAAAGGGAAAGTAAAGGTTTGCAATTAAGAGAGAAGGGAAGATGCTAACAAGCACAATCACAGGGAGAATGTTTTGTGAATTTATTGGCTTCTGACCTCAAGTCGTGCTTTGCAGATTATCCAGATTTTTAACCAACATGGCATATGCTAATATCAGCTTGCAACACCTCATGGAGAAACATCTAACATTCCAGAAGCTCTATTCAGTATTCTTCATGGCTGTTCTTTTAGATCAAAATCTATTACTAGACTAAAGGTATTGTGAGAAGCCAAATTGGAAACGTCACAAATTCTTCATGCCAGTTATTCAAGATCAGATTCAGTACCATGACTGATGTTGTTATCACCAGGTCGCAAACTTCACAACGTTTCTCCATTGCTGTTATTCAACATTAGATTCAACATGATATAATGAACCACACACTCCCGCGGTTGACAAACACTTTGTTGTTTATAACTTCATCACAGCTTCATATTCTGTACATCCAAAGGTATAGTGCTATTTCATTTTACAATTAAATGCCAATTGCTTTTTTGAACCAACTATATTTCAATTTTCAATACTTATATTTAGGAACACGGTAACACTTGACAATCAATCATATTGATTTGAAATACAGTGGCATCCATCTCAAACCATTAGATGCGACTGTAATATCACAGCAACAACAAAATAAAAATTGTTATGCACTAACAAAGAAAACATATGTCATTGAAGTCCAACTGCAGAAACGTTTGTCCCTAAGTTCAAATCAGGTCTTCATGCACTCTACTCATTTCGAAGTAATCAAAAAGCTCAATCCTTAGCAAATTGATTCTACTATAAAATTTACCTGCCAACATAACTAAGCAACTCCTTCTGCTTAGATGCTACTGCATCTCTGTTCCGATCCTCCACAATCTGTTGAAGTTCATCCATTCCAGTTTCAAGCTTATCAAGCAGCTCCACTCCATGGTCCTTCTTTGATTCAGCTAAGCCTGAGATAATCAAACTCTTTCCCTGCTTAAGGGCTTCAGATGATTGCCTGAGATTCTATATTACTCAAAAAGAAAATTCACAGCTACCATTAAACCATCATATCTCCGAAACAAGCATAGAAAAGGAGGGGGAAAGGGAAAACTCGAGTTTTCTTACTCTCTCCACAGAATCAAGTGCCTTGACTCCAGCGACCTTGAGACTATCTGTGATATCTTCAAGTGGCTTTTGTACTTCCCTTATAGCTTTATTGTCAATTGGCAGAGCATATCTTAATAATGCACCCGGGTCTTTGATTGGTGGTCCAGATATTAACACTGAAAGATCAGGCATCGCTGGATTAGCTGCATAAGCATTTGGAGACCAATCTACAAAAGGCATTCCTGTTAGCAATCCAACTGCCAAAGCAATAGAGATTGCACACTCCTTCAAGGAAAATAACTTCACTTTCTGCACAAAAGATAAAACAAACTCTTATCATTGTAAGGCATTGTTTGCTTCCATCAGGAAAAGTTGGTCAAATCAATTGGTTTCCAAGTCAACAAATAAGCTATGCGTTCTTTAGGGAAGTTTTCTCCTCTTCTCCCAGAGGACTCACATGCCTCTATTGTAATATATATATGTGTGTGTGTGTGTGTGTGTGTGTATATATATATATATATATATAAAACATTTGCAATGCAAACAAATCACCAAACACTCTATTTAAAACATAAAAGCTAGACTTCATCAAACCGCAATAATTGAGAGACATCATAAATTTTCAACTCTTTAAAATCAACACCATATTCAAAGCAAAAACAGCAAATACCTACCAGTTTATTACGCAGCTGAGCCTTCTGGGAGGCTTTGAGAGAACATCTGAGTGAGAGCTGCCGACCCCACCAAGCAGCATTGACGTGGTTAATGTTCCCCAAAGGAATATGGCTTCTGGGTAGTTTGGAGATGGCCATGGAAGAACAATAGTGGCACGGGATTATGGCTGCCATGGCACCGTATCTAGTATTCTAAAAAGATATCAATCCAATATAGATACTTAAGACATATAACATCGCAAACTTGATGTCTGGTCTGGTTTGCAAGTGAAAGAGAGGAGAGTTCAATAGATAAGGTTTAGGGTGAGATGGGA
>Ga0325404_1005442_pt1 | contig 13412 bp, 10 predicted proteins | sample PopdelMetagenome_18_FD_205664 | JGI IMG/M metagenome (GOLD analysis project Ga0325404, IMG submission 205664) | Populus deltoides microbial communities from Bellville, Georgia, United States - Xylem-Control-R1 | ecosystem: Host-associated > Plants > Phyllosphere > Stem > Wood/Secondary xylem... | reverse complement strand
TAATATATATATATATATATATATATATATATATATATATATATATATATATTCTCAATCAATCAAATTGTAACATTTCATAAAATATGGAATAATTAAGAAGTACATATTAAAATAACACTAGAATTGAATAATGATAATAACTTTGGAAATTAAAATGATAATAATGTGCAGATTTCCAAACTTATTATTCTTAACTTCATGATCAACTAAAATATAAGTTCATAATCTAATTTTCAAATAAAAACATAGTTCAATGATTCTAATGCCTTATTATAAATCCTTGAGAAAAACACATGAGAATCTAAACCTAAAATACTAAAGCAGATAATTCTCTAGTCATGGTAGATATGAGAGGGTTTTTTCAACGACATATACAAAGATAATCAATTAAAATCAAAGACATAGATATAAGTGACCATTAAATCAATTGCTAAGTTCCAAAAAAATAATAAGCATTCATTGGTACAATATAATCATGAAGATCTTAAATTCTTACACCTGAATTGTCAATCCTTTTCTAACATCTTCAACTCTCACTAATGTGAAGATTGATATTGCATTTTTCCCCACACATGTGACCAGCTATACATCTAGTTATTTACCCCTGAAATCCTGGGCTCAATTACCAAACCCTTTCCCCTGCTCTTATGGTTGGCTACTATTCCCTTCCTCCCACTCTTGTGGCTATTTATTTCATGTTTGCCCATTACAAGATTTCACAGTTTTACTGACGAAAATATTCTGTTGTTATGTGATTAAGATTTCGTTGGTATTTATTTACCGCCGTCCTCACCGACGGAATACGTCCGTCGGCTTTCCTTTCATCGGTAATACCAGAGTCCGTCGCTATATCTGTTGGAAAAACAAAAAAAACATTTGCCAATGGTTTTACAGACGAAATTTGCACATAAAAAAAAAGTTTCCAGCTTGAAATATACCGACGGATTTATCCCATCGGTGATAGTGTGACATACCGTTGGTAAAATTATCGGTGAGTGTTTGGAATACCGACCGAAGATATCCGTCTGTACATTCGTCAGTCATTGTGGCAGGTACTGTCAAATACCGATGGATTACACCCGTCAGTAAATTTGTCGGTGAGTGTATAATACCGACCGAATATATCCATCTATAAATTTATCGGTGAATGTGGCAGCTACTGTCAAATGCCGACAGATATATTCCGTCGGTAAAACCCTCTGTGATTTTTTTAAAATATATTTTTAAAAAAATATTTAGAATACATAATATAAAATTATATAAATTAATGGTAATAAAAACCAATTATGCAAATAATTTTTTTTATTAAACATCAAAAACAAAAGAAATAAAGTTAAATAATATTCATTACAAACTGAATGTGTTAAAAAAAATATTAAATTAACTATTAAAGTTATTATATTCATTACAAATTAACATAATGGTGGAGCTGGAGGAGGAAGCTGGTTGTTATACGGCCAAAAAGAAGGAGGCGCACATGTTGATGACAAATTTGCGAAGCTGGTCATGCTCTGCCTTTTGTTGTGCATGCTCCGCTTTGAGTTGTGCATACGCCGCTGATAGGTGGTTGTATTTTTTGGAGAGCTGAGTCGTGTGTTGCTGCAAGGCTACGAACTCCTTAGATTGGGTGCTCGATACTGATTGGGAGCTCCCAACGGTTGAAACACTACGGGCTGCCCGTAAGTTCTTGGCCGTAGTGTTGAAGAGCCCATAAACCTGATTTTTATCGGGTCCACCAGACAATCCAACCTCCATCCATAAATGTGGATCGAATTCCGGATGGGTCAAAGGATCGTCCCCATATCTCTCCCTCAACCGGCTATTATAGGTCTCATGAAAATAAAAAAAGTAATCATCATATTCAATTCAATAAAAATAATAACTTACAAAATAAAATGATTGAACAAACATACCATGAAGTGTTGAGCACGGTTGTCAACGAACTGTTGCGCCCCCTTTTGACGGTCTTGACTCCGCACGTGCGTCTCCACAAACATCTCCATCGGGCTCGGCTCACGTTCAAGAGACGTAGCCTATAATGAAAAAAAGATTAATTAACAACAAATTAATTTAATGATATATTTCATTTAAATTAATCTTACCATTCGTTTCGCATGTGCAGCAAACGGAACAAAGCCGTCGATGTGCGTTGTCACCGAGCCATGAATTGGCCAATTCTGGTTGCCAGCACAGGACTATGAGCATCGTGTGAACCGCTCAGACGTCACGTGCTCAAGATAGCGTGGCCATATATCTTCCGGGATGTATATCGGTTTGAAATCCCTTCAAACCGCCACGTCGTTCCAGCCTTGGACCCCTATCTCTTGCGGTTTTTTTTGTCTTTTTTATGCTTCATACCAAAAATCATGCAACATACTTCCATAGCGAGAAATTAGAAGTTGAAACATAAATTTTTTTCTAAAAAAATCTTGTATTGTTTTCAATGTTACCTAGTTGCTGCGTGATTTTCCATACCCTCCTCACAACTTTGTCATGCGCCCTGTCCCAGGCAAATTTATGCTGTGTATAAATAATTAGATAAATAAAAATGATAATTTATTTACAATTATATTAATAAATTATTAGAAATAAGCTGGAAATTATAAATTAACACCTTAAATCTGTTAAACCATGCATCAATTTGAGGTATCCATTCAAGATGTCTGGATACCTGACTCCATTGAAATAATGGAATCTCCATCGACGATTTAAATGCCGATGATATTACTCGGGCTGCCTCAATGTTTGTGAACCTAAAAATAAATTAAATTTATGAAATATTGATTAGTTGTTCATAAATTATGTTATAATTTAAAAGAAAAAACTAAAACCTTAACAAACTTACATTGAAAGGTCGTCCTTCCACTGTGCCTCGTACTTACGGGTGAACTGATTCTGCTGCGAAGGCACGCCACCTCTGCGCTGTGAACCCGCGCTGGAAGAGGCGGCATCGGTTGACGGTGTAGGTGGCGTAGGTGCCTCTTCTTGAAAGGCACCTAAGGATACGTCATCCTTGCTGCTAGAAGAACTAGCTGCGACCATACGTGAGCGACCAGCTCTGGTTTTCGTTCTATGCATCTACACAATTGTATATGAATAATTATATAATTAAATTTGAATGTTAAAAAAAATTCGACAACACCTCCCCTATACTGGATACTACCCAAATCCACAAACCTGCAAATATTGACAAAAGCCACAACCAATTGACTCCGTCTATACTAATATTGTATATAACAAAACATCTATACATATAACATTCATACTAATTACAAGGTAAAATCAAAATTAACAACATATTCAATCATTATATAAATACAAACAATAAAAAATATTTAATAGATTAAAAAAAAACTCTAGACTAACAATTAAAATTTAATGCAAATAATTAAACACAAATCATGCAATAATGTAATAAAATAACTAATTATTCCAACATATTCAATTACTTATTCTAAGGTAAATTCAACATTAACAATTACAATTCAACAAATTATTCAATCATTATACAAATACAAACAATAAAAAATATTCAATAATTTCAAAAAAAAACTCTGGACTAACAATTAAAATTAATGCAAATAATTAAAGATAAATCATGCAATAATGTAGTAAAATTACTAATTATTCCAACATATTCAATTACTAATTCTAAGATAAATTCAATATTAACAATTACAACTCAACAAATTATTCAATAATTATGCCAATACAACAATAAAATATATTCAATAAATTAAAAAAAAAAACTATAGACTTTAGAAATGAAACATGCTTATCTTAATAATGTGTTGATTTCAAGACTTTATCTACATTATAAAAATACACCAAAACAAAAAACATAAAAAAATAAAAATAGCTAAAACAATAAAAAACACTTAAAGTAAAATGAAATAGAGGAAACACATACATTTTAATCTGATGAACATCCACAAGAACACTTGCTAGAGATTGTAGGTGAAAGCCTTGAAGAAATGAGAGGAAAAAAAATTGAAATTGAAGGTGAAGAACGGAAGAGATGAAAAAATGAACTGAAGGGGTGGTCGCTGGGATTTATAGGGCAGTTTTATCGAGCGATTCACCGACGGATATAAAAAAATATTATTTTAATTTATTCTATCGGTGACATTTCAAAAATCCGTCGGTAATTTTTGAATTTTGCACCAATATTTTTAATTAACCTCCATAGTTTTCGTTGTCCGTCAGTAATTTCGTCGGCAACCTCACACGGTCAGAGATGCATTTAATGCACCGCCCTTTGGTATTCGCACAGTTCATCGGTGATTTTGTCGGTAATATTACCCGCCAACAACTTACCGATGTACTATATTCCATCGGGAATGCCGTCGGTGATTGTGGCATTTCAAGTAATTATTTTCGAACTCTCTGTGAAATGCCGACGGATTGTTATCCATCGGTATAGGCGTCGGTAATTGTAGCATTTTCAAGTAATTATTTTCGAACTCTCTGTGAAATATCGACGGATTTTTTTCCGTCGGTATGGGAGTCGGTAATTGTGGCATTTTTCATAATAATAACAGTGCTTAAACAATACATATTTCGTGTTACAAAATATTTCATCCATAATCTATATTACATGAAAAAAGGGTTTTACACAGGGCTTTATCAATTGAATAGTCATCACCTTCATCGCAATCTTCAATATGGTCATCATCTTCATCGACATGTCTGGTAGAGCTCAAAATAACATTCAACTCCTCTGCGTCAACATGAACAAGACTATCATTGAAAACATGAAAATTTGAATTTTCTTCCAAGTCAATCGAATGAGCAACTCGATATGGTTCAACCAACTCACTAACTTGAAGGACTTCATCTCGCACACTTATGTCTTCGTTCTCATCCTTAACAAGCTCGACACGACCCCTGGGTTTCGTTTTTAAAACGGACAACCAATCCACTCTTGATCGATCTTTTCTAAAAGAAGGGGTGTATGTGTAATAAACTTGTTGACATTGCTTTGCGAAAACAAAGACATCGTTTACATTGCGGAGTCTAGCTTTTGAGTTGATTTCGACTAGACTGAAGTGCGGATCAACTCTGATTCCTCTGTCAGTCGTGTCATACCAATAGCATTTGAATAAAAACACTCTATTCTGCTCAGTATGGAAAACATATCCATTGATAAAATACCCGTTGTAACACTTAACGTTTCTTTCAGGGCCCAGGCTTAGTGAAGACAATGACTTAGCAGCACCCCTTCCCATTTGATAAACCTTGTATATAATGTACATCAATGAACAGTAAACAAGAATCACGTAATGACATGCATACAATAATTTTACAAGTGAGAATGAGTTTTTGATAGTGCTTACATGTGTTCTGAACCATGTGGCAAATTGTTCATCTTGTAATTGAAAGATTTGAGATTTGGTCAGCTGTGAGTTATTGGACAACAAATATTGTTGATGTTCCCTATAAGTGGTAATGAGTATATTATATTACATTATATAATTAATAGTATATTATTGACAAAGTTTAATTAGTATTACACATATATACACTTACTGAATAAAAGGTCTCAGCTTATCACAGTTAAATAGAACATAGTTATGTACTTGTTTGAACTCTATTTTCGACAAATATCTTCCTCTTACAGCATTTTTAGGTGTGGGTCGTCCAGTATTGGAGAATATTGACAGGTTCCCACTAGAAGGCACTTCACCACCATCATCGTACCGTGGAACACGATTGATTCTCGTTCTCAGATGAGGTTTGAAATAGTACGAGATAAATGTTGAGATCTCCTCAACAATATAGGCCTCACATATCGAAGCCTCAACATGCGCCTTGTTCTTAACCTTTTTCTTCAGATTAAACAAGTACTTGCATTGAATTAATCAAGTATTTTCAATTAAGAAAAACATAGAAAATACTTTTATATATGAATTACATTATAATTGTAATATCTAACCGTTTGAATGGTTACATTCATCTATATTGGACCGGTCCTCCAGCTTTTGTCTCGGACGGTAGATGTATAGAGAGATGCTCCATTGAGTAAAAAAATGATGGAGGGAATATCATTTCAAGTTTGCATAGTGTCTCAACGATATTCGTTTGAAGCCTCGCAATGTGCTCAACATTCAACTTGCTGGAGCATATATCTCTGAAGAAATGACTGATCTCCGTGAGTGCATCCCATATTCCCTTTGGCAACAAATCACGAAAAGCTAATGGGATGAGTGTTTGCATAAACACGTGGCAGTCATGACTCTTCATTCCATACAATCTGCAGCCCTCTATATTAACTAGCCTTGATATGTTCGATGCATGTCCATCCGGAAAACGCAGACTCTTAAGCCATTTGTAGACTAGCAGTTATGCGTTTTTCTCTAACACGAAGCTTGCTCTTGGTTTTGCGACTCGTGACTCATCATAAACCAACTCCATATTTTTAGGGTTACAGTATAAAGCTATATCCAATTTAGCCTTGATCCTTTGTCTTCCCCTTCACATCCATGATGGTGTTGAAAATGTTCTCAAACACGTTCTTTTCGATATGCATGACGTCAAGGTAATGGTGAAGCAGATTGGTCTTCCAGTAAGGAAGCTCCCAAAAGATACTTCGCTTTACCCAATTATGGGTCAAACTAAAACCAGAAAAATTTTGCTTACCTGATTGAAGGCCAACACAATGTCACCGTACTTTGATACAACATCATGCAATTCTTCACTAGAAAGACGCGGGGATGCAACATCTTTTTCAACTCTGCCAACAAAGAAATCTTTTCTGTTCTTTCTGTACCTGTAATTAAGTGGCAAGAAGCGATGGTGACAGTAAAAAAAGGAAGCTTTACCTCCATTTGTTAGTGTGAATGCCTTGTTGTTTTCCATGCAGTATGAACATGCTAGTTTCCTATGCGTGCTCCAACCAGAAAGCATTCTATAAGTTGGAAAATCATTGATAGGCCACATCAAAGCCACCCTCGTAAGGAAATTTTGTTTCCTCGATATATCATAAGTCAAAGCTCTGGAGGACCATAACTGCGCCAACTCATCAATCAACGGTCGAAGACAAACATCTATATTCCGGACCGGGCTCCTCGGACCTAGTATGACCATAAATAAAAACATGAACTTCAGCCTTATACACATCCCCGATGGCAAGTTATAAACTGTAAGTATGACCGGTCAACAAGAATAAGGAGCAGTAAATGACCTGAATGTGTTGAATCCATTTGTACACAACCCAAGACACACGTTCCTTGATTCAGCTAAAAAGTGAAGATGCACACTCTTAAAGTGTTTCCACGCTGCGCCGTAAGAAGGATGCACCATCGCTCCATCAATCGCATCATGTGATTGGTGCCATGTCATATGCTCAGCAGTTCTTGGTGATATGAATAACCTTTGCAGTCTAGATGTGATTGTGAAGTATCTAAGTTTTTTATATGCCACTAGAGTCTTTCCCCTACCAGTTCTCGGTTTGTAATGGGAATGCCTACATGTCATGCACTCGGTCATCTTAGCATTTTCAAGGTAGTATAACATGCAGAAGTTAGGACACATGTCAATTTTCTGGTATCCTAAACCGAGGGGTTTCATCATGGACTTTGCAGCATAGAAGTTCTCTTTCAGCCTGTTTCCTTTAGGTAAAATACTTCTCGCCCATTCAATAATCTTGTCATACCCGGCCTCACTCAACCCGTGATTTGACTTGATGGTGAACACCTATGCTACGGCCGATAATTTACTGTGGTTCGTGCAGCCATGCCATAATGGTTCGTCAGAATCTTTCAACAAATCAAAAAACCTAGCTGCATTTGCATTAGGTTCTTCTTCTATAATTGGACATTGATTGACATTACCTTGATTCATTCTCATTGCATCCATAACCATATTCCTGTAAGGATTAATGTTGTCATTTGTCGTTTCATGCACGTTGCTAGCACTAGAAGTTGACCCAACCACCCTTTCTTCCATTCTCCTCTTACTAACAAATACTTCTTCTTGTGCATACCAATACTGGTAATTCTCCATAAACCCTTTGTGTAGAAGATGTATCGTTACAACATCTGGATGCAGATACTTTTTATTTTGACACTTCTTGCATGGACACCTAATACCGCCTCCAGTAAAATTTCTGGGAATAGATGTTGCGAAATTAATAAAACCCTAAACCCCGTTACAATAATCCATCATCCGCAATTCTTGGGGTGAATCTCGATACATCCATGACTTCTATTGAATCTCTATAAAATTATGATGACAACATGTATTAATTAACTAAGTTAGGTAAATAAATTTGCAAAAATATTGGTTTACCTCGAGATTATCCAACAAACCAATTACAACTTCTCATAAATATTAAATATTCATTATCAATTATCAACGTCTATACAAATTAATACACACACACACACACACACACACACACATATATAGATATAGATATCAATTTACAGAAATTACAACTCCGCAATACCATTGATGATAAAATTAAAACGGACCCATTAAACAAGCTATTAATTATTTCAAAACAACACATGTAATTCGGTAATTCAATAAAGTTTCAACAATTTACAAACAAATACAATCTTACAAAATCTAAAACAAACTATAACAAGTATAAAATTATACATTCATATACTACAAGTTTGTTTGAGAAATAACAATAAAACATGTACATCTACTAACAAAATACATATACTAAAAAAACAATAAAAACCATGATATTTAAATGTTAAAATTTAAAAAGATAGAATTAATTACAAAAACTTATAAAAATCCATCGGTAAATCAGAACACGGATGCTGTGACAAGAAGACTTCAAGATATATGACTTGTTGTGCTAAGAAGAGGGAGATTTGTTTGTATTTTTTTTTGGGGGCACTGGTTGTTTGCAGTTGGGGAGAGTTGAGATGAGGAAGAAGAAGGAGAAATATGGGAGGATAGGGTCGAGTGAGAGGGGATATATTAACTTTTGCCGACAGCTTCACCGACGGACTATTCCGTCTGTGATTCCATCGGCTACTATGTCAGCAAACAGGACACGTCACCGTACGGTGCTGCCGTTTTGAATTCGTCGGTGATTCTGTCGGCATTTGCATCGGTGAATCAGTCACATCACCGTACGGAGCTGACATTTTGAATCTTTGGGTGATTCCGTCGGTAAAAAATACCTGCAATAACCTCCACGTCAGCGAACCACCCTCTTTTTTTAAATTCTCAACATTCCGTCTGTAATTTCATACCGATGGATTTTGCCGTCGGTATGTAACGATGAAATTACTGACGGAGTAAAGTCTGTCGGTAATGGCGACCCCAAATTACTGACAGAATTATTCCGTTGGCAATTCTGTTGGTATTAAGCGAATTTCTGGTAGTGGCCCCCACTCTTGTGGCTGGTTAATATATGTTTCCGCCACTCGTATGGCCAATTATTATTTATTTTTCCCCACTCCTATTGTCGGCTATACACATCCTTGCCCCTACTTATGTGGCTGACAATCGTCATCTGCCCCTATTCATGTGGTCAACTCTTATAACAATAAGATTCATATACAAAGTTAATCTTTGAATTTCTTTTTATCCAACCTGATAACAATGATGCAAAATGCATAATGTCATCATATAATGCTATGACATGAAACTGTTATGTCAACGTTAGTCTAATTCCTTAAACTCTTAGATATTCCCTTTTCATTTATTATTATTCGGTAATAATCAATAAGAATTAAAAATATAACAAAATTTTGAAAGGACAAGGATGAGGTGGTATACACCTACATGTTCCTCTTAATGGTCTTGTTCCGCTAGCCTGTGATCTCGCAGCCGATGCCTCTTTTATTTCATACAAGGCCATCATTAAACATCATTCTTTATTTTCAAGGTTTTCGCATCATTCTTTATATTCACATTAATTCATTTTTAACGTTTCTTATCAACTTACAAACATCATCATACAAATGTATATAAAATTTTCATATCTACACTAAACCATTATTTCATGTTCACATGGCTTTCCATTTACCTGAAATGCATAGACTTTTCTAAGCTAATACCTTAACCCATGCTGACCTCATCTTAATTACTATATATAGGACTCTATATTTTATTATTTATATTTTTGTGGCAGCCCAAATCAACCCCTTCATACTCTAGTAGCCTTGCTTTTTGTTTTTTGGAGACATTTTTTATCCCTAAACAACTTTACACCCAAGGCTATCACTCTAGCCCCTTTTTTTAAAATCATTTTGGAGGGTTAATTAGTCCCATAAACACTAACTTTCAGGGTTGTTACAGTAGCCCTAAAGTCTCTTAAAAGTAAGTCCCTCTAATAAACTCCTTTTCCTTTTAAATTATGGGGTTGTTTTGGCAACCCCTATTCCATTCTTTAGAGGCATTCAACACATCAAAATTTACATATTTATACTCATCAATAACAACCCTTACACCCCTTTAAATATTGTAATACGAATTAACCCCAAATTACTTTAATACATCCATCTATCTTACACAATTGTAAGAGTTCTTTCATCTTGATCAATCATAATGAATTAACAACTCATTGTAAATTATAGGTCTCACCTTTCCCATGGTGGCTGTAACCACCACTTCTCCCCCCTTAAGATTTTTTCTTCCTCTTATATCAGCAATACCTATAATTTTAGTCCTAAACATGTCTATTCTTTAATTCCTTAACTAAACATGATGTTCACTAATTTTTAATAATAGAATCTTTTAAGAATTCAAGAAACCCCTTCTTTCCACACTTTCTCATGTATTAACTTAATTTCCTTAGTGATGTGTTAACATCCCTCATTACATACAAGAATTAACAAGAATACCCCTACAATTTTCTTCCCTTGGCCAAACCAAGGGATCCTTGTTTCTCTTGGATTTTCTTCAATTTTCTTGTTTCTTTCACCTTTTTACACATCCCAAACTCAATTATTTATTAAATTCCAAAGGACTAATGATTTTTCCAATTCTTGCATGAACCCTAGAATTCAAGATTTGGGTTTTTTTTTTCCTCATCTTTCTACAAATTAGCATACAAAAACCCATTCTAATTCATTACATAACGTTGGTAAGCCTAAATTCACATGATTTAATATAAGAACATCCTTCCCCATATGAAACCTAAAGTTCACTGAACCTAAAGGTTATGATTTCCTAGGGTTTTCTTTTTTAATTTGTGAAAATTTCTCTCACTAACAACACATAATCATCATTCTATGTATTTTTTTTGAAGAATCAATAATTTTCCCAATTTCTATATGAACCCTAATTTCACAATTTTAAGGTTTTCTTATTTTTATTCAAGAATCACATGATTATTCATAACATCATTGTTTAGAGAACTTACCTAGGATTATTTAAGTGATAGAACCTTCTAATTGTTGCTTCTACCAATCCTTCTTCTTCTCCCTATTTATTTTCTTCCTAGCCATGATTCTGTTCTTTCTTCTTTCTTCTTCCTTCAAAACTTGCTCTTCAATCAAAATTTCTCTCCCTCACCTACGGTTTGGAATCTCCCTCCTCCTCGTCCTCTTTTTTTTTTTCATTTTTTAATCAGAGAAGACTTACAGAGTAGGTTCCTCTTCTCTACCAACCTATCCCTTCTATACAAATATTCAACCTCCCTTAAGGAAACCATTCGGTTTCTTCATTTTTCATTATTTATTTATTATCATTATTATTTTATTCATATATATATATATTAAAAGCCAGGGTTTACAGTAACTAACCCCTTCTTGACTGTATGAAACATGTGTATATTTTTGAATTCTTAGTTTTTTTTTTTTAAAAGCTAGATGGTGACTTTATTTTCTTTTAACTTTAAAGGTCCAATATTCATGTTGGGTGGTGACTTTATTTTGTTTTAACTTTGAAGGTCCAATATTCATGTTGGGTGGCAATAACATGATAGCTCCACTGGGAATACTAGGGTTAAACCTATATATATGTGCTTTATCTTTTAATACCTTTATTGCTTTTCATAGTTATTTTATTCATGTTGTTTAATTTTATGATTTTATTTAATTTGAGTTGTTTACTATTGCATTTATTTTAATTTGCTAGATTAAATGTGCATGCATATTATTTTTGAGTTTCATGAACTTCACAAAATCCTAACAAAAACTATAGACCTATGGCTGTCCTTTTTAGAATTAGATAGAGAGATTTATATGGCGAGTATAATTATAGACCTAAGGATTTTTTTGAAAATCCTAACAAAAATATTATTATTTTTATTTATCCACAACCATTCCAAACAAATTCATGGTTCAACTATCTCGGACCTTTACTATTATATCACCATTCAATAATAGAATTCAACAAAAAAAATTTATATCATGCACTTAATCATAAAATTCTTAACACTCAATGTCATAAATGCAATTAACCACTTTTATTTAACAGTTGGGTTTCACCCAACATTTCATTAACGGTCAAATAAATTGGTTTTCTATGCAATGTTAACTCCACACAAGTTTATTTAAATCAAATTACATATTCTAATCATCATACAAATTGATGCTACCAAACAATTACTGGGCACTAGCCTTATTACTAGGTAACTAGTTCATTAACATAGCCCATCACTAGGCACTAGCTTGATTATCGGGTAACTAGTTTCACAACATAGCCCATTACTGGGTAACTAGTTTTTCAATGTAGAATTTTTTGCCTTTACAGTCAAAGTCAATTATAAATATTTTACCATCATTGTGATCAATCACCTTTCATAACATATTATGTGTTTTTTGCCTATGCATTTAATTACAACACATACTGATTTCTATCTCAAAGGCTTGAACCTTCAATTATTAATAATAATACACAACATAACCAAATAATCATTATAAATTCAATAATTACAAAAGCATGTTTAATTAAATAAATAGGGCAGGATGAGTCAATCTCTTACCTTAAACTCTTAGTGCACATCTCTTGCTACTGTATGTTCTCTTTCGGTTGTGCTTCATACACACCTTAATGATATAAATTCAATAACTCATCATCTTTCATTATACTTTCTATAAAACACAACATAATTATAAAGCATTTATCCCATTAATTCGATTATATTCAATTTCAATGTTAAATTTCATTCCAATAATCATATTAATCATATTATAATGCATAATTATACCTAATGATAAGCATTAACTCATTCAACCATGTGGCATATTTCAACAAAACATTTCAACTTATATTATAAGTAAAACACTTTAATTTCCTTTAAACCCATTATAATTGTCGTTAGGTTCAAAACATGCTTTTTATGATAAATCAATTTCTCATTCAATATTTCTCAAACCAAGCTTAAAATATTTTTTTTGTAAACTCATTATTTAGTTAATCTAAATGGTGAAGTTATCCATTATCATGTTTAGCATAACATATCCAACCTTAAGATAAATCCAACTATTAAA
>Ga0325404_1005439_pt1 | contig 13418 bp, 7 predicted proteins | sample PopdelMetagenome_18_FD_205664 | JGI IMG/M metagenome (GOLD analysis project Ga0325404, IMG submission 205664) | Populus deltoides microbial communities from Bellville, Georgia, United States - Xylem-Control-R1 | ecosystem: Host-associated > Plants > Phyllosphere > Stem > Wood/Secondary xylem... | reverse complement strand
TTTTTCCCAACTATATCAACTATTTTTCTTGGCAGAAGTGAGAGCAGAAACTTGCACTGAGCAGGATAGCAGTTTGAAGACCGTAGGCATCTTTAAATGTTACGTATGCGGTACAAGCATATTCACCGGATCTGTTTTCAGAGTAAGCATTCCTTGAGTCAAATACAGTTTATGACCATGGAAAATAACAATGAATAAATGTGTGTGATTTGATTGTGCAAGCACAATGGAGGCTCCAGAACCAAAAGCTGCTAGGCAATAGTACAACAATCCAAGAAACAGAGGGATAGCATTCAACAGTAGCCTATCAACACCCTTTGACTCATCTCTTGATATGTGCAAGTTCCTGTTATTTGTAATTGTTACCAGAACATAATGTTGACATCTCATCAAATGCCTCTTTTCCATAGTATTTTTTACTTAAATATAGAAAAATAAGTGAGCAACTAAGAATACATTAAATGATTGTAGATGGTAATGTTCGACCTCATATTTTGTGAGACAAAGCGTGGGAAAATACATTCCTAGTTTATCAGACGAATAAAGAAATGCAGAGGAACGATTACCAAATAATGGAAATGGACAATACTGAATAAATAAAGAAATGCAGAGGAATGAATACTGAATAATGGAAAAGCTTTTATGAGAAACACATGAGGAATTGAAACCTTAATTTCAATTTTTGTTCAAGAAGCAATTCAATTTCCGAGACTGCATTAGAGGTCTTTAAACATACCAATCTTGGTTCAATGGAAAGGACAATTATTGGAATCCTCCAGCAAAAGAATTGCAATTATTTTAGGGATGGAGTTAGACTCCAAACATGTCATAAATTAATATTATCAATCTATCTATCTAAACCACTGATTCCCCATAATTGAAAGGGTAAAACATATGCATTTCATTTTTTGACCTTTTACAAAAGCAGCATTCACTAATCAGTTTTTCAAGTATGTAATGGCATAAATATACTGATGATTTGTAAATATACTCTCATGGAAATTGCTCTTAGGAGTAAATTCATAATTTGCAAGCAAGAAGATGCTTGGACGCATATTACCTGATGATTTCAACATGCTCAATAGCACCACAGTGAGAAAAAAATTCGTACACATCCGTCTCTTCTGCTTTAGGAGATAAGCTTGTAACCTCAGCAGTGTAACCGCCAGGATACATGGTGAAGTTTTACAATGTGCAAGCTAGATATAAGTTGACCTGATTGAGGAGGTATATATATAAAATCTTAGCAGCATATTCTAACACAGCCAATTTTTGTTTCTAGAAATCATCATTGCTCCCTTCAACACCTTATAGAGATAATGCAATTATATACACAGAAAAGGCAAGTTTTTAAAGGATAGTTAAGATAAGAAAAATGTCAGAAGAGGACAATATGCACTATCATTTCCATTCAGCCCAGCCATATCTTGCAATCCTAAGGTCCATAACCTCCAGCGGCCCCTCCCTCACATCCCCCCTCATAGTACAACAAAAAATCATTAGATGCTCTTCCTTGAACTGTTAACATGAATTTCTAGAATAGATTAGTCTACAGTCATGAATAAATCTTCAAATCTCTTCAAATCTTCAAAACATATTTCCAAGATAAAGAAAAATTAAAGAAACGCCCATATTACCAGGCTGTATAACAAGTGGAAATAACCCATGAAAATAATTGATCAACATGCATTTCTTGTTAGTTGGGGGATTATTTGTAATAAAAAAAAAGACAACAATTTATTAATTCACCAGAAAACATTAGAAAATAATGAACTCGAAATTTACGTGTAATCAGAAGGAATCAAGTGATTATCAAAAAAATGAAAATAAAAATATTGGATTAGGTTTGCATACCTGAGATGATTAGCTAGTTAACCAGGGAGAGAGAAATGAAGCGCAGAGAAAGAGGTAGAGGTGAGGTGAGCGAGTAACTAACGTCTAGAAGTTGCAAAGTGCCAACCGACAGCGTTATAATCAAACTGTTACCCCCACGCGCCACCACCACCACGTGTGATGTTAGATAATTTTAGTTAAATGGTTAATGAGGTAGTTAATAACTTAATATTACTGGACTGAATTAGACATGGGCCGGACTCCATATTTTGTATTTAATGTGTATTGATTTTGTTTTGTGTCTGATAGACATCAGATAAAATAGAACATATTGTAATTGTAATGATAATAATATTTTTTTGGGTGTAGATTATTATATGTTTTAATTTATTTTGTTTTAAGAATAAATATCTTTTTTGAAATTATTAGTCTTTATTTAAATACTATTTTATTTTAAATAAAATCCATGATTTTTTTATGTTAATTAACATCTTATTTCGGTAATTAATTAACTTGCATACTTGTAATTGCTTGAAGTTAAATTATGTTTGAACTGTTGAAATAACTTAATTTAAATATTTTCAATTCTTTAAATTATTTAACATGTTTTGGGAGTATGAAATAAAACAAACAGCATACATTTTATGATATCTAAAAACATGACAAACCTCCAACTAAATTCAGTATCATAAAGTAATAGCTTACTTACAACTTGGTACAAAGAAAATGCAAAGTGGTAGCGGATAGTTTCGTTGTCACAAACTCACTAAATTATCTCACCAGGAAAGGGAATTGTTTTATTTTAAACTTTTCTATTTATTTTTGTGTTTTAAAAGTGTTTTAAAAAAATTTTTTATTATTATTTTTTTCTTTACTTCAAAGTAATATGTTTTTGGTATTTTTAGATCATTTTGATGCGCTGATATCAAAAATAATTTTTTAAAAATAAAAAAACATTATCTTGATACAATTCTAAGTGAAAAATATTTTGAAAAGCAATCACAACCACACTCCCAAATAGGCTTGCTACAGCAGCAATGCGGCGGCACTCAACGCATAATCAATAATACAACTTCACTAAAAAGCAACTTTAAGCAATGGTACTCTGAAATCTGAAGTTCGTTGAAAACGGTTCCAAGAAAGCATTTCAAGATTGCAGCAATCATACCCTGAGGGGTGTAGCTTGTTAAATAATATTTATCTAATTTTATTTATTAAGGGTAGAATAGTATTTTCAGTTTAACCTATATATAAATCCTTTGTATTTAGGTTAACTTAAGCACTCATAATAAACAGATTATTGAGAATTCTATCCTCCTTTTATGTTTGATCTGAATTACTTTAATATGGTATCAGAACCTGGTTGGTCGAATCCTTGGCTTGCTAATTTCATGGAACTCACTGCCCCTGTAGAAATCATGTTCACCAATGTCAGAGCCATTGCTGGTATCAAAATCGTTATCATCATCCACTTTATTCCCAGTAGGATGTTCTAGCACGCTCAATGCATTCTTTTGAAGCTTAACTTCAGATCCATTTTTCAAAACATCAGACATAGGTTGTTTGACCAATTAAAAGATGGAGGATGAAGATCAAGTTTTGTACTTGCGGTTGAAGAATTAATATCTGAACCTTTAATTTGGATTCTTTAACTTCTGCAATTTGGTATTTTTGTTCTGTCTCTGCAATTGTTTTGGTATTTCATCTTCTCTTCAGTTTCTGCAATTTGGTATTTGTGTTCAGTTTTTACAATTCATTTTGGAGTGATATTTTGTCTTCCGATTCTGTAAAATCTGGTATTTCGATTTTCCTTCAGCTTCTGCAATTTAGTATTTCTGTTCTATCTTTGCAATTGTTTTGGTTTTTCTTCTTCTCTTCAATTTTTGTAATTTGGTATTTGCGTTCAGTTTCTATAATTTTTTTGGAGTGATATTTTGTCTTCCGCTTCTGCAAAATCTGGTATTTCAACTTTCCTTTAGCTTTTGCAATTTGGTATTTCTATAATATCTTTACAATTCGTTTTGGTATTTCGTCTTCTCTTCAGTTTCTGGAATTTGGTATTTGCGTTCAGGTTCTGTAATTTTTTTTGGAGTGATATTTTGTCTTCCGCTTCTGCAAAATCTAGTATTTCGACTTTCCTTCAGCTTCTGTCATGACATTTACTACCAAAAAAATTGTTTGATTACGTTGGTTACTTGCTGATATGAGACGTTGGTTACTTGCTGATATGAGAGTTTTCTTTTCTCATCCTGCTCCTATGTATTGTGACAACCAGAATTTTATTCAGATTGCTCACAACTCGGTTTTTCATGAGCGAACTAAGCACATTGAGATCGATTGTCATCTTACTCGTCATCATCTCAAGCATGTCACCATTACTTTGCCTTTTGTTCCTTCTTCCTTGCAGATTGCAGATTTCTTTACCAAGGCGCATTCTATCTCTCGTTTTCATTTTCTAGTTGGCAAATTCTCGATGCTTGTAGTTGCCGCATCGTGAGTTTTAGGGGAGATGTTAAATAATATTTATCTAGTCTTATTTATTAAAGGTAGAATAGTATTTTCAGTTTAACCTATATATAATTCCTCTGTATTTATGTTAACTTAATCACTCATAATAAATAGATTATTGAGAATTCTAGCCTCCTTTTATGTTTGATCTGAATTACTTTAATAAAAAAACATTATCTTGATACAATTCTGAGTGAAAAACACTTTAAAAAGCAACCAACACACTCCCAAACAGGCTTAGCTACAACAACAATGCGGCGGCACTCAACACATAATCAATAATACAACTTCACTAAAAAGCAGCTTTAAGCAATGGTACCTTGAAGTCTGAAGTTCGTTGAAAACAGTTCTAAGAAAGCATTTCAAGATTGCAGCAACCATACTTTGAGGGGTGTAGCTCAACTGGTTAGGCGACCCTAGATTTGCTCCCTAAAAATCACCAGTTCGAGTCCCACAAATTTCAGAGTCACTTGAGGTTTACATGGTCGTTAACTTTAGGACCTGTGGAATTAGTCGAGGTGCGCGCAAGCTAGCCTAGACACCAACATTAATAAAAAAAAAAAAAAAAATTCAGCAACCAGCTGAGAGACAAAATAGGCTCAACCATAGTGAAGACGAAGGGTGGGTGCTGGAATAAAATGTGCATCTAAGTAAAACATTTTGCGTCAAATGCTGTAAAAAATATTTCATGGGATCATCATGGTACGTGTGTCTTTTTCACTCGATATGCTTCCATCTCCTCAAAGGTGACTAAAAATAGGGAGATTCCAGCACATTGGCACTTATGACCTACAAATCATTTAAAAATAAACCAAGTTAGATGCTTTAATGTCATGATTAAAATGATTTCTCTGGAAATTAAAGATATTGATTTTGTAACAATGTGATACATGTTCGAGCTACAAGATTTATATAATTTGACTTGTTTTTTCTTGTGATAATTTACTTGTTGATGTGCTTTGTGTTATCCCAGCATCAATGTTTTTGTGTATTTCTTTATATATTTTCTTTTTTTTTTCTTTACGACCTTATTATGAAAAGTCAAAAAAATATATTTTTCAATGACTTTGCTTTATAAACATTATAAAAAGGGAGCATATTTTATAACATGTTTTCAGCCCTCGTGACAAGATAAAAATAAAAAATGATATTTCTAGATAAAAAATGATTTTCTAGAAAAAATAATCGAGAAAAAAAACTCAATTACCATGAAAAAACAAGCTTTCCATAAAAAAAAAAAACAGTCATTTTATGGTGAAAGTAGAGTTTGCCAATTCAAAATTGTTCAATAAAACAAATTAGACATGATATAAACTATCCAATTAACTAAGCTCACATATCAGCTATAGATCACGCCACAATTGAATCTAACTTTCTTCTTCTTCGTTCTCCTCAATGATGGTGAATCCAACCGTTATCTCTCCTTCATTTGACCACCATGCACCTATGTTTCACTATAGCTAGAAAGATGCATCTCCTCTCTCTAACCAAATCTTTAGGAGTCCCTGACATAAACACCGCCATTCACTGCAACAAAAACGCAAGGAAATTAAGCAGGTGAAAATTAACACCGAGTCATCAATAGTGGTGGAATGTGAGAAACATGCTTGGAGCGAACAACAAAGCAGGTGAATATTAAGCGGTTGAATTGTAATTTCACCATTTGAGTAGGGTTTGCTGCGTGATTTGTTCATGTGTTCACTGTCTAAGAAAGGGTAGTCACTACAAGATTTAACAGTTTTACCGATGGAATTTTTCTGTCGGTGTAAGACATATATTCCGTCGGTAATTTTTTTTCCGTCTGTAAATCTGTTGGTAATAAAAAAATAAATGTATCCGCTCCATTTCGTCGGTATATCCCTCGGTAATAATATTTTTTTATTACCGACGGATTTACCGATGGAATTACTGATGGAAATTCCATCGGTAATTCCGTCGGTAAATATTTAAAAACATTTTAAAAAAATTCATTTTATAAAATTATAAAATAATTAAATTAGCATAAATTAACACTGTATAATATATACTAAAAAATGCTTGGAAAAAAGAATAAGAAAATCAACTCAAACAAATTTGCAACAAATAAATAAAATATAAATATAAATTCAACTAAAAAAATTCATATGAAAAAAATAAAGTTGCAATTGCTAAAAATTTAAAAATCCTATAAATAAATCAACTAAAAATTGATATCATATAAAAAGAAAATCTCACAACAATATTTATACAATTATTAAGAACAAAAACAATTAAAAATAAAATAAAAAACAAATATAGTGAAAAAAATCATGAAAAAAGAAGAAAAAAAAATCTTACCTTAATGTAGTTGCAAGTGAAGCTAAGGAGAAAGAAAAAATTTCGTTAAGCATATTAATTAAAAAAAAAACTAAGAGGATAAAAGAAGAAAGAAGAAGAAGAAGAAGACATACCCAAGCATGGAGAAAAAGAGAAGGAGATGAGGAGAGAAACAAAGAGAAAGAAATATATATTGATGTTTTTTACATATAATGAAGAAGAAGAAGAAGAAGAAGAAGAAGTAGAAGAACAAGAACAAGAAGAATAATAAGGAGAAGAAATGAGTCTGTCTCTTGTGAAATAAGAGGATTCAACCTTTCTATTGGGACGCGTTACCGATAGATTTACCGACGGATAATTGAATATTAATATTTTTTAATTATTCCGTCGGTAATTCCATCGGTAATATTTAATTTAAATTTTTAATTTTGTAAATTTTTTTCAGAAACCGCCAACAATTACCAACGGTTTTTCAATCCGTCGGTGATTCCGTTTGTAATATTTAAATGAAAATTTTAAATTAATTGAATTTTTTCAGAAAACCGCCAAATAACACTCTCTGGAAAATACCGACAGAAAATTCCGTCGATAATTCCCTTTGTAATTGACATGATAAACAGTGTTCATAAATTTAAATTCTTACTATATAGTAAAAAAAAAAAAAAAAAAAGGGAACATAGCACAAATGGTGGTGGGACTTCTGTATACAGTTTACTGTGTTTCTTTTTGGATTATTGAGAAATTAAGGAAGAGCTCCGTGGCTTGTCCTTGCAGACCAGAGTCGTCCGTAAAGGCAAGTTGTTTCCTGATGTTTTATTGTTTCTATGTTTAGGAATACGATGCAACTCGTATTTTTTAAAAATAATTAAAAAATTTTTATTTAAAATAATTTTTTTAAAAATTATTTTAATATACTTTTAAATAATTTTTTTAAAAATTATTACCGCTATTACGATTCTTTTTTTTTTCTTTTTTTAATGGGCAGCACACCGAAAGACTTTCATGAACTTGTATACCCGAGTGCTTATATCCATAAACTGATGGAAACCAAGAACCTGTACCTTTTGTCAAAACTTTCTGAAGTATCTTTGAGTAAGCTAATTGTAATTAGCATCTCAAAGGTCCTACAAGCTTTTTGCTGATATATACTCTTTGACCTAACGGAAATTTCGAAATTAGTTGATCTAAGGAGGAAATTTCATTGGTTTATATATCTTGAATTTTGATACTATTGATTATAATTGGAATTTTTTTTTTCAATTGAAACAATTAGATATGAATTGATGAAATTATGTGTGATATGTTGCAATTGATGCTATATATAATATCAATTAGGTAAAAATTAGATCAAATATGATTTATGTTGAATTTTAAAATTATTGCTATAATTTAGAATATTGTCCAATTGAATTAATTAGGTATGAATTAATGAAATTAGGTGTGAAATGTTACTATTTGTCACACCTGCGCACAGTATGGCGGGAAGTCAGGGTCAAGGATTCGCCACATAGTTATTTAGTTTAGGATCACTAGAAAACCCGGGTGGATTAGTTTTATTTGAAATTTCAAAGTAAATGAGTGATTGTGGCCATGAAAGGTATTAACACTCCTAACACATCTAACCTGAGGTAAACTGTATTGTGTGGTATAGATGTAGTTTAAAGGTGTTGATGGATTTTTAACTGGTAGTCCATTTATAGTTCAGAACAAAGATTTACGTTCATAAATAAATCTAACATTTGAATTTATTATAGGCTCATATGCTCAGATAAATTCTTATAGGAAGAATCCATATAGGTGCCCTGACAGAGTTCACCTATCCTGGAATGCGAAAATATTTTCCACAACTAGCATATTGTGGTGAAAAATACTCTTAATTAAAATTGATGAATATTCAAAATAATTCCGAGAATTTTCTAGTAAACTTCTGATATTTAAATATTAACTTACTTGTAGGGCTAACATTTATACCATAATGATGATCATTAATTTCTAGAGAAAAAAAATTGAGTTGCTGAAATATTTGTCAAATTCTTAAGGAACTTTACAAATTTATTGTAAATAAAAAAACAAAAAATATTTGTAAAACAATGCTAAAACAACATATATCTCTCTTATAAATAAAATGTATTTTTTTTTATAAGGATTAGGTCATATGCAACAAGCAGAAATCAATTTTTTTAAGGTCATATTTGGCAAAAACCTATTTTTCTCTAAAACCAAAACTATCAAAATAGGTTTGGGGGGTATTTGCTAAACACACCCTTATACCAAAAAAAGGCCTTTAGTAAAAACATTGTCAGCCAAATAGGGTTTTAACTTTTGACCCAGTTTTTATCTGACTGGGTTGACTTGAAACTTTTGGTTCAACCATAAACCAAACCAAAGTCTACTAGTTTGACTCGAAAAAAAAAACCAAAACCAGAATCCAAAATGAAATCAAACTAAAAAAAACACAAAAAACTTAAAAACATTTCATTAAAATGGATTAAAACCCATAAAAACAAAGAACATGAAAAACATTCAATATGAACCTAACAACGTAAATGTGAAATTAGACTAGATATAGACAAACCAAGGACATAGACATGTTAGAAATCATGCAAGGATCAATAATTTAACATCATGCACTTCAATTATCACTTAAAAACTACAATTTTGTCGAAGGTTATTGATGCAAATAAACCGTAGATTATTGACTAATAAAGTCACCCAAAGGATTCTGTGCAAAGAATTGGACCAAAACTAGTTTAAATCATGGAGTTAAGGCAATGTTCTTCCCAAGAACACGAAGAACACTACCCTAGAACCTAGAAAATTCTTATATATAAAACTAGCCATTGTCAAACCTATAACTAACATTTTAGGCCTCTAAAACCATTCTTTCTTAGTTCCAATAAATCAGATTACCATAACCAAGCATATTTGAATCAAAGAAACAACAAACAATATCAAATCATCCAGATTATGCAAGATGTTCCATATCCAAAAATTATCGACTTAAAACTACCTACATGTTCATTCAATATAGATTCAAAATTGGTTTCTCTACACTCATTTTGGTCATGAATAGACCTAGCGAATCCAGGATGAATATCATTGCTTCAATATATATTGCTTAAGTTAAACTAAAACAACATTATTTTATAAAAAAACAACTTAATAGAAGACTTGTATTACATCTAAAACATCTAAAACAAAAAAACTTCAGAAAACAAAATCAAACTATCATAGTAACAAAAGAGTAAACCACAACATTACTTGCCAATAATTATAAATCTCATTTTCATGTTTGTAAACATAAATACAGACCAGATGACATTAAAAAAAATCACTCAAGTAGTCCATTGGACTCCATCTTTAGGTTAGAAAGTATACCTTCAGGCTTCTAGAGTAGCCACTACCCTCTTTGCTTTCCTTGAAAAGTATTTCTTCCACAAGTTTGCTACCCTTTTAAAGCTTAAGAAATCATTGTGCTAGACTCTTAAACCTTCACACTTAGAGGTTCTTTATCAACTTTTTCTCCTTTTTTTTTCACCTCCTTGCTCTAATTTTTCAAGGGGGTATTTATAAGGTTTTGCTAGGTTTTTTTATGGGTTCAAACATAGATTGATCAAAGTTTAACCCTTTAATCAAAATAAGAGGGTTCTGAAGTATGTTTTATAGTTATGAGTTTTTTTACCTATATTGGTTTTTCAATGGTGGTTTTGCAACAAACTTTGCTTTTAAAGGTTTTGATGGTTTTCCCAAACTTGGAGACCAAAAAGCTTATTTCTAGCATTTTGATCTTGAGAGAAATGTGGCCAACCTTTGATAAGAACTCATTGATAAGGCTTGAAGTGTAAACACATAAAAAAGATTAGTGGTTTTGTGAAATAAGTATCGCCTTTAATGACTGAGTTAACAATTTTTGAGGCTTCGTTGGAGCGAATTTGACATCATCGTCTTTGAAGACCACTTAATCTTAGTGGAGGGGGTGCCCTAACAGGGTTCGCCTATCCTGGAATGCAAAAATGTTCTCCACAACTAGTATATTATGGTGAAAAATACTCTCAATTAAAATTAATGAATATTCAAAATAATTCTGAGAATTTTCTAGTAAACTTCTGATATTTAAATATCAGCTTACTTGTAGGGCCAACATTTATACCATAATACTGACCATTAATTTCCAGAGAAAAAAAAAATTGAGTTACTGAAATATTTGTCAAACCTTAAGGAATTTTACAAACTTATTGTAAATAAAAAAATGAAAAAAAAAACACAAACATTTTCTAAAACAATACTAAAAAAAACATCTCATATGGCATCAAGTTCACAAGTAGCGCATCGAGTTCACAAGTAATCCACTAGTAGGGTGGATCGCATAGTCGATAAGTTGAAGACTATAATTTTATATTTAGTCCTTTTAATAAGTTAGTTCTACAATTATAGGTGGGAATAATTACATTTAACTATATTAATAGTCCATGGTATTCACCTTTTCACAATCATACTAATATTTATCCTTTTTTGTTTTTTTAGAGGCTAACATTAAGATTTATAGTCAATAACATAAGGTGATTATGTCACACTATATATCATGTCAACGAGTTTATATATTACATTACTTACCTATAACACATCAAAATGGATCATGAATTGATTGAAGTACTTGTTGAGTGATAAAGGTGCGAGATCCACACGTTCCATCTATAACTAGTTTAAAATATTAGTGATTATAAATATTGTGCAAGGCCATCTTATACCGCAAGACCAAGTTGAGTAGATGTCTTACATAGTGTAGTTGTAAGAAATATTTTGAATATGTATCTCATTTTGTACTAGGATGTTAGTAAACTAAACATATGTTATATTTTGTAACTAATGTCTTCTCAAGGCTACTAATTTGGATGGCTAAGTAGTGGATGTTAATCAAACTTAATTATATTATTTTATTTTAAGCTTTAAGTTATACTTTAGACTTAAGTTCTAATTTAATTAAGTTAAAGGAAGTTACATCTTATTCATTTCTTGTAAGAATTCTATGTATATTGATTTTTGAAATATATATCATTTGCATGGATACAAGAAATTGTTAACATTCCAAATTATAATGTTTGGTGAAATAGAAAATGGTTCAAAATGGATTGACCTTTATGATTGCTTTGGATTATGTGGGATTGTTTAATGTTGACACTAGAAATTGTTAATGAAAAAGGAAGAGTTTGCTAAATTTTTGATAGATTACCAATTTAACATGATAGAGTATAGTATACAAAAAACATTACCAAGAATTGAACATGCAATGTATTCAATCATAGTAGAAATTGGTATTGGGTGTTACATAGTGAAATTTATATGGATATATAATCTTGAATTTTACTAAAGAGAATTGGAAAGGGGGGGATCAGTCATGATTGCACAAATGGGAAGAGTAGGGATCAAAATGAATAAGTTGGCAAAGTTTGAATTCTAGGTCGGTCAATTAAGGGTTTAATTAAAGAGAATGTTTAAATTTTAAGGCTAAATTGCATAAATTAAAAAGTAGAGGATGAAAATGAAGTTGTTGGAAACTTGGAAGGTATAACATGGTTCAATTAAGGCTTAATTGAAGGAAAAAAATTTAAAATAGAAAGCCGATTTAGCTAAAAATCAACGAATTAAAAATTTAAAAATGAAATGAAAAGACGTCAAAGTTAAAAAGATAAAATTGATTTAATCAATGACTTAATTGAAGAGAATTTTTTAATCTTGAGCTAATTTGGATCGAAATTATATAATTTGAAGAGCCAAGGGACATATCACAAAGTAAGCTAAAATTCGAGAACCCGAACCCAATTAATAAAGATCAAGGGTTAAAATGAAAGGATTTTTTTAAAAATAAAACCTAATTGGAAACTGAATTGCAACTCTGATAAATCACAAACTAAAATTGGAAGGAAACAGTAATTAAGGGAGTATTCTAGATTTTTTAAAACGGCGTTGTTTCATTTAATTAGAAAGAATCTTAATTTAAGAGCTAGAGACGACATGTTTTTAGAAGACCCTAACCAGGAACGATGTGTCAAACGAAACCCTAATTTTTCCCAAATCCAAGGTGACATGTCGTTCACTTTAACTGGACCTTAAAACGATGAACCACTTTTCATTATCTCCTTCAACGCTGCCCAGCCAGCCCGTGAGGACCTCGCCTCGCGCCCTATTTCATGCCCTCCCCATGCCTATCGTCCCTTAGCAATAAGGATAAATAACACCACAAGCCTCACACCTGACCTCCTACAAAACCCTACAAAACACAGCCCCAATCAGCCAAAACTGCCATTAAATGAGACAGTACTCTCGGCCAGCTTGCAAATCAAACAAAAGAGGAGAATGAGCTGTAAGGAATGGTTGTGATTGCTTCCTATAAATCAAGGGAATTTATCCTGCCACCTCAAAGACCCAAAAGGACCCATCCTTATCTATAAAAGGCTCTTCAAAACCTATCTCAAGAAAAAAAAGAGAAAAAATCGAGAGTATGAAAGCAACAAGAGATACACACAACAAGGAAAATGAGCAAGAAAAGAGAGGAAGAAGAATGAAGAAGGGGAGAGGGAAAAGGACTAGCTTAGTTTTGAAGCCATAGTCAGGAACCCATTCCTTTTGCGTTAGGAACAACCTTTGTGGTGGCATAGCAACGATAAATTCTTAGCTAAGGAATTGAAGAAATGCAGGTATAATCCGTTTCCTTCATAGCTTACCTTATTGTAATGATTTGTGAGATCCTTTATTATGCTTCATTTTGTTAGGGTCATGATAAT
>Ga0325404_1005436_pt1 | contig 13421 bp, 6 predicted proteins | sample PopdelMetagenome_18_FD_205664 | JGI IMG/M metagenome (GOLD analysis project Ga0325404, IMG submission 205664) | Populus deltoides microbial communities from Bellville, Georgia, United States - Xylem-Control-R1 | ecosystem: Host-associated > Plants > Phyllosphere > Stem > Wood/Secondary xylem... | reverse complement strand
TTCGAAGATAATACCCATCATTAATGCATGTACACCTTAAAGAGGATATTTTTCTTCACTTTCATTTAGGGTTATTTCGAATTGTCGTGATAGTGATAATTTATACTGTGTTTGTTTTTGGAAAACTGGGTTTTGAAAAATTATTTTCTAAATTTTTCTTTGTTTGTTCGCTGTTAAAAAAGTTAATCAATGAAAAATACTTTTCGGTCAACGGAAAACACTTTTCAGTAAAAAAAAATTTTAACTTGGTTTCTAGAAAAGTGTTTTCCTTTTATTTTGGGTGGAAAACACTTTTTGAAAGTTGTGAAAAAATTAGAAATGTTATATTATTTGCTGATCATATCAAATTTGATCCTCAAACTTTTGATTGCTATATATATATTTTATTTTGAATATTTTTTTTTTAATTTCAACCCTTAGAATTTAATTTTTATATTAATTTTGATCCTTATTTTTACAATTGTTATTTGCTTTTCCCTTATCATTTTTTAATTGAATTTTTTATCTATCAAATTTGGTCATCATTCTTTTGATTGTTACTTATTTTATTTGAAATAATTTATGAAATGTTAATTATTATTATTTTAATTTCTTCATCTTTCAATTTTTTTTAATTTTTAGATTTGATCTCTATTATTTTGATTATTATTTATTTTATTTAAGATAATTTATGAAATATATATTTTTTTCAATTTTATTCTCATTCAACTTTTTAATTTGTAAGATTTGTTTCTTATTATTTTAATAAACTTAAAAAAAATAAAACATTAATAAGTTATTTTCCAGCTCATTTTCATGACATAACCAAACACTAGAAAGTGTTTTCCAATTTATTTTTCATTACACTACCAAACATCGAAAAATAATTCACTTTCCCCGAATTCACTTTTCAAAAGGAAACTACTTTCCAGCAAACAAACAGGGCCTTAAAGTGTTTTTCGCTTAGAAATGCATTAAGATGAAGTTTTTTTATTTTTTAAAAATTATTTTTAATATCAGCATATTAAAACGATCTAAAAATATAAAAAAATTATTTTAAACAAAATAAAAAATTTAAATTTTTTAAAAATACAGTGAAACCAAACACACTCTTACCATAAATTAGTGGTTGAGACTTTACCACATCAAAGCTATGAGCGTTCCTAACGCCAGCTATTGATTGATTTTCATAGATGATGATGTAAAATCAAATCTTAAATTGTAACATATGCTAAAACGTATCATTGTTTTATTGTGGACTGCACAGTGCAGTCCACAGTAAAACACTCTTTAGTTTTTTTTTTTTTGAGTTGTCTTTTTTTAGCTGTTTTGTTTTTTATTTTTTATGCATTTTAGGTTTTTTTTTTTTGCTTTTTTTTTGTTTTTTTAAATAATTTTTTTTGTTTAATTTACTTTGTTAATGTTAAAAATTTTTTTATTTAGTTATCAGATTTTCATGATACAAATTCCGGGTTTAACAGGTTAACCTGATTTGACGAGTTAACCCGGAATTTTTTTTCTTTTTAATTAATTTTTTTCGTTTACTTTAGTTTGTTAATGTTAAATTTCTTTCTATTTAGTTATCAGATTTTCATGACACATATCTCAGGTTTGACGGGTTAACCCAGTTAATTCTGGGTTAACCCGTCAATTTTTTTTCTTTTAATAATTTTTTTATTTAATTTAGTTTGTTAACGTTAATTTTTTATTTAGTTATCAGACTTTCATGACACGGATCCCGATTTTAACGGGTTAACCATGTTTGACGAGTTAACCCATAATTTTTTTCTTTTTAATTATTATTTTTTCGTTTAGTTTAGTTTGTTAATGTTAAATTTTTTTCTAATTAGTTATCAAACTTTCATGACACGGATCCCGGGTTTGACGGGTTAGCCCAGTTAATTCTAAGTTAACCCGTTAATTTTTTTCCTATTTAGTTATCAAAGTTTCACGACACGAATCTCAGGTTTGACGGGTTAACCTGGTTTGAAGGGTTAACCCAGTTAATTCATATTTTTTTTTTCATTAGTTTTTTTCTTCATGTTGGTTTTTTTTCTTTATTTTTTTAATTATCACACTTTTATGACACGACCTTGCAACTAAACCCACATCCAAAGCTATTGGGTCTGGTATTGCAGCCAGACCCACTTAAATCTGGGTCATGCAAGTTTAATGTTATTAATAATATTATAAATATTGCTCTTGGATCAGGTGTTGCAGTCAAATCCAAGACTTTGGGGTATAGTTATGCAAAAAGATCTAACACTTTTAGATCTTAGTTTTTTTTATAAAAAAAAATTAATCTGTGATATCGCACGGGTCAATGTAACTAGTTTGATTAAAAAAAAATTAATCTATATATATATATATATATATATATATATATATATATAGAAATAGAAATAGCAATGCATCTTGAAGAGATTGAAGGGACTCTCCGTTTATACAAAGGGAATGTTTTTTAATGGTTTTATATGATGGCTAAAAACAAAAATAAAATTTTTTTAAGAAATATTATCTAATATATTTTTAATAAAAAAATACTTTAAAAAAACACAGTATCATCTCACACAACTTCGTGGGAATGTTCCCTTAGGTTAGGTTTGAAGGGTCTTTTAGGGTTGGTATGGAAGCACTTCCAAGGCATCGATGAAGAAAATTCAGTCAATCATTCATTTGAAACCAACACATCCACGTCCCCATAGTTACTTTTTATCATCATTTCTGGCTCACCAATTTGTCTTTTTGACATAGATCTACACAATTATCCTATGTTAGTAAATAGTAGTATTTTAGCTAAGAAGAACACCATCAATACTATAGACTTTGAGTAGATGGGGGCATTGATTTGAAACAAAAAAATCTAAAAAGGTGTTTGATTCCTCCATTAATCCATTGAGAATGATGGATCCCAATTCTCATACCATCAAAATCCTGTGCCCCTTGAAATGGGTTTTGACCTATGCATGCAGTCAGTCATTGAGCAAGCAATAACAAGACCCCACTATGAGCCCTTTGTCCTCTCCTCCTATCTTGCCAGCTGAAAAATTGAATTTTTTTCTTACAAATCTAACATCAATCGTTAAATAAATAGGTAGAAGTTTTTGTCAAATTTGACCATAAATGATGCCAAGTATATTTGTTCCACGCCGTAGCAGTGTTATTAAACCTGCTAGTCCGGCGGGTTTCGTCGGATAGTTTAGCTCAGTGGCTTACTATCCCCTTTTTTTCAAATTAAATCAGTTTGATTAATAAGCTAATTTATAATTCAAGTTAAAACTTGATTTTACTTTAATTTTAAAATATTCTTAAAATGATATTGTTTTAGATTAACTCATGTTTAGTCAATTTAACTTATTTAATCTGTTATCCAAACAAACATTGAAGGAAACTAGATTTAATAACTTTGCATGAGAGTTCAAGAATAGTGTTAAAAATAAAACAAAAAAAACTTTGAAAATACACATAAAGTTAATAGATTAGTGAAATCCATTGTTAAATTTTACTTTAAAATTACAATTTAGTGACTCAGATTTATTGAAATGATGATATGTTTATGATTCCATTGAAAATAATTTGATTTTAAAATATAAATATTGTTAAAAAATGATCTTATTGTAAAAAAAAATGTGTAAAATCTAAAAGAAATCCAAAAAAAAAAAAACAAAGAAAAATAGTATTGCATTAAATAAAAATGGAAAATCAACTCTTTGTTAAGACAAGAGTCACAAAGCCCCTGTAAATTAAAGAAGTTGTCGAACTCAATGGGACCAGCTGTTAATGTTAAGAGAACAAACTCTCACTGTGGCTGAGAGAGAGAGAGAGAGAGAGAGAAGAATTGATTTTTAGAGAGAGAGAGAGAGAGAGTGGTGCTCTCATGTTTTGTTAGCTACAACAAAGTTTGTAACCTGTTTCTTTGTTTGCATTTGTTAGAAGGTGAAAAAGGGACAACAATATCAGCAACAAAACACAAAGCTCTTTGTTATCTCTCTTTGGTGTCAGATTTAACTCTTGAATCTCTCAATTTTGGCTATCTTGATCTGTTTGGTCTCATAAAGGAGCTATCTTTTCTTTAAAGCTCTAATCTTTCTATGAATCTCTGATGCAAAAGATGGAGCATCATCGGTCATCAAATGGTCCAAGAGGGTTTAGAGTTCAAGCTCCACTAGTAAGCTGACTTGATCTTTTTAATGCCTTTTTTGTCGTTTATTTTTCTTGTTTTTTGAAGAATTTATGAGATAAATGTGAAGGCTTCGAGGGAATTATTTGGATTTTAATATTTGGTAATTGATTGGTTTAGTCTGTGTTTGCATTTTGGTTGCTGGGTTTTTGTTTTTTTTTTTGGTGTTTAGAAGATACCCATATAGAATGGCTTGTTAATTCTGTGACTTGAAGCAAATTTTGGGGGGTTATTGATAGGTATGTGAGGCTTAGAATTTGGTTGCTTGCATTTTTTTTTGGTTTTTGTTTTATTGCCTTTGATGATGCCTAAATGAAAATGGCTCGCTAATTATGCTACCTAGAGAAAATTTCTTGGAAATTTAGGGCTTGCATGTTTGAGAATGTGTTTGTTTTTTTTTTTTTTAATCAATTTGCTTTGATGGTCATTCCTTGTTCGTTCAAGTTGTTGTAGATGCCATGATCAAATTCTATCACTAATAACAATTGTTTTGGGGATTAATGTTCAATTTTATGAGCATTAGTTAGGGATGCTTCCCCCTTCTGACTTTTGTCACTTGGGTTCCCTCCTCTATCTTGGGTGTCTATGTTATCCCTGTTTAAGGTTGCTGTGCAAAATAATCACTACTGTATTTAACTGTTTAATGTTTCTTTTAAGTTTTGAATGATGATTTTGGAAGTTTTGTCAGATAGAAAGTGCAATTTGTTTGCATTTAAAGTGTATATAAGCTTATGAATGTAAACTTTTTTGAGAGAATACAGCTATAATGTAGGATTTGTTATAATGGTGCATTGTCTGAGCTCTTTTCAATGTTTGAATAATTTGGGGACTATCCATAGGTCCAGGCTTCCCTACTTGCTGGATTGTTTGCGTTCTTGAAGATGTCAACAAGACATTGCCTTGAACTCAGGCCATACTTCAAGGACAATAATGTTTATCTGGAACCAGCATGTCTTTGATTGTTGATGACCAAAATTAGACACTTTATCTTTGATGCAAGTTTTATCTCTATCTTAATCATTTTGTTTATATTTAGAATGGGAAAGAATGAACAAGAGCCACATCATTTCCTGGCCTGAATAATGTCACTTAAAAAGCTCCATGCAAGATCTGGCCACTCAAAAATGTCAACGCTTGAACTACTCTCATGGAAAGTTGATGAACTTTCAGAAAATGGTGCACTAAAAAGTAATTTGCAGTTATGTGCTGAATCTCTGATTCTGCCCATTTGAGAAATGTTCCAAACTCTCTTTCTCCATGGAATCTGGAAAGGAAGCTAATAAAGCAACTTTTCAACATGGTACTATCTACTGTCACAGTGTTGATCTATCAGTTTGTGTAGATTACAATGGGCTATGTGAAATCTAGCTAAAGCCACGTAAGACCAAAAGCCTTCATGAACATATCTGACTAGAATAGAGAAAAAATTAAATGTGTGGAAATACATGAAATGATCGGATAAGATATTAGTACATTCAAATGAAGGTGGAGGTGGCATCCATTGAAGATACTTTGGGAAGGGATCATTTGAAATGGTTTTGCCATATTAGATGCAAAATTATGGATGCACCAGTGCTAATCATTGTTTGGATTTAAGTAGTAGGAGTAAAATAGATAGGTAAACTGGAAATGACATGTATTGAAATTGCAAATCATCCATGGATTCAAGTATCATGGCAATCCACAGAACAATTGACTGTATAAAGAACAAATGGAAGAGAAGGATTGGAATTACACATAAGCTCATCTACTTTGTGATTAAAATTTACTGGAGGTGGATTGAATTATATTTTTCAAAGACAATTGTCTGTGGTGATATATAACCTTGTATATTGGATTGGGAAGGAAAACTGAAGATAAAGAAAAAGTTGTTACTCCACATGTTAGACCATGTTTTGTTTCCTTATGGGCGCTAATGTTATAACTCTGGCACTAAGACTTTTCTTATTGCTGATGTGATTAAATGATGCCTGTAATGTGATCCTTAGTACAAATTGTTGGTGTTAAGTAAATTACACACTTTTCCATTTTGTTGAATGATGACATCCACTATCTGCGATCAATATCTAAATGTTGTGTGTGAGAAAGTATAATCATGTAAGCAGGAATGATGGTGTATATTTCTGCAGAATGTGCTCATATATGAAACTTTTTTTGCATTCTAACATGGATTGTTTTGCAGGTTGATTCAGCATCATGTTATTGCAAAGTAGATTCTGGTTTAAAAACAGTTGCTGAGGCAAGGAAGTTTGTTCCAGGATCAAAACTTTGTATCCAGCCTGATATCAATCCTAATGCACACAAGAGCAAAACCTCACGCAGAGAGAGGACCCGAGTCCAACCACCACTTCTTCCTGGTCTACCTGATGATCTGGCCATTGCATGTCTGATTCGAGTTCCTCGAGCTGAACATCGAAAGCTCCGTCTAGTTTGTAAGAGATGGTACCGCCTCCTTGCTGGGAACTACTTTTATTCTCTTAGGAAAAGTCTTGGAATGGCAGAGGAGTGGGTTTATGTCATCAAGAGAGATCGTGATGGAAAGATCTCGTGGAATGCTTTTGATCCTGTCTATCAGATCTGGCAACCACTTCCACCAGTTCCTCGTGAATATTCTGGGGCCCTTGGTTTTGGTTGTGCTGTTCTAAGTGGTTGCCACCTATACTTATTTGGAGGAAAGGATCCACTAAGGGGGTCTATGAGACTAGTCATTTTCTATAGTGTCCGGACAAATAAATGGCATAGGGCACCAGATATGCTTCGTAAGCGTCATTTCTTTGGTTCTTGCGTCATAAATAACTGCCTGTATGTGGCTGGTGGAGAGTGTGAAGGAATCCAAAGGACTCTCCGCTCAGCCGAGGTTTATGACCCTAACAAGAACCGGTGGAGCTTTATTTCAGATATGAGCACGGCTATGGTGCCTTTCATAGGTGTGGTTTATGATGGGAAGTGGTTTCTAAAAGGTCTTGGGTCCCACCGTGAGGTGATGAGTGAAGCCTATGATCCAGAAACTAGTACCTGGACCCCAATCAGTGATGGAATGGTTGCTGGTTGGCGCAATCCTAGCATCAGTTTAGATGGACATCTCTATGCCCTGGATTGCCGGGATGGCTGCAAGCTTAGGGTTTATGATGAAGCCTCTGATACATGGAACAAATTTATAGATAGCAAGCTCCATCAAGGGAGTTCTCATGCTCTGGAGGCAGCTGCTCTTGTTCCTCTCAATGGGAAGCTTTGCATTGTGCGGAACAACATGAGTGTTAGCCTGGTTGATGTTTCCAGTCCTGACAAACGTGTAGAGAGTAACCCTCACCTTTGGGAGAATATAGCCGGGAGAGGTCATCTCAGGACTCTTGTTACAAATATATTGTCAAGTATAGCTGGCCGAGGTTTGAAAAGTCACATTGTGCACTGTCAGGTGCTTCAAGCATGAGAGCCAGATGCATTTTTGCTATTGCTCGTCGTAGACTATCGGCATTTCCTTCAATTTATCATGATAGATAATCACAATCGCAGTTCATTGATCATTAGGACCTGCTCTTCCTACACCAGAAAGCTGCCTATTCTCTGTTCATGTTCTGCTATTTATACTTCTACCAAAGTTGAATCAACAGTAATCTGTCTTGGGTTTGGTTATGATGTTCTCACAACTTATTGTGAGATTTGGAAGTGAAAGTTGACGAGCTTAAAATATCCAACGACATATTCACATCTAAGATTGATACAGGAAGCAGTGGTGCTTTTTGTGATGCACAAAGCCAACAACTTCTTAGTAAGATCATTCACTGTTGACTTCAGTGATATATGAGTCCATTTCCTTGCATTTATGAAGAGAAAGCAGATACTTGTAAATCTAAGTAATTCTCTATGGCCAAGTCCCTTTTGTGGTGGGATCTTTCATTGGAGCATGTAATCTTTAGTATGCTTTGATAGTGTACATGGGGTTATTTGGAACGAGTCAATGTATACTTAGATTACATCTCAATTGCCATGGATCAACTATGCTACCCATTTGTTCTGCTACTTTAAAGATGGATCTGATGCGCATCATCAACATCTGCTTTGTATATTGTTAGCCTTCTAGAACTTTATTGATCATGAAACTGGTCAGTTAATACTTTCAGTTTCACCATTAACGTCAATCAGGTGCTGGTTTAGATCAATCCAGACCCTGGAAATTTGGGAAGGGAACCTTTCATTATAGTAGTGTGAAGTCTATTACATGAAGAACTGGAGATGATTTCATCTTCATAGCTTATTATCTCTTACCAATGCTGAAACATTGCTTTCTGCTAGAACATTTCCAATATGCTAATGGCAAATATGGTTTAAGCTTCTTGTGTCATCATCTCCTTACAAGCTTCATTGAATCGCCAAGCTGAATTTTCAGATGATTATGGAAGTTCTTGATGAAAGTGTCTGCCAGGTCATCGATATCTCTTCCCTCGTCCTCAGTCATTCTCTGCCTCCCTGCACTCCCTTTCCTCTTTGCATCACCCCCCATGTTCACTTCATTGCTTCCGTGAATAGGAATCTCTCTATCAAACTCCATTATAGCTTTCCTCTTTGCATCACCCCCCTTGTTCACTTCATTGCTGCCGTGAATAGGAATCTCTCTATCAAACTCCATTATAGCTCAAGCCTATAGGGAGATAGAGAGAGAGGATAAAAGAAAGGCTGAAGAGATGTTCTGTGGTAAAAGAGCTTGTGTCTTGTGACGATAACGAAGAAGCACAACCTTTTTGTAGGTAATCTAACTTAGAAACACGAGTTTTGCTTGTATAAAAGCAAAAGATGAGGGTTGAGAAGTCTCGGTGTACTGTATTCTTATTAGAAAGAAAGCCTAAAATATTCGGAAGAAAAGCTAACAGTATCACACCATATTTCGTAGTCCACTAGCTGGAAAAAGGAACTGTTCTCTGTGTAATCACGTTCTGTTTTGTAAAGATTAGAAGTGTGGTTTGGTTGAAAGTATTTTTTACTTAATAATATATTAAAATAATATTTTTTTATTTTTAAAAAATTATTACTAAAAAAATATTAATTTAAAATAAATTTAATTTTTTTTAAAACATGAAAACAAATAAAACGTAGCAGTTAGTAGACATAACAGTTAGTAGTAGAAGAACAACCGGATTCTTACGTTTTGATAACGACAGATAAAGAACATACTTAGAGCATCTCCAATGCAAAAAGCTAAATTGAGGAGCTTAATTGATAAAATGACTTTTAGAATAGTATAAATATAGCTTTTTTGATTATGTGCATTCCAATGGTAAAAAGCTATTTAAAAAAGCCATTTATATTTTAATATATTTCATATTAAATTTATTTTTATATAATTATATAACTAATTTAGATATTTTATATATAATATAATTATGATGTTATTAATTATATAATTAATATGAGTAATTTATAAAAATAATATAAAATTTGATGAAATAATATGAAAGTTAAAAGATATAATTTAAAATTATACTTAAAATTTATTTATATGAATATTTTTAATTTTAGTTTTATATGTTACTGTTAAAAATTTAATTTTTTAAAAGTAAATTCAAATTCAAACTTTAAAAAAAACCATCAATATTTTAAATTTGGATTTTCATTTTTTTTTTAAATTCATGCTTTGAAAAAATGACCGCCACCATTTTAAATTTTAAAATTTAAAATTTTGAAAAAATGACCGCCAACATTCTAAGATTTCAAAATTTGAAAAACTAATCCATTTATAAATATTCTCATATACCTTAACATTTTTTCTCATCATTCCATTGTTCTCTCCAATCAAAAATATATTTCATTAAAATTCATCATGAATCATTCTAATTTTAATTTTTATGATGCTTTTGATTTTGATGATGATACTCCTATATTCGCTTTTCAAGTTGCTGCTGCTGTGGTTGCTGAAGAAGAATCGAATAATCAAGGGCGGAGAACAGGGTATCATGGCTCTATTATTGGCCACAATATTGTCAATCGTAATAAAAAAGAAGGTGAGTTAAGGTTATATAATGATTATTTTGCTGAAAATCCTAAATTCACTGAAACTCAATTTCGAATAAGATTTAGGATGAGATATTAAATCATCACAAATATCAAATTAACAACAAAAAAATCTACAAAATCAAGAGATATTAAAGAGTAAATATAAAAAGCTTTTAAATAAACATTCCTTTTAATTTCAGCTAATTAACACAACTGATGTTATTAATTAACCAGAGAATAATTGATTCTTGTTTTTCTAAATTTGAGAGAAGAGTGAGTTTTTTTAAATTTGAGAGAAGAATGAGGTACAATACAAGATTAAAAAAAACAACTTTCTTTCCTTGCTTTAAAAAAAAAATAAACACTGTTGATCAACGATTATAAAAATAGCCGTTGGCAACGTTAACTTAATTTTGCCTATTCTACAAGAACTTGTAGAAATATCTCTTCTTAAATTAAAAAGCTATTTTGGTTTCTTTATTGCCTGCTCCGTTGGAATGACTTAATAAAGAAATTAAAGGTAAAAATACACGTTTTTGCATTTGGCTCGGAGATGCTCTTAGGACCAAAATCACTAAAAATACTGTTGACCAACGACTATAAAAATAGCCGTTGGCAACGTTAACTTAATTTTGCCTATTCTACAATAACCTGTAGAAATCTCTCTTAAATTAAAAAGTCATTTTGGTTTTTTTATTGAATGATTTAATAAAAAAAATAAAGGTAAAAGTACACGTTTTTGCATTTGGCTCTCCGTTCCTATCTCCACCGGAGATGCTCTTAGGACCAAAATCACTAGTTAAACTTGTTCCATGATAATATAACTCATATGACTTGATTTTTCATTTGGGGGTTTGAAAAAAGAACCTGTTGGCCCTCCTCCAAAGGTATTTGCCCATCTTAGTTTCGTGATCTCATGGTGGGTTTTGTCCTCAAAACGCGTTGCTCGAATAAAAATAAAATAAAATAATGAAATCTACAAGCTTTCTACGCCGGGGCGGAGGAAAGATGACGTGGGATAGTGGATATCATCAGTTTCTACAAAGCATTTTGGTTCCCATGTGTAGATGAGGTCAGATTAAAGACGTGATAAGAATCACAGTCACAAGATGCTTATTTGAGGGAATCTGCTAAACCCAACGACATGATCATGAGAAAGAACTGTTCTTTTTTGCATGAAAACTCATATTTTTACTTTAGGGACAAAAGGAAATTAATGTCAGTCCATGTTCCTAGGATTCTCTTTCATGTTCATATTAGTTGAGAAAATCTTCCAAGTTGATATTGCCAAGAAAAATCCTGAGCTTGAAAATGAAACTGGAAAGTTAGAACACATCAAAACACCATAAAGAAGAAGCAAAAAGCCTAAAGAAAGAAACAAAACATAACCAGGAAAAGCCAAAACAAACCTGCAGAGTATGAAGAAAAGTTGTTTCCATCACTAACTAGACAAAAACTGGAGGGCAGAAAGCATCATGCAGCAGCCAACATGGAATAAAGCATCTGATTAAGTAATTAAGCAATTTCCACAGCTAATTGTGAGTTTGGGTCATGTACAGCATCTTTAGCTGTAACCCATGCTTGATCATTTCTGCCTGCGTAGAGACAAACGGCTCCCACATCTCTTAAAATGTTCTTGTCTTGCCATTTTTCAACATTTTAAGACTTTTTAGATTGATTTGCCCACGATTTTAAAAATTAGAAGCATAATGGCAGCAAGAATCAAATCAGTGCAGTATCTTCCGAGCAAAAATATAGAGAGCAACATTGAGCTATAAGAGGATACAATATTTTAGTTGGTTTTAGATGCCCTCCTTCCATTCCTAGTCTTATATTCCTAAAGCATGATTATATCAGTATTTATTACGCTGTAGAATTTATAAAAATGTTAGCGTCGTGATATTTGAACTCATAATAGTTAAATCCGGCCATGCTAACAGGTTGATTTGAGTGGCCAAATTTGGTTTTAATTGTTTGAATATATGATAAAATTCAGTTAACTCAGCTAGATTTTTAATAAATCTAGTTGACCCGACCAAACTTGTTCGAGTGAACACTGAGAAATTTTTTATAAGAAATAAAGAAACATTATTATTTTAGTAAAAAACCTGTTGACCTAAAACCCATTTCTTTTCTTGGGTTAGTTTTCAGGTTTTATGTAGCAATTCTAATCAGATTAGGATTTTTCAATTGACACCACAACAAGATATAGTCCATTTAAATTTTAAGTTACAAGGTTAGGATATTTTAAATTTAAATTTGAATATGTTTAAATTTCTCTTTTATTATATTTAAGTAGAATTCTAGGCCATGAAAAAACTTAGTTGAAACTTTTATTAAATCATTGGAGACTCGGGTTACCTGAATTTGCTAGAAATTTTTTCATCTTTTTCAATCATGTATTGTGAGTCAATTTTTTTTTATTCAATAAAATTGCTATTATTATCTATCTGAATTACGAGGTTTGTGACATTTTACTATATATGGTTTGGTTTGATTCAGCTTCGATCATTGGCACGAATACTCGGCAAAGAAGCATCAAAGAAACTGTAAAATATTTTCTTTATAAAACTTTATTGATCAACATGATCATTACAATTACATTTCGATCGTCTAGCAATAAAACTTTTCCAAGCTATCCTGACATGCCACACAACTGATCAAATTTTTTAAACTCCCCGGGAGATCATCTCCTGGAAGCGTTTGAGCGAGTCTTGGCGTTGAATCTTTAGTTGATGGCGGAAGTTCTTAATGAAAGCATCAGCTTTTTCATTTATATCTTCCCTACCGTCCTCCATAACCAACCTGCAGTTTCGCATCCTTGTTATCCTCCTTTCATCACTTGTCGTGCCATTAATGTTAAGATCATCATGCTTCGCAACTTCTTTATTATGTTCCATTCAGGCTGCTTGGCTTGTCAAGAAGGGTTCTTCTAGCTAGAGAGAAGAGAGGTATAAAGAGAGAGGTCGATGTGCTCGGGAAATGAAAATCCTCGTGTGATGGTTAGGGAAAGAGGGCATAATCCTGAATTTATAGGCATAGTAATCTACACTTTGAAGCATGTTTTTGACATGGGTCAAAGCAGAGGTAAAACTCAAACAAGGTTTGATAAGGGTGTTCAGATTTGCTTGATAACAAAACGACAAGTGAAAAGAAACAATTAAAGGGTCGCTTCGATTTAATTATTAGCAAAGTTGCGCGCTTGAGAGGGAACCTTTTTTTTATTTAATTCCTTTTAGCCTATGCTTTCTATGCTCATGTTTCGTGCAGTATT
>Ga0325404_1005431_pt1 | contig 13426 bp, 10 predicted proteins | sample PopdelMetagenome_18_FD_205664 | JGI IMG/M metagenome (GOLD analysis project Ga0325404, IMG submission 205664) | Populus deltoides microbial communities from Bellville, Georgia, United States - Xylem-Control-R1 | ecosystem: Host-associated > Plants > Phyllosphere > Stem > Wood/Secondary xylem... | reverse complement strand
ATACATGAGTTTAGCATGCAAAAAATTATAAAAAAAATGCACAGAGAATTAAATAATTTCTAAATTGTTAATTTTCATATGGTTTTCATAAATTAATTATTCTTTGTGTAATTTATAATGCAATGGAAAAATATAATGGAATGCAAGCAATGAGTTGTTGCATTACATTTCATTATTTGGTTACAAATACTCTTACGTAATATGATGAAAAACTTGTACAAATGTTTTCATTCTAGTCCCTATATTTTTGAAAAAATACTTTAGTCTATAAATCTGACTTTTATGTATTTTTAAAAATTATAATTTAGTTCTCATAATAAAGAAAACTTCTTACAATTAGGTCTTTGTATGACTCCTCAAGATCATGTAATTGTTCGTTACACAGTCTTTATTGCTTGTAATGTAATAAATCATCATAATTGCAATGATATATTACAGTATAATTTTAAATATTACTCAATCTAATATATCATTATATTATAAGTTTCATTATATCTAATCATACATGCTGTTAGGATATCATTTGGCTTACTATACTTTTTTTTTTTTTTTTTGTGTGAGTATAAGAATGCAGAGAAAATCATTTTCAAACTGTTAGCCGGTCTGTTTGGGAGTGTATTTATGTTATTTTTCAAAGTGTTTTTTACTTGGAAATGCATCAAAATAATATTTTTTTTATTTTTTAAAAATATTTTTAACATCAGCACATCAAAATGGTTTGAAAAAATTGAAAAAAAATATTAATTTGAAACTAAAAACAATAATTTTTTTTAAATACTTTTAAAATATAAAAACAAACATTTTCTTTTTCTTTTAAAGGAAACAAATCACCTTTGCGTGCTTAGCTAAAATATTATTAATGTTAATATATTAAATGAAATGATATGGGAATCTCTTTAATTGGTTGTAATGAATTTTATTAAAAAAAATTAAGTTTATTTAAGATTTTTAATAAGTTCTTAATAATTATCCGAAATGCATTTGTTAGCCTAGCCCTGACTGAAATAATCTTTGAAATAATTTTCGTCCCTGCAGCGCAAACAAAAATTGATAAAATTAAAATATTTTTTTTGTTTAAAATTAATTGTGTTTTTAAAGGAAGAGAAAAAAATATAATGATCCATGGTATACTTCTTTTCAATTCTTTTTTTTTTTAAAAAAAAAAGAAGTCAAGATCTTTCCATTTTTAACAATTCGTTAATTTTAAATAAAAAAAAAACAGAAACCAGAAATCAGGAATTGTTCACTCTCTCCTCTCTCTCTCTCTGTGGGATATGGTTTTTTAGTTTAAATTTGGTGACTTTGAGCTCTCAAAAGACACACGCAGAGCGAGAGAGAGAGAGAGGACTGAAGCGGGTGTCTAAAACAGCAGAAGACATCTGTGTTCTGTCTTGGTGTCCTAAAAAGAAAAAAGAAGAACAACAACTTGAAAGAGAAAAACAAGATATGGGCACCACTGCTAATCAAGATCAAGCAATCAAACAATTGCAGTCCATAATGGACCAAAGTCAGCTCTCAAAACCCACTTCATATTCTTTTTAAATCGTTCTTTTTACTTTTTCCCGTGAAAATTTGATCTAAAATTACTAACAAAAAGCTTCTTTTTATTTTTTTTGCAGTAGATGAGTCAATGAAGAACACATATCAGGTTAGTTTCTCTTGGAACTTTGATGATCTGATTAATTTTTGACTGATTCTTATAGTTATTGAACTATCTGGTTTAGTTGACTGTTTGTTTTACTAAAAATAGATTTTTTTTTTATTGTTTCAATCAAACATAAACAAGATAATCATACATATACAGTTCCGCTTCGTTTGGATTTGATCTGGGTTTGTTATGATTTGCAGTGTTCTCTTTGTTACTGCCTTTGCATGTTACATGGTCTGATTTATATGTAAAAAGATTGGTGTTTGCTGTATTGTGAAGTTCTTTAGTGTACGAAGCAATTTATTTTGCTATTGGATACTATTCGTTGATCTCCTTTATGCTATTCTGGTTCAGAAGATAATGCCAACGCATGTTCATTGCACTGAAATTTGCTGGATCTTTATACTAGTTGTTGATACTGGAATAGGCTCTAATGATTTTACTGTACTTCCATGAAAATTTTATTTTTCTTTTCTTTTCTTTGTCGGAGCAAAAGTTTGGAGCCGTTTTTTTTTTTAATTTTGAACTGAATTTGATGAAATATCCTGGACAGCACCATAAGATATTAGGATTTCATGATCTTTATGTTTGAAATATACAACTTTTTTTTTTTTTGTAAACTTATTTTATTCGAGTAGCAAAAACCTATCGTATTTACTGCATGTTGCCTATAGTCTTCAGATGCTTGAATGGCCTCGATTCATCATTCTTTCTCAAAATAGGTGTATTGAATTGTATGAATTCAACTTCCTTTTCCTTTTGGTAAATTTGATGAAGAAGGAATTGTCTTGACTCTTTCAAGTGAATGGAATGACAAATAGGTCCAAAAGATATGGCAGCATCAGAAACTAGCATTAAGTTCATAATTTGGGATGGAAATGATCTCAAAATAGGACAATCATCTAGAGAGTTACAATTTCCTTCCAAGTCTGGATTACATGAGTGATGAGAGCATTTCTGTGGCTAGTTGCACAGTTCTTCATTCAAGATTTCCTACATTGTAGGAGGATTACAAGGAAACGACAAAAGGAAGTTTGAGGAATACTTGATGTCATTTTTTATTATTTCTATATCTTCATTATACTATTGCATTTGCGGTTTCCCCTTCCAATATTTGTTGTATCAAGAAAAGGTATTCTAATAAACAAATGTTCTACTTTAATCTTGTCCTATGATCTGCAGAATATGCACCAGGGCTATCCAACAGAAACTTTGGCGCGGTTTCTCAAAGCAAGGGACTGGAATGTTGCCAAGGCTCATAAAATGGTTAGATCCATTTACTTACAGAGAAGAATGTGATTTAATTAACTAGTCCCTAGGAATTAAATATCCTCTTCATAGTCATTTGTCTTTGGGCCTCATTCCTGCTGTGGTTGCTTTATTGTTCCAGTTGGTTGATTGTTTAGAATGGAGGATACAAAACAAGATCGATGACATGTTAGCGGTGAGTTTTCTTTTTCCTATAATTTTTCCTATTTGTTCTTTACAATGCAAAACCTTATTTTCTCTGATTCATCTTGACATGATTAAAAAGTCTGATCATGTTCTACTTGGGTACTACTTGGGTTCTACATTTAGATATGTAGGTTTTTTTCCTGATCCGTTTTAACATATTTAGTGTATCTTAGAAGGAAAACAGGTACAATGATCCACAACCTTGTAAAAATAAATGAAGCAAATGAAGGAGAACCCTCTACATGTGGTAAAACTAGAAGGAGAACCCTCCACAAAGCTTCCCTGTTTTACCTATATGCTCATGCAAGATGATGCTTTCATCTGGAATGAGATGCTGAATAAAAATGTCTGTCTCTGGACTTTGAAGGATAGCTGTTGCTCAAACTGCCCTCTCTTCTTTGAAGTAGACCAGCTGGTTATGCATTTCTCAGCAACTTCAGGATGTAAACTCTACCACACAAACTGGAATATAAACCTCCCAAGTGAAAATTAATATCAGCTACTTGAACATGCTGCAATGTTCCAAACTGTTCTCTTATTAAGAATTGACTGAAAAAAGATATGCCTGCTGTCTTTTGTGTACAGCTCATTAAATCCGGCACAATGTTTTGTTTTTGGAGCAGAAATTGGCATGCCCAGTTCTTTTCTAAATATATAAATTATATATTGCAAACTTATGTTGTAGATACTTGTATGACCTTCTTCAGTGCTTCTGTTCAAACTTATGTTGTAGATACTTGTATGACCTTCAGTGCTTCCGTCCAAACATGTGCTGTAGATACTTGACCTTCAGTGCTTCTCTTCAAAATCTATGTAACAATTGCATAGCTTGCATATTTGATAACACCATTTTTGTATAAGATTGCAAATAGAATGAGGCACCATTCATTGTACTTGTGGTTAATTTTCTAGCAGTTTATAATGGTTCATAGCACATTAGTGAAACAGCTGTGCATTTTATCTGTTGGACATCTTTCATATTATTATTGATTTGATTATTTCTGTCTCAGAAACCAATAATTCCCTCCAATTTGTATAGAGCAGTTCGAGATTCTCAACTTTTAGGATTATCAGGCTACTCTAAAGAGGTATGCATTGATTTTTCCAAGTTCAGTTTTGCCATCCAACAGATATCATTGCTGTAGCCAGCTTGCTGAAGAGGAAGGGGAGGGAGAGGGGGGGCGCTGTTGATTGAAATACATTTTTCTATAACAATTTGAAAATTCTACTTCTTTATGATTTACTTTTTTTTTTTTTTCTGATGCAATCCCCCATAAGATCTTATAGCTGCAAATATTTCTGAGAATTTTTTAACGTAGTGTTTTCCCCTTTTATGCTGATCTTTCAGGGTCTTCCTATCATTACCATTGGTGCTGGGCTCAGTACATTTGATAAAGCTTCTGTAAGGATTTTTCATTTTATTACATCTTTATTTAAGTATGAAGGTTAATAATTTGCGTTACTGCAGTGGTGATAATATTGACTAGTATCTGATTCTGTTTCTACTTGCTGGTCCTCTTTTTGTTTCTTTTAAAGCAGCATCTTTGAACACTGCTATATGCACATGTTTTTTTTTTTTTTTATGCAATTTACTGTTCGGTTGTATTCACTTCATCACTGCCTTTGATTGCTTTTAGGTACATTACTATGTGCAGTCACACATCCAAATAAATGAATATAGAGATCGTGTGATATTGGTGGGTTTAGTCTCTTCTGTGTTTATGACAAATAATTATCATTTTTTCTTGTTGCATAGCTGAATTTGGTTAGTTTTTCTTTTAGCCAGCTGCAACCAAGAAGTATGGACAACATATTAGCACCTGTCTGAAGGTTTTAGATATGACTGGCTTAAAGCTTTCAGCATTGAATCATTTAAAGGTATCTTTTATGTTAAGCATACTTTTAATTTGTCATTGGTTTCAACTACACAGCTCTCCTTTCTTATTTATCCTTGCATGAATTTGCTGCGTTTATTTATACAGGTGCGTTTATTGTACTGTATTACTTTTATGTTATGCAATTGTATTTAGAATCATTTAAAGGCATCTTATACTCGTTTATTGAACTGCTTAACATGAAGAGTGATCTCTAAATGGTAATTTGAAGCTTTGAAAATTTCCAGAAAGGGAATAGGATATGTAATTGTAGCTACTTGTGAGTGGAATTGTCACACAATCACGGCAAACTTTTAAGTTGAACAATGTTCGCCAGTGTTTGTTTTCAGCTGGTGATATCCACTTAATCTGCACTCTTATTTTTATGTAGATGCATCTGCAGTTTTGTGGTTCTTTTTGTTTTATGTTTCTCTAAAGAGCTTGTCTATGTAGAAGGTTTTGCCTTGTTCTCATATTTTATCGACTAATTAGCTTGTTAATCTTGGGAGTCTTCTGAAACTCCCAAGTTCTGATATATATATTTTTTTAATCTTCTATTGCAGCTATTGACTACCATGTCCACAATTGATGACTTGAATTATCCAGAAAAAACAGAAACATATTATATTGTCAATGCCCCATATATATTTTCAGCTTGTTGGAAGGTTTGTGTTTGCTTTTTTTTCTAGTCTTGAAGAATTTTAGAATAGTTGTCTCAGGAATACATTACACGTACCCTCTTCAGCAGCTTAAAACATTTTGGAATACTTTGGCAGGTTGTGAAGCCTCTCTTACAAGAAAGGACAAGGAAGAAAATTCAGGTGCTGCAAGGTTGTGGAAGAGATGAATTGTTAAAGGTTAGGTGGTGTAACAAAGCATTGTTTCTGAACTTTCTTCTAAGCTTGCATTTCATTTATAATATCAGCTATGGCTTTTATCTTCTAATGCACCTTTACTCCTGCCACTTAACGCTTTGGTATAGCTTCCTGATAGAGGACCGGTACTTTAAAAGACAAAAGCATGTTACTGAGAAAGAGAGTATTCATAGCAGCTCCTCCCTCATTGTCTTCCCTTCATTTTGCATTTTATATGGCAAATAGGAATTGGGACTCTAGTTACTGGATGATGGCCTTGACTTCTAATCACTCTTATGGGCTGTGATTGTCTTACGTTGTGTTTCTGCAAGGCAAAGCCAACTGAGTTGCTCTTGTTTCATTTCTTCTGGTGTACTTTCCACTTATTGAAGAATGCCAGTCTCGTATACCTCCTCCATGACACAAACAACTAAAGATGTCTGACCAGGTTGATTTATCACTTGCATGCAGATTATGGATTATTCTTCCCTGCCACATTTTTGTAGAAAAGAAGGCTCTGGTTCATCCAAGAACACTGAGGATGGAAGCAATTGTTTCTCCCCGGACCATGCATTCCACCAACAGCTATACAGTTATATCAAACAGCAAGCTGAACTTCTGGATTCAATTTCACCAATCAAACAGGGGTCAGTCCATGTGGGTTTCCCTGACCCAGACCCCGAAGATGCCAAGATTGCTAGAACAATAGAATCTGAGTTCCACAGGCTCAGGAATCTGAATGGGCTATCTAACTCAGTAAATGGCCTTAAAGTTGATGGTAACTAACAGATGGAGAAGGGGCAGCTTTGACTCGTTGCATATTCATGCCTGCCTACTTTGAAAGCAGGATTGTGTAATTCAGTTATTATGTCATTGCTTGTATCAAGCTCGATGCAGGTTTTGATAAAGACGAAACTAATCTGTAGGCTGACAAAACCACCTTCGAGTGGATAATTATATTCCAGTTTCAAGTATCAGGAAGCACTTTTATTGCTTCACACAATGTGGTTTCCATTCTGATACTTCACTTTCTTATTTTTGCTGTCAAAAATGCTTTTGAGTTTTTTTTGTTAATTTTTTTATATATATTTTTTAATTTTTATGATATGTTATATTAAAAATAAATTTTTTAAAATAAAAAAAAAAGTTATTTTGATTTTGAAATACTCTAACAAACAATCATTATTTTGTCAAAAATATTATTTTTAATAAATTTCAAGAACAAAAAAAGAGCAATTATAATAAGTATTATGGGGAAATCATTAGGGATAAAAGTTATTTTATTATGGATTGTAATAATAGTTTTCTTTTTTATTTTTTTTATGAGCAGATAAATATTTTTTTAGTTTTCTTGGACAAGAATATTTAGGTTTTTTTAGTTTTCTTGTACAAAGATATTTAGGTTAAAATATCTTTTTTTAAGTACAAGTAAATAATGTTTTTAATCTTAGAAAAGATAAAATAAAATTTTCTTGTTTTTTTAAAGTGTTTTGATATTTTTCTACGAGTATTTTATATATAATTAAAAGGATTATGAAAACATTTTAATATTTTCACAACAAAATTAATGATAGATAAACACGAAGAAAAACAAATTTTTATTTATCAAAATAACTTATTTATAAGTGTCATTGTTTTGATTTATAAAAAATAAAAAATGGTAAGAGGTGTTCGGTGGACGAGTGCTAATTCGAAGCTAAAAGACCTTGTATTGATCATATGCACATTTCAACATAAACATTCAAGTTTGGGAATCGAGAAGAAGAAGAAAATTAATTCACACGTCTGTACACATCTGGTCCTGCGGGGTTCAGGCTGAATTCCTTCGCCCCTGAAATAGATATTACAAACATTGGATACAAGAAGGGGAAAGTAGCCACACACTGGATTTTGAAGTTCTATCACAGCTGTCTGTAGCACTTGTAAGCAACGGCAACTGACACTACAGCACAAACAACAGCTAGAGCTGCATATGTATCATCACGCTCCCAGCTCTCAAACCATGTTGGCATAGCACAAACCTTCCGTGCAGATGATCCCTTACTGCTGTTGATCCGGGATAGTGGTTTCTTGTTGTTGTTCTTCTTCTTTTCAGGTGTCACCTTGGCTGTCCTCTCATTGGCATCTACAATATCCTTCTCTGGTAAGACAGGGTTTTGGCAACAGGATGAACTTCCATTTTGCTGACAACAGCCTGTAGAAACAACTTCAGACCTACTCGAGCTAGTGTTTGATTTGTCTACCGGTCTTTGTGTAATCTCTTTACTGTTTTCTGTAGTCCCGCCGTTCTGTTGGAGCCTACGTTCGTGGGATTTAATCTGTTCTTCTTCTGATAAACCCATCCGGCCCCTGAAAGTGAGCAAGCAAATGCTCCATTAAAGTCTACAAGGCATATGCTTAAATCACGTCCTAAACAAAATCTGTAAAATTACTAGACATCTAGCATTCAAGGTCGCACATCTTGAACTTGGTGAACTGCCACTTTCTACTTTCAATTCCCCAGTTTCATCATTGTGACATCTAAGGAATCAAGGGAACTTCCTCCACAATCCTATTGTACAGCTAGCATTTATATCACAAAATCCCCACCAAGGCAACCAACCAAAGTTTTTGGAGAACAAAAATTAGTGCAGGAAACTAATAACTACCTCGACAATCATTCATAGCTTTATAAAACTAGAGATCATAAATTAAGAATACCTCCACAGCCGGTCTACAATCTCACCCTTCCCAATATGCTGCTCGAGTAATACTTGTATGTCATCTGGGGTGACATACCCGTACCTGTCAGCATTTTAAAACATATACCCGAAAAGATTTGGTTATCTAGAAATATGTTTTGGTACTGCAACTACCATAATAATAAAGTATTTATTCTAAAAGGAGAATCATGAATGAAAGGGGGGGGAAAACACAGCTTCCCAGCTTACCAGTCTCCAGTGACAGCTCCTTTGAAACTTGATCCAAATATAATGACATTTCCTGCATATTTATGCCCTCCAATGTGTGAGCACGGGCTGACGGATACTTTACCTTGGAGACCATGTAATTCTATCTCCTCTTCGAATCTACTAACCAAAGCAGGTCCACAAACACCACAGCGACGATCTCGGGACCCATGAGAACATACGAAAACATAAGAACCCTTTAATTTTTCAGGAGTTCCAGGCAACCATTCACCATCCTTCACAAGCACTTCCTCAACAAATGTGTCGACATCAAAATGCGTCAATCTCCTGCATCATTTGATAAGGATATCAGTGTTTAAGTAGAGAAGTACAAGAGCATCTAGAGCCACGTAAAAGAGCCACTGGTTGACCTGTATCTGATCATATCTGGGAAGATTAACACATCTCCATTTGATGTCTCAGTTCCATCATGCCCCTCACATATTGTTAAGCGGGTCTACAAGACAAAAGCAGGAAAACTTTGGAAAGTAAGAAGCTTAACAGTTGATTTCTTTAACTTGCTTTTGCAAAGGACACAAGGCTAGAAGTTCACTTTAAGCAAACATGTGTAAAAAAATACATGGACATACATGTAAGTGTGCACCCACATGCAAGTTTTTACATCTCTCTAGGAAGTTTTTTTTTTTACAAAAAAAAAAGCACACGAGAAATTTTTCTGCAAAGTAGCACAGTTGAAAAAAAATTGGAAAATAGCACACCTCAAGTTGTTGCACTACTTCCAATAGCGCAACCTTTGAAATTTCAAAATTTTCAATGGGTTGCGCTGAAATTGAATTGTGCTACTCTCAGTAGTGCATCTTGGTTAAGGCCTATTAAATTTTAATTGGTTGTGCTACTCTCAGTAGCGCAACCAAGTAGTGCGACCAATTGAATTTTGCTATTTCCCCAATTTTTTTCTTAGTAGTGCTAGTTTGCAAATTATTTTTGCTAGTTGGCTAGTTGTGCTATTAAAAAAAAACTCATTATACAGCAAACTATGATATGAAAGTTGACAGCAAGGGCCAGTGAAAAAGTCATGTCAATCTAAATCAATGATATATGTCCACTCATCAATGGAACTTCCATGATTTTCTTTTCCTATGCAGAACAAGAATGTTAACCATCCATATAGCCAAGGGTTCCTACAGCCAAAAATGGAACCCCTTTATGATTTACAATACAAAGCACCAAACCATTTGTCTTCCAGTCCAGGTCTACCTAAATTATAGATGTAGCACAGCATAAAATTTAGAAAACCAATGAACCTGAGGATACTGTTTAGATATCTCAGAAACTTCACAATTACAGCTGTGTGATATGATGAACAAGCCATGTGAATTTGTCTACAATGCTTATGCTTTTGTCATTTTACCTATCTGGATCATATAAATAACAGGTAGATTATCAAGATTGCAATTTGACAACAATAAAAATATAGAGATAAAGCAAAATGGCCAGAAACAGATCGACTGATAGAGTAAAGCATTATCATAAGTATCTAGCAATCTAAGTTTTTAAGTATATAGTCCAGGGAGGCAACTCAAGAACCAAAAGCATCATTTCCTTCTAAAGCCATACCTTTCAACTTTGAAAACATAGATCGATCTTCAAACAGAGCTATCTAACATAGTTATAGGCATCATAACATAGTTATATGCGTCATCCAGATCATGAGATCATGATTGACTTTACACGGAAGTACCCAAAGTACTATTGATCATCCCCCAATGTCTCCAAAGCACTAAAATCAACTCACAGCCCCCATTTACAACTTTACCCGCAATGGGTATCCTTACATTAGTTCAATAACAAAACCAACGGACAAGGCATGATGGCACACCAAATGTACACTTTGAAAAACTGAACCACCATACACTAAAATTCATATAATTGATCATATGTACTACTCCAAACCACCACCAAACACAGCCAGTCCATAAACCACCCAGAGCACAAGTCAATTAAATACCAGAACGACCAACCACTATGAAATTATATCAATAGGAGGCCAAAGCACAGCATAAATCATCATCAAATCAATCTAGTCAATGGATAAAAAGAAAACCTTCAAACTTCTAAAATACCAACCAACTCAAAGGAGACTTTATTGATCCCCTAAAATTAAAATAAGGGCCACCCTCCTCATTTGAAGTCAAACCAAAATTTCTCTTCGCTCATAGGCAATCCTCTAACTGCAAATAACCTCTTCTGAAATCATTAACACTAGAACCGATCACATCAACCTGAAGCAAGAATGACACCAAATAACACACCTTCAATCTAATAGCATTCTGACAAACCCACACCTAAAACCTCAGTCCAGTGAAGCTTAAATTGCAGATCTCCAAATCCCTAAAGCACCTATTACCTTCACCGACCTCAATTCAGTTCACTCAAAACAAACCCAACCCTACAAGAATTCGTAGACATCCAAACATCCACCACCAAAACAGTCCTCAAAATTTAAATGAGCTGTGGTTGGTCCCCAAACATAATCGAATTCAACAACACTAAGAATTAAAACCTAATGCATCAACTTGAAGCAAAAATACCAATAAACACCTCACCTTCAAATTAGCCATAGATTGAAAAATCCACAAGAAGCAGAATCACTCCAGTCTACTAATCTAAACCAAACCTATCATTTTGAAGTAACAATACCACAAAATCACTCACTTTCAATAATCGAACCAATCCACAAACCACCAAAAATCCCACTTCAATGTATGTTCAATTCACTAAAACTAAATCAACCACATCACGTTGAAGCTAACTAAAATAGCCCCGAATCAGAAACGTTCAAGTCAGCCATAATCTGAACCAATCCACAAGCCAACCCACTTCAATCCACTAAAAATACACCAACCCACATGAAGACCAAAGAGACAACGCAAACAAGAAGACAAAAACCAGTTCAAAAATCCCACAAAACCAAACAACCCACCATCAGAATGAAAGCTAAGAAATCACATTAAAACAAATAAACCCACTTCAGTTTACTCAAAAATAAAAGCAACCCATTTCAAGAATGAAACCGAAAAGCACACCTCGTTCTTCATATCTCCTTTCCTAGCCGTGACAGCAGCGGAGAGCAGCCTAGGCAAACGATCAAACTCAGCAGCCTCAATCCTAGGTGGCCAAACAGAAGGGTTCTTGTAACACAAGAAGACGTGGCGGTGATACAACTGTACAGTCCCAGCAAGTGGGCTTTGTCTGAAATCAGGTCTAGAGAACCCAAACTCCGCATCACTGCCGCTGGTCGTAGTAGAATCAATGAGCAAAACAGAGTCGTTTTGGTAGCTATTGGAAGCACTGCCAAAGAGAGAGCTTGAAGGGTCGGGGAGGTAATGGGGCTCTAGAAGGTCAGAAACCGTGATTGGAGAGCAAGGTAATGAGAGGTTGTTGGTGTATGAAAGGGAGTCGTCTCTGTTGCTTGCCATTTTTCGATTGTGTTTTCCACTCCAGATTGGCTTTTCAAGTTTCCAGTGCAAAATAAAATATTTTCAATCCTTTTATTTTCCTTTCCTTTTCTTAATTACTAAGACATTTTTTTTCTTTTTAGTTATTCAAACTGCGTCTATCAATCATGTCATCATTTTTATTTTATTTTATTTTATTTTATTTTATTTTCAACTGTGAAAGCTTCCAGCATCCAAGCAGGGATTACTCTTCATGCTTTTCAATTTTAATTTTTTAATTTGTGTAGTGACTTTCGATATCATTTTCGTTTTCTGTTTCTGTTCTTCTTCTTTTTCCAGTTTTTGAGTTCTTTTTAAAATATTAAAAAGTTAGTTATTTTATTTTAATTTTTTCTTTTATAAAATATATTTAATCTCAATAATAAGATATTCCAGTTATCATTACTTTCTGTACCTTGATGTTTATAAACGTGTGATAATAATTATTTTTTAAAATATTTTTTATATAATTATATTAAAATATTTTTTTTTATTTTTAAATAATTCAAAATATATAAAAATAATTGATCTTAAATAAAATTTAATAAAACAATGGTTAGCCAAACACCTCATCTTGAGCCCATTGCATTAGAACCAAGGCCCAGCTTGAATTCTAATCATGATCCATGTCCATTTCCCGGTTCTTAAATCCAACCTAAGTCTAAAAATATATGTTAATAGCCTAATAAATAATGAAAATATATATTAATAGCCTAATAAATAAAATCACGGTTTAATTTGATATATTTTTGGGTTCTCAAGTGACTAGATTTTCATATAGATTAAGAATGATAAAAGGGAGGTGTTTATTAAAAGAAACCTAAATACGTTGTTGATTTCGGGAGAGCAGTGACCTTTTTTTTTGTTGTGTTTTAAAAGTATATTTGACTTGAAAAAAAATTAAATTAATATTTTTTTAGTGTTTTTCAATAATTTTAATGTATTAATGTTACAAATAAAAATAAAAACAATCTAAAAATTATTTTTTATGCATTTTCAAGCAAAAAATACATTTGAAAAGTATCATGCATCTCAAATACCACCGAACCACACTTCACATTACATTGTGAAAGAAAACACAATAGGTGGGTTTCAATAGTGTCTTCTCTTCTTTCTTTTCTTATCCTTGAAAATTTTCTACTTTGATCACTTAATTTTTTGTTTCAATTTTGTCCTTACAAATTAAGTT
>Ga0325404_1005430_pt1 | contig 13427 bp, 9 predicted proteins | sample PopdelMetagenome_18_FD_205664 | JGI IMG/M metagenome (GOLD analysis project Ga0325404, IMG submission 205664) | Populus deltoides microbial communities from Bellville, Georgia, United States - Xylem-Control-R1 | ecosystem: Host-associated > Plants > Phyllosphere > Stem > Wood/Secondary xylem... | reverse complement strand
AGACCTAAATCCATGTTCTACAGCTCCAGTTATGATTTAATAACCGAATGATGTTCAAGTTTGAATTGAACTAGCATCTCTTCTTTAGGCTTAGCACTCTCTTTGTCTTTTCACTTTCAATAGGTAAACAAATCAATCAATCCTTTGAATTGTGAAACATGCCTGTATTTGAAATGAACATTTACCATAAATTAAAGATTTCTTATGTTATCGGACTTGTTTATAAAACATGCTTAAGTTAGGAAATTTAATAATAATTTGAGTGCAATATAATGATATAAAACCTTGATAAAAATACACTTTTAAGTACTAATCAGCTAACACAGGTCTCTACTGCATTACTTTGATATCGTTGAGATACATTGCCCTATCAAATAATATGAAAATTTGGATTGTCTCAGCACATCCCAGATTATATTGATATTAGTAACAAGTTGCATGGTATTAGTTGTTTGGGTAAGCGAGAAAGGAATAGGTTGGTGATTGATGTAGCTTGCCTAAATATTTGGCATGCTAGGAGAGATTGAATATTTTTGGAGTGACATCCGATAATTGATATAGGAACTATGTGAGATGATATTTGCTTATAACACGCCAGTTTATTATACCTACACACATTTCCCGAAGTGTCCATATAATTCAATGCATTATGGGCCTCGTTATCCAAGATATAATCAATTGGTATGTGATAGTTTTTTTATATAACATTTATTAAATATCTTGTTCATATTATTATAGATGACAAGTACTAAATTTTTTTTTATGTATATATTAGATGTATTATTTAATACGGGAGGCTCGAAGAGCAACAACCAAGCTTCATGAAGAAGGTGATGAGATAGGATGTGCCTTGGTCAACGATAAGCTTAATTTATGCTGTGGTGGACTTCTAGAAGTTAGGGAGGTTAAGTGTTTCAAAGCAACATTAATAAATGTTGAGATCACTTTTCATGAATGGGGATGTATAGAAGGGGAGGCAAATCCATCTACAAGCGATTCAAGCCCATTCGTAAGTGTTCCAAGCTCATTTACAAGATGAGGCGATTTTTGTGTTGACCCCTCCATGAGCACTATAGGGATGTCTACGAGTTGGGGTGGTGCAGACCCATCTACGAGCGCTCCAAATTCATCTACGAGTTGAGGCAAGTTTTAAATATAGTTATATTATATGTTTTAATATTATAAAAATTATAAATTTAGTTTAAATTTAATAAAAATCCATGTGAATTGAAAATAACATTGATTTTGAAATTTATATTTTTATATTATATATATATATATAGAGAGAGAGAGAGAGGAGAGGGGTTAAGCTATCTATTTTTTTTTAATAAGATGAATATAATATTTATTACTCATGAGTTATAAATATAATATATATTTTTTAAATAATAGATTAAATTATATTATTTTAAAAAATACTTTTTAAAAGTGTTTTTATATTCTCTGTTTGATAATTTTTTTTTTAAATCATTATATTGTATTCAACCAGACGGCCCCCTCGCAGGCATAAAAAAGTTTTCTCGACTTCCCAGGCTACTGTTTACTTTTTTTTGTTTTAAAGGGCAAAGGCAAAGATGATGGAGAAATGAATAGTAAATTGGTGTAGAAAGAACAAAAAAGCACTCACAAGCCGACACCAAACTGGGCCACCTCCTCTCCACAATCTACTGTTTCTGTCTATTTTTTTCTTGTCTAGAATCGATAGCCACCCCATTTGCATTTGCATCACTCTCTCCTGCACCGTACTCTCTCTCTCTCTCTCTCTCTAAACTGCAACCTTTCTCTGTCCGCCATTGATATCTCTGAAGCTCTTTCCCCATTGTTCAATCAATAATGGCTGTTTTAGTGCTTGCAATACTCATGATGGCCATGGCTGGTCGAGCAAGTGAGTTATGGCATTATCCTTTTTCTTTTCCTTTTTTTTTTCCTGTTTCGGTATCTTTTTTTTTTCTCCTGACGGCCAAAGCCACAACCCATAAAACTAATCCAATTTTAGACTGAGGATATATTCTTTTCCTTTTATCTTTTAATGGTTGTTTCTTAATAACTTTCTTTTTGAAAAAAAAGGGTTTTTTTTACTTAATGCAAGTTTATATTTGTCCATTATGTTTTCCCATGTATACTCTTGTTGGTTTTAAGCAATGCAGCTTTCTTTATGTTTGTAACCATGGAACCTCCTCTTTCTTCTCCTCTTCTTCCTTCTTTGTGATGGACTAAGGCCTGATTATTGTTATTATTATTATTTCTAAAGTCCACCTTCTTTAATTTTACTAGATGGGATACTGCTGTTTTCATCGTTTCCTTTTTCTAACCTTTTCTTCTTCTTCTTCTTCTTCTTCTTCTTCTTCAAATATTGCTTCTTTAGGCTGCACATGGTGCGTTTGCAAGGAAATGGGCACCTCAGTCCTCCAGCAGACTCTAGACTATGCTTGTGGAGCTGGGGCTGACTGTGTCCCTATCCATCAAAATGGTCCTTGTTTCCTACCCAACACAGTCAGAGCTCATTGCAATTATGCTGTCAACAGCTACTTCCAAAAAAAGGGTCAGGCTCAAGGCGCTTGTGATTTCAAAGGCGCTGCTATGGTTTCTGCATCTGATCCTAGTAAGCCATTCCCCAAATCTCTCACATATATTTTATAGTTTCCTTGTAATATATATGGACTAATTACTTTTCACCGTTTTTTTATTTTTTTGGGTAATTGATTTAGGCATTAACGGCTGCTCTTACCCTTCCAGTGTCAGGTATTGCTGCTCTAATTAACTCGTAGAAGTTTTGCCATTCAACTTCTAATTTTTTTTAAAGCAATAAAATGTGATGTCAGATAAGGTCTGACGTATTTCAGGCTATTGATCCATTGGTGCCCATAACTTGTACCACCAGCATTATATTTTTGGGTTTTAAAAGTTATTTTTAAAAAAATATTTTTTTATTTTAAATTAATTTTTTTATGTTTTTATATTATTTTGTTTTGATGTATTTGTTTAAAAATAAATTTAAAAAAAATATTATTTCTATAGAATGCGAAATCTAGATATCATTTGCTGTGGCAGAATGGTTTAAACTGTCTTTCCTAGTAGATTATTTATTTGTTTATTGTGAATAACTAAGTTCAGGAAAGTTCAAGATTCTTAACAGAGCTGAATGCTAAAATTTGAGTCTAATGTTTCTTTGAGAAAAATAGGATCTAAACATGTAGAAACAAGAAGACAATGAATGATCTAGGAGAAAGCTATCATCTTTTAGTTTATGCTGCTTTACTTAGACTCCTTTACTAGTGCACCCATTTTTGGAGTTCTTCCGTCGAGGGAGAGCATTTTTCCTTGAGTACCTTAGAAAAGTTTGGTGCTTGCTGGAATTTCGAGTGTCCATCAACTGTTTTCTAGGCATCCTTCTTTTCTTTATAGCTGGCCGAGGAAAAATAGCTTCTACCAAAGAATTTGCCGTCTCCATATTTTTTTTCTTTCAACTGTTTGTAGCTTTTTGTTAGCAATGGTGGGTTTGATATTGCGAAGCATCTTTAAAAAAATAGTATTAATTTAATATTTTTTCAAATAAAAACACTCGACAAACAAAAATTAACACTCTCCCCGCACAACCCTTGTTGTGTCTTCTCGCAAGCCTCACCTTTGATCATTTTTCAAGCTACTCTACTCTTTTAGCTTTGATAAAAGGATGGTGATACTGCAATATTTCAGATCTAAAGCCCTCTAATAAAGCTATAATGTCACTGGAGCGTAATGGACAAGGACAATGTGAAAGATGCATTACCTACAAGGACAATAATGTACCTTAAAAACACACCACCTCATTAATTACTTTTCTAAGCTCGCCATCATCCATGAAATTCATAAACTGGCATATCGTTCAAGTTTTTTTAAAAATAACTTAAATAGTTAATAGTCTATAATGCTCTGATGAATTTATGTTCTTAGCTCTTATTAATATAGTTTTATATGTAGTGTAAATATACGTTCTAGAGGAGCGCCAAATTATTGATATAGTTTTTTAAATAGTGTAAATATACGTTCTTTTCCTTGTGTTCATTCCAATATAAAAGAAATCATTTTCATAATACTTTAATATTAATATTTTTCGTATTTATTTCTCAAGACTAAATAATTAGTTTTTTGATCTTTTGATATTTGTTTGCCTCTCCTATTGAAAATGACCTAACAGGGTTTCTATGGTGGGCCATAATGGTTATGATTTTCAAATATAAAACAGCATCAAAACCTTGGGATGGACATAATATTTTTGAGATGTGAACCAACTTTTGAATTCTGGGATGTCTTGAGAGATGTGTATGCATGTGTGGCCCCACAGTTCTAGGGTGGCTCCTGTCACCACCAGCTATACGGAGCAATATATTTGTCGCTGTTTCGAAAAAGTATCAATTAGTTCACCACAAATTCTTGCACTACTCCTAGGTTTTCATGATAAGTAGACAACAGCGGGAGAAAATAGTGTGGTTGAGCTGTATGCGTTCACTTGTACCTTCCTAATTGTAGAATGAGTAAATGTAGTAGTGAAGCAAGAAACGATAGGAAAAGGGGGGGAAATTCTTGAAGACTAACAACTTGAACTCCTGTTGTTGGAGGGAACGTTACGCACAACTTAGCAACATGACATTAATGTTGTGGTTTATGCCTAACCACCCATCCCTGATTATATACGAGGAGAGGGTAAACGTGAGCATGTTTAGATTGCTTCCATGTTCAATTGTCATAAAGATCCACCCACTACTGAATGCCACGTTATGATTTTAAAATCTTGATTCTAATGTTGCGATGCTCCCTGTATTTGAGAGACTCTGCTGGTGATTTTGAGAGAATATATATTGTTTTATTAAATAATTTTGTCGATGACAAGAATAATTGTGTTCATTTATTGCAAATTATTTGTTAAATATAGCTGTCGTCACATGCTAATGTTTCTAATTTTGAATGTAAATGTAATGTTCTTTTTCTTCCTATTTCCTAGCGGCCAACAAAAGTCTAAAACATGGCAGATAAAATGCTATGCCTGTATTTCAAGTTCCTGAATTTTTATGTGGGAAGTTGAAACATTTTAAAACAAAATGCCAGCCTGATTTTTTGTTAAGAGAATACGCAGAGGATAGGGAAAAAAAAAAGGGGGCTAAAAACTCTTAAGTTAGAGTCCACATCTTTGTCGAGTATTCTTTGTTATGGGATGATATCACTGTCAGGATTCAAAAATTATCTGCTGACCTTCTTTTTGTCCAGCGCTGCGGGCACCGGCACAACTCCAACTCCAGTCGGCACAACTCCAACTCCAGTCACCACAACTCCAACTACTCCGGTCACCACAACTCCAACTAACACCACACCCTCGACCGCAACCCCATCTACCACCACCACTCCGTACACTGCAACACCTACTGGAGTGCTAGGAGGGATTGGCACTGGTGTAGGTCCATCAGGAGCCGGAATAAACACAGACATCACTGATGCTGGATTCAGACTTGAAAACACTGGCTTGTTCTCATTCTTTATAACCGTTGTGGTGTCCAGCTTGATGTTTTGGTGCGGTTGAAGGTGCAAGGCTGTGACTCTGATTGTGGCGCAGTGGTGGGGTATGCTGGTAACAGGCGATGCTGGATATCAATGTGCATAAGTGGGTATGCATGTGATTCTGTTCTTGTTTATCTAAAAGACATGCTAGCTAAGTTTTTGTTTGTTTCTACTTTTTCTACTTGGCCAAAATGATAGGCTTTCTAATCCTCTTGGACGTGGTTACTTCTATGGTTGCTGCTCTATCTGTGTACCATTTCCCCTGTTTTGTACATCTAGATTTAGATCTGGAAAGCGGTAATTTATTAATGTTCTCCAGACTCTGGCACTCCCCAAGAATTTTAATTTTGTTCCTTTTTATGTAATTTTTCAACGACTCACGTACAGTTATCTTCTATAATAAATTAAAACTAAAACATATTAAACCATGTTATTATAAGTATGATGAAGAAAAATCATATTATTATAAATTTATAACTGATGATATTTCAAAAGTTACAAGAATTGAATAGTTTTGCAGATATCATCAATAGATACAAGATGAGCTATGCTATCACTTGAGTGGAATAAAATCTGGACTTTATACCACTACTTGTTTTTTTTCTTATAATCTAATTATATAAGTTAACAATAAAGATTTTATATAAGTTGATACTTAGATAATATACTTATTGAAATCCCGAATAAAACTAGCCTGTGAGGATATCGGATAATATATATATATATATATATATATATATATAGATTAACAATAAAGAAGGGAATACTTTACTTCCTTCGGCGTCACCTTTCGCTGTATTCCTTCCGCGTGGGTTCTAACAAAGCCTATAGCTTTTGAAAACATTCTTCTCAAGTTGGCGGCTATGTTCAATAGACCAAGCTTTTTATTCTTATTACTATGTCTTTGTACAATATATTTATTTATCTTGTTTATAATATAATATTGTTGATCTAATAGATAATTTGATGATCAATCGTATCATCCCATTGGTCGATTACTTGATTGATATGCCATTTGTTTTTCTTTTTCTTTTTCAACAAGGAAAATTACTATTATAACTTAATCCTAAAGCTGTGAATAAATTGTTGTACGTGGGGTTTATCATTCTTTTAAGCTGCTGATAACTTATTTATATTGTTCCCAATATAGAATTTCACATGGGCATAAAATCTTGATCTTGTACAAATTATTTATAGTAGATAAAGATTCTTATAACTTTAATCCTCGTATAATTTATACTACTTAACTCATGTTCATCATTCTAATAGTCATTTGTGCTTGTATTATTCTATGATACCCATATGTTATTACACTAAAAATTTTCTTTTTCCATATGCTTGTATCATTCTATGATACCCACTAGTTATCATACTAAAGATTTTTTTATATATATATATGACTTGATCAATTGGTTGTTTGATGTGAATCATAGTATCTTAGATGATAGTCAATTTCACCCTTTCTTATTGTTGATGGTTGATTTCGACTTTCTTTATTGATTTGCTTGAAAACTAACAATGAATAACAACTATTCTTAATTACACAACACATGGATGATTTATTTTTTATATAAGCAATGCTCTCAATATTCATTTATTTAAGATACATTAAGGAATATCAATTTGCCTTTTATGTTTAAATCGATCGAAAAAAATTTCATGAATGACGCGACAAATCAAGCATTGTTCTTCTAAAATATCAACAATATTTCATTGTCTAACATGTTAGTTAATTAATCAATTTCAAAATAAGATGTTTTCTAGCTTTTAAGTGTGATGCTTAGGATTAAAATAAAAGTTATGTTGAGTTGCAATTAATTTATCAATTCAATCAATTAACTACCATGTTCTTCCATCTTCTTCGAAAAATCCTCGATTCTTCTTAGCATAAACCAAAGATTTCCATAAAAATATAAACTCTAAGCTTACTTGTCTCTTCAAACACAAAAAGGCATGTTTAAGCTCTATATGGCAAAAACCTTCTTTTATTTCTCGCTTCCAAAACTATGCAGATTGTATCCCCAATGTACAATGGTTTATCATCGGCAATGTTTAAAAAAAATATCTAAAGAATATTTTGGTCCATACTAAGAGTAAGTTCCTCAAGAAATAGATAACTTGTTCATCTTAGATGCAGAGAGAGAGGCTTCCACTCTAGGATAATCATATGAACATCAACATGTGAAAGAAGTTCATCCTAACATGGCCTATTGTTGCCACTCCAGATTACATCAAGTAGTTAGATAGAATGGAACAAAACTTTAGTGAAGAATGAAGATGCTAGAAGATTTTTTACGCCATCTAACTATCTAGGATTACCACCAAGTCTAACAAGAAGATGTCGACAGCTTTATCCTTTCTTTTTTGTTGAAGTCAAATAATGTCTTTGTATTCAAGTATAAGATGTAAACCATAGCTCTATTATATTGCTTGGAACCATATGAATTGGATTGAATTCATATGGTTAAATCTATTCTTGTGTTTGGAATCTTTTTAAGGGCGTTATTTCAATTCATAAGATTATATCAATTCTTGTATTTGGAATCTTTTTAAGGGTGTTGGTTTGAATTTTAAATTGAATTCAATTTTTAAAAAAAGGAAGAAAAAAATCAAAAAAGAGACCCTCTAATTTGCTGTAATAATTCAATTCAAATCAATATTGAAAATTATTTTTCAAAAATATCCCTTTTTTCATTCTAAAACCCTTACAAAGTAACTTTTTATTCTCTGCCAAAACCCCCACTCTCTTTCTTGTTTCTTCTTATTTAACAAAAGCTTTGGCTTAAGAATATATATTTATGGTATCTTTATAAGTTGTTAACATTATCAAAATTATGTTGGTCATTTATTTCTCCATTTGGTAATATGATTTGTGTTGGATTGATATTAATTTTATTTAAGTCTGATTTGAGTAAAATGTTATAATTTTTATTGCAATATTTCTAGAATCTTATTCTTAATATTCCAATGAAAATATTAATTTGATAAAAAAACTTATATAAATATATATTGATTTTTTCCAATAAACATTTAATATGAAATAAGTCTATTTATTTCTTTTTTAAATATCTATATTTTTTGATATTTTAAATAAATATAAGGGTCATGGTAACAGAAAGAAATATTTATGAATTAAAGGAAAAATAGTCAATATTGTCAATTCAATTCATTTCTACAAGTATTCCAAATAATATAATTGAATTCAATTATGTAATTTAGTATTTTATTCCAAACATAAATTATAATAAGTTATTAATTGATTTGAAATTTGCTTCAGAATTGAATTCAATTTTGCATGTGATTTAGTTTCTAATAAGATGTATAGATTTGACCGTAATAAAAAAGGCCTATATTAAGGAGGTGAGGAGCTTTATCCCTCCACACAACGTGACCCATGTCAATTTAAAAATCTATTGGCAAGTAGTCCTAAATACAATGTTTTATTAAAAAGAGAGAAGAAATGAACTAACTTTCCATCCTAGAAAGAACATATGGCTTTTTTTTCTCCACTAGGTGCATAGGTATTTAATTTGTTTCAAGTGTAATAAACCAACCAGGGCCTATTTGAAAATAGTATTGGCTTTGGCTAAGGGTATGACTATTGCCTTTAGATAGTTTATACTGAGTCATATATACAAGGCATTAGGGGAATGCTAATTAGAAGTGAAGACCACCATTTCATGATAAAAATATACTTGTATTGTGTTTTATGGTGGGTTTAGGCATAGAATACTTATTTTTATAGTTTCAGTATTGTACAATCAACTCTAGACCCCTAAATAGTTTGTATTGGGAAGAGTTTGATGAGAACTCTTTTTCATAGTTTTCCTTTTAAACGATACTTAGAAACCTTTATAGTAATGGCAAAAATGAGTGATCATTCGCATCAAGGAGAATAGGTCTTATATGATTGTTGATTCCTTAACATAGAGAGACAAATGCTAAAAGAGAAGAGAACACTATAGTTTGGGAAAGTATCCTGACTTATATAGATCTACATTTTAGGTTGGTGATATATCTGGTATAAAGGAACACCTACTGTTTTTATGAGCCCTACAATCTCCACTTTGTAGCAAGATAATTAGGGTTTGTACAGTGCATCTCATTCTCACTATACAATGCCACCAATAGAATTAGTCAAAATAGAGTAATTTTTAAAGTTCAGAGAAAGTGAAAGATGTGACACAAGCAGTCACGGTAAAATGAGAGACTTTGGTAGTGAGACATCAAATAGGGTTCTCCCTTTATACAAGAAAGCTATGAATGTCATCTTTAATGCTTTTTTAGAATTCATAGCTAATAATTTGTATTCTTGGATGAATAAACTTCAACAAAGACTAGCACCAAAAGTCCAACCAATAGCCTAGCCAAGAAATTAAGCCAAAGACCCTTTAGTAAGTGATGTGTCGTGAATGATTCAAAAATCAGCAACAATGAATCTAATGAAAATGGATGAAGGATGGTTCTGGTTGTGTTGTCTTTCTTTTGGTGTTTAGGTTGGATTATAGTGATTTCAAGGTAAATAAGATGGAGGATAGACTAGAATGATACTTTGATAAGTCAATCTGGACGCCACAAAGATCAATCTAGGATTTCGACGCCACACTCTTTGTGATTGAAGAGTGATAAGTCAGGTAGGGTTCTTCACAAAATTAATTTGGAAGAACAACTCTTAATTCTGTTAATTAAGTTTCAAATCTTGGCCAAAAGTGTTTTATTACATATTCTGATACTATATTTATAATTGGAACATCCCTCCAAAGTTGGGAAAAATTCAACATGGCAGAAGTCAAGCCCAAAAAACAGACTTTGACAAACTAACCTAAACAAATTAACTAACACACGTTTTTTGACCTTTCTGAAACATAAACAGGCCAAATTAACTTCTTGAACAAAAGTCCAATGCAATCATGGTTGGACAATCTAGAAAGATCACGTTCTGAACTTGAAATCCACCTAGATTAGTCTTGTTTTCACATGCAATGGATGACTTCAAATTCGGATTCAAATTCATTTATTGTTCTGACCGTAAACAGCATCAATTCCTTCACTTATTTCATTATCCACCCAAATTCAAGTAGCCCAGCATCAAGATAACCATTAAGGGCTTTTCCCATCTCCAAGTTTCAATTGTAGGCCAATAAACATCCTTGAACCAATTTCAAATTGATTGCTAATTTTTAACTCCGACGCAGCTTCAATCATTCCAATTTGACTAGTCAAGGCCCTTTGTAGTTGTTTCACTCTCACTCTTGTCATTGGACCATCTGAATCCTCTTGCATGTTAGATTTAGCTTTATATAATGGATTATAATTCCCATGATACACGTCATCAACCCCGGGTTGAAAATGATTTGTCCTCAAATCAGAATCGTCATCATCATCCAAGTATGGAGTCAAGTCTTTCACATTAAAAGTAGCTGATACGTTGTAATCACCAGGAAGATCTACCTTATACACATTGTCATTCACCTTTTCTATAATTTGAAATGGACCATCAGCTCTTGGCATCAACTTGGACTTATGTTTGCTTAGGAATCTGCCCTTGCTAAGATGAATCCAAACAAGATCTTCAGGTTCAAACCTAACCATTTTCTGCCCCTTGTTAGCTTGTTTAGCATACTTTGTCATTTTCTCTTTAATATATAATCGAACCTCAGTTTGTCCATCAGTTTATGGATGACATGCCGTACTGAAAAGTAACTTCATTCTAAGCTTCCTCCAAAGAGTCTTCCAAAAATGGCTTAGGAACTTTGTATCACGATCAGAGACAATGCTTTTAGGAACTCCATGCAAACGAATAATCTCTTAAAAGAACAAATCAGCAACATGTACTGCATCGTCAATTTTGTTGCAAGGAATGAAATGAGATATTTTGGAGAATCGATCAACCACGACCATTATTGAATCCTTTCAACGCTGTGTTCTTGGTAACCCAAGTACAAAGTCCATGCTAACATCCATCCATGGTTGCTCTGGAATAGGCAATGGTATATATAGTCCATATACATTCTCTTTACCCTTAGCTTTCTTGCAAATAGCACATCTCTCAATCACCTTGTGCACATCCCGTAACATGCTAGGCCAAAAAAAATATTCTTTCAGTAGCTCATAAGTCTTCTTCTCCCCAAAATGACCACTAAGACCACCACCATAAGCCTCTCGCATAAGCAACTCCCGTAACGAACCTGAAAGAATACACATTCTACCTATTTTGAACAAGTGACCTTCATGCATAAAAAACCCATCACAAGCTCCCTTTGCACATTCGGCAACCACATTAGCAAGGTAGGAATCATTAGCATATTGTTTCTTCACTTGTTCAAAACCCATTAGCCTTGCATTCAACATAGAGATCAGTGCAAACCTCCTAGAAAGAGATCAACAACCACATTAACTTGCCCTTTTTTGTACTTTATGACATAAAGAAATGACTCCATAAACTCCACCCATTTAGCATGTCTTCGATTCAACTTGCTTTGCCCCTTAAGATACTTCAAGGATTCATGATCAGTATGTATAACAAATTCTTTAGGCAACAGGTAGTGCTGTCATACCTCTAGAGCCCGAATCAAAGTATAGAACTCCTTGTCGTAAATAGAGTAGTTCAAACGTGCTCCATTTAACTTTTCATTGAAGAATGCAATCGGCCTCTTTTCTTGCAGCAAGACAGCTCTAATTCCAACTCCAGAAGCATCGCACTCTATTTCGAATGTTTTAGTAAAGTCTGGAAGTGTTAAAATTGGAGCAGTACACAACTTTTCCTTAATTAACTCAAAAGCTTTCTGCGCATCTTCACTCCATCTAAACTCGTTCCCTTTTTTCAAGCATTCTGTCATAGGAGCAACAATATGGCTGAAGTCTTTCACAAATTGCCTATAGAAAGAAGCTAAACCATGGAAACTCCTCACATCAACGATACTAGCAGGTTTTGACCAGTCCCGAATTGCCTCAATTTTCTCCTCACCCCTGCTAGAGATAATATATCCAAGAAACACGACACTTTCTTTACAGAGGTTGATTAGTACTTAAAAGTGCATTTTTATCAAGGTTTTATATCATCATTTTGCACTTGAAATATCAATAACTCCTTAACTAGAGCATGTTTTATAATAACAGATCTGATAATATAAGATAGCTTTAATTTATGGTAAATGTTCATTTTAAATGCAGACATATCTCACAATTCAAAGGATTGATTGATGTGATTAACTATTGAAAGTGAAAGGATAAAGAAACGGCTAAGCTTAGAAAGGAGATGCCAATTTAATTCAAATTGGAACACTATTCAGTTATTGGGTCATATCTGGAGCTGTAGATCTTGGATTTTAGCTTAATTTATATGGATGGAAAGCTAAGCAATAGGCCTACAATGTTCATGAATAGTGTAAGACCCAAATCTGCCGTTTTCAAATTCAAAGTTTGGCCACAAAAGAGAAGTCAGAATCTGTCCTGTAATCCAGCCCAAACACTGCTTAGAATTGTACCCATATCTGGAGTTCTAGAAGACCAAATGACGTGAAATTTGGTAAGTGAAAGGAAAAGACGATTTCCAACAACTTTCATGAAGATGATTTTCTCAAATTATGATGGTAACAATAACATTTCATCTAGACAAGAGCTTGAGGTCTATCCACCATATCCACCAACAGCACTACTCAGTATTTTAGCCATATCTCGAGTTCTAGTAATCCAAATGCTCTGAAATTTCATGGGTGGAAAGATAAGATGATTGCCAATAACTTTTATGAAGAACACTTTGCCAAATACTGAATGGATCAATGTCATTTCATCCAGCCAAAGTGCTTGAGTGCTGCTGTCCACCAAGTCCACTAAATCAATAGTTGGCCACTACATCAATAATCAATTACCAAATGAATAGTTCTGAATTTTAG